>Ga0102963_1000945_pt1 | contig 12786 bp, 12 predicted proteins | sample SalPon2_C_H2O_MG_2_FD_84522 | JGI IMG/M metagenome (GOLD analysis project Ga0102963, IMG submission 84522) | Salt pond water microbial communities from South San Francisco under conditions of wetland restoration - Salt Pond MetaG SF2_C_H2O_MG | ecosystem: Environmental > Aquatic > Non-marine... | reverse complement strand
CATATTTGATGCAGTCATTATAATCTCATCACCACTATAAAATTCAACACCGGCTTGAATATAGTTTCTAAGAGTACCTTTTGTAATTAAATTACTATTACCCAAAACGGTTTGTGAATATTCACCATTAATAAAGTCGGATTTATTTTTTGTAACTACAGTCTTTTGATTTTTTCTTACTGTGTGTTTATGCGAACCGTGAGTATCTTCAATCTTATCGCCAGATGTTGTAACATTAAAGTTACCACCAACAATTAAATCAAAATCACCGGCAACATTCAAAGTTAAATTACCTTTATATGATAATTCGGCATCACCTTCAACAATTACTTTCTCATCATGGCACGTAACTCTTACTGTATTACCCGTCGAACTAATAATTACGGTCCCATCATTTCGCATTTCCACACCGGAACCAGTACGGTGTCTAAACAATATACGTTCAGCACCAGGTGTGTCATCAATTTCAGTAACGTGACCAGAAACTGTTTCCTTGACCTGATTATAAGGATATTTGGAACCGGGTAATGGTTTTAAACCCAATGAAATATTTTTGTCACCACCACCAGTATATACTTTATTTACTTTGGAACCTGTTGCCGAAGCATTTGTTGAAGGTCTATCAAAGTATTCCAGTTTAGGGTATGTGCCAGATTGGTCATCAAACCCTTGAATATTTCTAGGTTCTGTATTATTATTATCTGAATTTATTTTTATCTTTTCAGCCATATCATTACCTTGTTATAAGTTTCTGGTCTGCTTTTACTGCATCATTGTAATCATTTCTAGCTTTTACAAATTCAGCCAAGGACCTATCATAATTTGCCTGTGCATTATCTAATTCAATATTAAATTTAGAAGTCGAACCAAATTTAGCTACTATTTCAGATGTGTTATTTGTTACGTTGATCAACTTTAATTCTGAAAGTTTTTGAGCATCACTATTCTTTTTAGTTTCAGCTTTTGTTTTTATTGCTTCTAGGGTTCCAACTTTATCAAAACCTTTTAAGTCAGTTGTTTCAAGATTTAAAGCTTCTGTTCTAGAAATATCAATTGCACTTGCCAATACTCCAATTTTTGATGTTAATTCAATAGCCTTTGCTGAATTACGATCAAGTTTTGATAGTTGATCTTGAAGTAATTTTAATCTATTTGTATCTTTATCTATTTTGACTACCAGATTATCATATTGTTTTGAACTGGTAACCTTATCACTAACTGATTTTTGTGGTGGTAAACCAGTCCTAGATGACGCCACATTTTCTGGCTGTGGTGCTGGAGTAGGTGCCGTCACAATTAGTGTTAATGTTGGTTTTATAATATTTTCAGGCACAAGTCTTGCAAGTTCGGCTGGAGTAAATTCACCTTTATTTGAATTTGTTCTATCTTCTGGCGAATTAAAAATAAACTCACCATCTATTGTATAGTTATCGTATAAGGTATCCTTGCCAAACTTATCCTTTATCCATTCACTTGCGGGAAATCCAGGGCCATTACCTAAACCTGGTGCATATTCATCTGCTGACAACACTTGTCCCCCTGGTATTGCTTTAAAATAAGCATCGGCAAATATTTCAAATGTTCTCCATTGTGCTGCGGTAATTGATTCAGCATTAATATAATATGGTTCCTTATATTCCTTAGGTACCGGATAGTTAAATGTATAACCTGAATCAAATGCAATAAAAATACTATACCTATACCAATTCTTTGAACCATCAAAACTTGGTAAATCTAAAGGTCTACCTCTTTGAACACTTCCATCTTTTCTAATTATATAATGAAATTGTAATCCACCATATGAATTTCTATCAAAAATTTCTAAATGTCTTAAGTGCATATCAAGAGCAGTAATTTCTTGATCAAGTGCAGATCCAGTACATGCAACGGAAAGAAGTGTAATTGGTCTTTCAATAATTTTTAATTCTGCTTCCAATTCCTCTTTTGTGTTAACAAAATCAAATTGAAATAGATTAATATCTGTATTCGCCCCAGCCCAATTTTTAGTTCTACCAGTTAATTTTGTTTCATTATCAGTTGGTTCTGGTATTTCAAAATCGTCATAAATTGTTGTACTAAAATTAGTATTACCATTTTTATCCACAAAATTAGGTGATTCTGTTGCTGCAGCATATCCTGCAATATTTAGAGGTTGGTTAGTAGTATCTGTAATTGCAACTAATTGTTTTCCAACCGCGCCTGGTCTTGGCAATGTAACACCCAATGTATCAGCAGCTTTATTTAGTATGTCAGTATTAATTTGAACTGTGGTTGTTGTATCAACAGCACCATTACCAGAAGAAATCTCATACCCAAACTTAGATGCAATTGTTGAACCTTGATCAATAACACCTTTTACGATACCAGCAATATTACCAAGAATATTTGAAAATGGATTACCAGCAGCACCACTTAATGCATTTGTTGACGAACCAAAAGGATTTGCCGATACTGAATTAATCTTTGCATTTACTTTCTTAACATCAGTTGTAACTTTTTCTTGTATATTAACACCAATATTCTTTTCAGCAACTGATGGATTAGATGAAGTTTCTTTTACTGCGGCTCTGATTAAATTTTTATCAAATCCTAAACCTACGGTAAGAGTTTTCTCTATACCTTTTGGTGAACCTTGAGTAATGGTTGCGTTTAAAAATCCATCAGCAGCAGTTCTTCCAGTTAATGTAGTAATCTCTGATTTTTTACCAGACGTTTTTATTATTTTAACACCCGGTACATCAGCTGTTAAAAGTGCCAACGAAGGCTCTACAGTTACTGATGTACCTTCTTTTGTTGTAGCTGAAAGTGATAAGAAACCACCCGCTGTTTCGTTTACAGAAATTCCAATTACAGATGCCTCAGTTGCTTCTCTATCAATCCTAGCATTATCTCCAGTATTGTTTAATGATTTAACTCCAGATTTTCTAATCGTGGATTGCAAACCTTTATTAAGATAATCTAGATTTAAAGATCCTGTTGATAATCTTTGATTTAAAGCAGAATTTCTATCAACTTGAGCTTCAGCCTCTGCTCTTGTAAGTTGAGGATCTTGTGCCAGCAAGTTTTGAATATCTTGTTCTCTATTATATGCCATGATTTATCCGTACATGTCGTATATTTTATTTGCTCGCTGAGCTCTTTCTATTGCTTTTTGTTTTTTATCTTTTGGATTCTCATACCAAAATGTAAAAATTTCTGTAGCTTTATCAATATCTGTTGTATCTTTAAATTGAGTGTGTCTATAGTATCTTGGGTTTAATATTGAAAACTCATACACTAAAAAATGCAATTGTGTAGACAGATTTAAATAATCTAAATCTCTTTCAGCAGCAAAGTTTTTTAATAAACCTAATCTATTACCTGCAGCTTTTGCTGAATTCCATTGAGCAATACCACGTGAATCTTCTGGTGCTGGTGACCAAACTTTCGGATCAATATCTCCATTGGGTACACTTCTGGAGCCTCCTCGGCCACCATATCCAGATTCTGCTTGCAAGTTACCGCATATTGCTGCTGCATGAACTGTACTGTAACCACCACCTTCTGCAGAAACAAAGAAGTTAAAAGCTTTTTCTATATTTGTTTTACCCTTTAATAGCTTGTCTGGATTAAAAACTCTATTTGAAGATGTTTCAGTTGGTTGAAGAGTGGCAATAGTTTTTTCTGGTTTATTTGCTAATATTCTTACGGCTGATGATGGCACTTCATGCTTGGGTATTGATCCAAGAACCAAAGGTAATTGTGATTGTTTTCCGTCTAAAAAAATACCAAATACCAAGGCACCGTTTTCCAACCTAAGTGTTGAACCAACACCAGAACTTCCACCTTCCGTTGCTGGAGTTAGAACTTGTGCCCAAGGTAAGTCTCCGTTTGGAATATCCTTAATGTTATCGCTATGGATACCATATATTCTAATTCTTGCTCTATTTAACTTTAAAGGATCATTATACGAGTCAACAACCACGCCGGTAAACCAACGTGTGTCGTCACCATAATAATCAATAAAAGTATTTGGTATCATGTTGCTGTTAAACTCTTATTTGCTATTTTTACACAACTCAACGAAAGATCATAACCTTCAACTTTAAAAGTATGGCGGGCACCATATATTAAATAATTACCAGATCTTTTTACATCTCTTAATCTTCTTTGGTTTTTGGCATCAATTCTATTTGTTAAAAATTCAATATTTAATAGATTACCAATGGTTGCATTATAGTCACCGTCAATAAAATCAACTCCATTTACAATAATATTCAATGGATTTTTTAGAAGAAAATGTAACATGGACTTAGAAATCATTTTTCTTTTATAGTTATCCGCCAATATTTCTTCATTCAGTGATCTAAAAGATTCACTGCCATTATTAAAAACACCCGAACCACATATCTGTGTTATGTTTCTACTTTGATATTCGTTAAGTGGTTTTTCATTAATAGCATACGCATCAGAAAATTGCATTCTATTTTGTGTGTTTGGCAATTGCTCGGTTAATTTATCAAACACATCTTTCTTTACATTAAAGTTAAATCTTTTTGCTGTATTGGATAATGTATTTAAAAAAGTATATTTTGCTCCAACAGAACCATGCTGAATAATAGAAAATAAATCCTCATGTTTTGCAATACTATATTCTTTAATTGTTCTTCTTTGAACATCTGGATCAGATGATTGTGACGCCGATTGCCAATAAACATATGGTTTATTTTCATTCATAGACGGCTGATTCAACATATTACTTAAATTTTTAAAATATAATTCCTCACCAACAAATGTAGAAAAAAGAAAATAAGGATAACCAGAATTTGTATTTGTTGCATTTTTTAACCACGACATGGCATTTAGAGGATTTAAATTAGGTACTATAACCTTATATGGTTCTAGATCTATATCTTGCTCTAAACTTACAAGTTTATTTAAGTAATCATAAGCTATTTTTTCAATTATTTCTGCAGTATTACCAGTGTATGATTTATTCACATTTTGTGCATTTGAAATATATCCAATATCTTCAATTAATTTTAAAACCACAACTTCTGTGGCATCATTAATTTTAATTGCATTTTCAATTCTTTGAACATAGAAATATTTTCTAATTTCTTTTGTATTTTTTCTATTGCTTTGGAGAACAATTAATACCGTTTCGCCTCCAAGCAAATCATTTGAACTAATAACCTCAGCCGTATCACTAAAAACAAGCTTTGCGGTCAGGTATGGTTTTTCAATGTGTTCATGGATGTCAATATCAGTCACAACGCTTGTAAGTTCGACAGGCGACACCAAGCGTTCGCTATCTAATAGAACACTTTTAATATAAAAATTCGTAATTGATTGTATTGCTTCGTTCAAGCTTTTAACGCCTCTTTAAATGCATCAACAACGTCTAATATTGCTGAAGGCTTAATAACTCTAATTTGTTTTAGTTCATCATTAAGAGCAATATATCTATCCGTGTTAGTTATAGCTGTATATAGTGCACCAGGTCCAATCGTTGGGTCAATATCGACCCATTCACCTGCATCATTTTCATAGTGATGCACTGCAAGAGCTTCAGAACTATAACTTTGACTTACAATTGTTTCTAAAAATCCATTAGCGTTTGTTGATTCAATTGTTTCATTATTAGTAAATGTACCAGATACATCATCCAATGTTAATTGACCGAGATCTAAATTTCGATGTTTAATTGTAGCTGTGGCACTTGAATTGGTACCTTCAATTGTCTGACCTACTTTAAATTTACCAGCCAACGGTGTTCGAGTGACCAAAACATTATGTGTAAAATCTTTATCAACTTGTGCCAATATTTCCCTATTCGATAATGGCCAGCCTCTTTCACGGATTGAATCATTCATAAAATAAAAAGTCCAATGTAAATTAGGATCACGATATAACTTATAAGCTACTTGGTCAGGCCTTTCACCATCTTGAATATAATAACCATTATAAAATGAAATTGAATCCTTAATTAAATCAAGAATAGAAACATACGTTGATAAATCTGGAAAAATATTAGCATTGAGCTCATTTCCAAATCTATAAGCTGTAACTGGAAAATCGGTAAAATAAGCCATTAGTAACCTCCACCGCCATCAATTTGTCGGCCACCTTCAGCATTAATGGCTGAATTATCCGTCGACCGACCATTTTCAAGAATATCTTGTCTTGACAATGTTTTATGCTCAATAAACGAAATTGATAGATCTATTTCTGTTGGCGCCGCATAACCAGTACCGTCGCCACCATTGTGAAAACTTGCTTGTGTTGGATTATAATTTGTTTGAATGTTTCTTAGGTAACACAATTTAATTTTTGTACCAACGACTTGACCATCATATGTCAAACCGATTTTAAACATGTTAGGAAACTTATAGCCTATTGGCAATTGTGCAGGTGATATTGTTTCTGGATAAGCATGTTTTCTAAAAAATTGTATAATTTGTCTTATCTGTGCAGATTCTTCTCTTGACTTTGGAATAAACTTAAATTGAAAAGTAAATTCTCTTAAGGCAACCTTATCGAATAACGCTCTTGTATTTGGATTTACAGTCACTTGACCTGCCAAACTAATTGCATTTTTTACAGTATCGGATAGCTTTAATGCACTAAGAGCTCTAACAGCAGCTAATCTTGCAACATCACTACCAACACCACCGGCATTAAAAAAATCCATAACCGATCTACCGGCTTGTTGTAGTCCAGCATTGATTGATGATGCGACAGTGCTACCACTTGAGATTGAACCAGCAATTGCGCCACCCAATAAACCTAGATCCGGTGTATTGTATGAAATATTATCGTTTACAACATATGATAAAGGAAGATAAAGATCACACCTATCGTTTAAAATTGGTTTAACTTTTAATCCGGTAAAACCTTTGTTCTTCGTATCATTTATTTTGGTTTCGTTATAACTTTGTACTGCTTTATATACTGGATCTGAACCAACATTACCTCCGGCAAATTCATACTCATTATATTGTGTTTCATCAATACCTGTACTTCTTTGTAGCGAATATACATTTGCTATACTTTCAGGGATTCTTTTTACTCTATCAATGGTATCTTTAATGTTAAATCGCTCGTCAGCCGTAGGTGGAATTACTTCATATGGCTGAAATGTAATTTTGCCTTTATATTGCTCTTGATTTACTAATGGGTATTTTAGTTTTCCACCATCATTTCTCTGCCCTTCTGGAATAGCAGTAAATAATCCTTTTATTTCATTTAATCGATTATCTATTTGTTGATTATTTAATCTATTAACACCCGGTGGTACTGTTTGTCCTGGTGTAATTCTTCTTGTTAATCCAGCCATTTATTTTCCTATATAGATAGAAGTATAACAACAATATTTATAAGGTCAGGGGGAATTATGTACGAATACCGCGTAAAGGTAATTAAAGTAGTTGACGGTGACACAGTTGATGTAGACATTGATCTTGGTTTTGGTGTTTGGTTAAAAGATGAACGCGTACGAATCATGGGTATTGATACTCCAGAATCTCGTACGAGTGATAAGACAGAAAAAGTTTTTGGTCTTGCTGCAAAGGCAAGATTGAAAGAGCTACTTGGAAAGCAGACTATTCTGAAGACACAAGTAGATAAAAGTGGTGAGGATATGAAAGGCAAGTTCGGACGTATCCTTGGCGATTTTATAGGCACTGACGGCAGACTTGTGACAGAGGTTATGATCGAGGAAGGACATTGTGTTCCCTACTTTGGTGGAAGTAAAGAAGAAGTTCAAGCTCAACATATGAAAAACAGAGAACGACTTATCAAAGAAGGGAAGGTAAAACTATGACAGACACGATCATTGGTCTACTACTAGACTACTGGATGTTTACTGCGGTAGCAGTACTCATTCTTATTGGCTGGATCGCCAATCTATTCGGTGTTGATCAGAACGAAGACATCGTTGGCTTTAAGTATGATGAGATGCCTCACATGATGCCGATCCGTATTCCAACGGATGGTAGAGGTTTTTGGAAAGCTATTTGGTGCTGGTTCTGGGAAGTTCGCCAATGGGAGATTGCCAAGGACTGGCACTTCCAAGTCAATGGCGAAAACTACGTGATTCCAAAAGGATTCCAGTTCGACGGTGCATCGGTACCTAAGTTCTTGGCATCGTGGCTATCACCTGTTGGTATTCTATTGGCTGGTGGTTTGGTTCACGATTATGTTTATAAGTATACGGTCTTGTTGAAGAAGAACAAGAAAGATACAAGTGAGCCAATGAACCAAAAACAAGCTGATGAACTATTCCGTGATATTAATATTGAGCAGAATGGTATTCATGTCTTAAACTGGGCAGCGTACCTTGCACTCCGTGCTGGTGGTTTTGTTGCATGGAATGGACATCGCAAGCGTAATTGTAAAGTAGGAGAAGCATAATGGGATGGGTATTAGATAGACTCAAAGAAAGAACATCATGGGATGGCATCATTTGTATTGGTGCCGGCGTAGCTTTTATTGTTCTAGGTCCTTTTGCTAAGTTTGCAGCTTATGGCGCAATCGTCTATGGTGCTTGGACACTCTGGAAAAAAGAAGGCTAATGGCGTATTCTGGGAAGTACACGGTCGTCAATAAAGAAAAGTATAGAGGCAATCCAAGGGAGGTTGTCTACCGGTCGCATTGGGAGAAACTATGCTTTATCTGGTGCGACAACAATCCGTCGATTAAAGAATGGAGCTCTGAAGAGACAATTATTCCATATTACTACGACGTTGATAAGAAGTATCACCGTTACTTCCCAGATCTTAAAATTAAATTTAATGATGGTAAAACCATCCTGGTTGAAATAAAACCAGAGAAAGAAACATCACCACCCAAAGGTCAAAGGCGAACAAAACAATATGTCGCTGAAGGGTTGACCTATATTAAAAACATGCGTAAATGGGAAGCCGCCGAGAGTTATTGTAAGGACAGAGGCTGGGAATTCCAAGTATGGACAGAAAATACACTTAAAGAAATGAAAATAATGAAGAAGGGAATTAAGCCTTTAAAGCCCCTTCCTGCATTTAAACGTCGCAAGTCCATATAAATATTGGCATGAGCAATATTTTTCAAAAATTGGAACTAGAGGCATTCCGTGCCGGCATTACGCCACGTACACGTGAATCACGTGCATGGTTTATGAAAAAGATAGCTACAATGCGTAATGTTAACCGAACACAGTTGATGCGTGAGGACCCACTTACGTTGCAACAACCAAGATATACTCGTGATCTTATTGGTAGAATGTTTATGTTCTTTTATGATCCAAAGACAAAAGAAACATTACCATACTACGATAAGTTTCCATTAATTATTCTCCTCGGTCCAGCCGAAGGTGGATTTTATGGCTTGAATCTACATTATTTGCCACCAATATTAAGGGCAAGAATGTTGGATGGTTTAATGGATATTACAAATAATAAATCATACGACGATACAACAAAGTTTCGTATTCGTTACAATACATTACAACGTATGCGTAAACTGAGATACTATGAACCATGTTTTAAACATTATCTTGTGAGTCATGTAAAAGGTAGATTTGCTAGAGTTGATGCACCAGAATGGGAGATTGCTACATTTCTACCCACGGCACAATGGCGTAAATCTACTGCTCAGAATGTTTATAGAGATTCTAGAAGGATGATCATTTAATGGCATCAATTGATCAAATAAAAGGCCTTGCATCCTCACGTTTAGGCTTTGCAAGAAATAATAATTTCCTTGTTGAGTTACCCCAACTAAGTGGTAATGGTTCTGGTGGATTGCTTGCTGGTCTACTTTCACAGGCAACAGATTTAATTCCAAGTGTACCCGGTATTACTGGTGCACCAAGACCATCAACAAGGGAATTAAATCTTGTATGTAAGAATGCTACACTACCTGGCAAACAAATATTAACAAGTGAAAGATTAATTGGTAATGTGAGAGAAAAAGTAGCATATGGATATGCTGTTGACGATGTCACATTAACATTTTATCTTTTGAATGATTATGGTGCCAAATATTATTTTGATGCATGGATGACAAAGGTAATGAATCCAGACACATATGAACCTGGATATAAAAGTGAATATGCATTACCAGTAAAGATACACCAATTAAGAAAACCTCTACTGGGCATGTCTGCCGGGTTAGGTCCAATCAGAGTTAATATTGGTGTTGGAGAAGGTTCGGTTTATAGCGTTGAATTAATCGAAGCATTTCCAACAACAATGAATCAAATTGATTTTTCAAATGATCAGGATGGTTTGGTAGAAGTTACGGTTCAATTATCGTACACAACTTGGAAACCAATTGCACCATCTCAAAACTTTATTAATCTTGACATTAACCCAGGACAATTATTTGGTTGATGTGAATTAGGAGTAAATTATGGCTTTACCTGTTATCAATACAACACCAAAATATGAAATGGTGGTACCTTCAACAAAAAAGAAAGTAAGGTACCGACCATTTTTGGTAAAAGAACAAAAGATTCTTTTACTTGCTTATGAAACAAAAGATAGAAGATCTATTGTAAGGGCAATGCTTGATGTGATTGGTTCGTGTGTTGATGAATCAGTTGATGTGTATCATTTGACAACCTTTGATGTTGATTATATGTTTACTCAGATTAGAGCAAAATCTGTTGGTGAAAAGGTTGGTCTTAATATTGAGTGTACAAATTGTAATACACAAAATGAAGTTGAGATGAACCTTGAGGATATTAAGATTGATGTTGAAAAACAGGATATGGTTGTAAAGATTAATGAAAAGATCTCATTAAAACTGAAATATCCTGACTATAATTATTTTGTTTCAAGTAATGAATTTTTTGAGCATGATAGTACTACCGATACAGTAATCGATGTTGTAATTTCATGTCTTGATTCTGTAATGTCAGACGATGAAAATATTAAGGTCAGTGACGAGCCAAAAGAGGAAATTATAAGATTCATTGAATCATTGTCAACAGAACAATTTGATAAGGTACAAAACTTTATCAAATCAATGCCTAACTTAAGGCATGAACTTAAATTTAAGTGTGTTAATTGCGGCACACAAAACACAAGACTATTGGAGGGCCTTGAAGATTTTTTTTAATTAATCTCTCTCATGAAACTTTGGAGAATTACTATAAAGTAAATTTTCAACTTCTCCAAAACTTTCATTATTCACTTACAGAGATAGAAGAAATGCTACCGTGGGAGAGAGAAATCTACCTTATTATGTTAATTGAGGATATTAAAGAAAAGAACGAGAGGCAAAAGCAGCAAGGATAATAAATGGCAACCTTAGCAGAAATTAATGATACACTCGTAGCTCAGAATGAAATTTTGAGTGAAACAAATGAGGGTGTAAAAAGCACTTCAAGTAATATTGATAAACTTGTCAAACAAATGGCAGGTGATAGGATGGATGCACTTGAGGATAAAGCTGAGGAACGAAGGATTACTAAAAAACAATCTGATGTAACCAGTGCCAAAATGGCAAGTGATACATCAAGTGGTTTTAGTCTACCATCATTACCATTTGGTGGTCTAGGAAAATTATTTGCTGCAGGTAGTTTAGTTGGCTTAGGTGCAACACTGGGTAAAACGCTTTTAACCCGTGGTATTCCTGGCGCGGTACTGAATCTTTTTGCTGACGAAATTGCTGATTATATCGAAAGTAAAATTAAAGATCCAAAAGAAGCTAAAGTACTCAGTGATGCCGCGTTTGGAGCAATCAAAGGTCTTAGTATTGGTATGATCTTTGGTAAAAGATTTGCTTTTATTGGAACTATACTTGGTGGTATTATTAGCAATGAGGAAGTTAGAAAAGAATTTGATACATTAGGTGATAATTTAAGAAAAGAATTAGATGATCTAGGAATTAAAATACCATCATTTGCTACTGTATTGAAAGGCATTACCGGTACCATTACAAATGCTCTGCGAACAATTAACTCATTATTTGGTGATGGTAAAGACGCCAATGGTAAAGAGATTGAAAAAGATTTTGGTGCAGTAGCGGCAACATTTGGTGGTTTGGCATTATTACTAGCGCCTGGTACCACATTTAGATTGGCATTAAAATCAATTGGTGCTCTAGCAAGAGTTATTCCAGCATTAACTAGTTTAGGCCTTGCTGGGCTTAGTGCAGGTGCCGCAAGTGCTGGTACTGGTGCTGCAGTGGCTGGTGCCGGCGCTGCTGGTGTGGGAGCTGCGGCCGCTGGCGCAATGGGTAAAACAGGACTAATAGCTTTATTAACATCAGCACCTATGCTAGCGGCATTTGGATTAATTGCTGCTGCGGTTTTATATGCTTATAATAAAAATAGTGACGATAGAAAAAGGTATGAGGAACTAAAAGCTATACCACCACGTCAACTTTCCATGGAACAAGGTAAAGAATTACAAAATCTTTCGGCGCAATTTGACGCACAGGTTGCTAAAGATCAACAGATGGGTAATGCAGATGACCCTGAGGCACAAATGTTTAAGCAATCTTTCAGACGTAAATTTGTACCTAAAAAATCATATACATGGTCCGATTACAATGCAGCAGACCCTGAGGCACAAACATATGTGCCAAAAATGCTACCAGTCAGTGCAGATCTAAAAGATTGGAATGAGCCTGGAGCTTTTGTAATACCACAAAAAGCAACAGTAACAAAACGACAACCACAAACAGCACCAGCAGTGGCAGAGGCAGCAACAACAGCAACGGCAAATAATATTAGACCTGTGATAGTACAATCAAATAATAATCCAATTAGTACAACAACAGTTTCAAGTCCTCAAGCATTCATGGCGCCATCTGGTT
>Ga0102963_1000940_pt1 | contig 12823 bp, 13 predicted proteins | sample SalPon2_C_H2O_MG_2_FD_84522 | JGI IMG/M metagenome (GOLD analysis project Ga0102963, IMG submission 84522) | Salt pond water microbial communities from South San Francisco under conditions of wetland restoration - Salt Pond MetaG SF2_C_H2O_MG | ecosystem: Environmental > Aquatic > Non-marine... | reverse complement strand
GCTCTTTCATGTGAATGGCGAATAAAACATACTAATGGGAAACCAGGCAAACGTCCACCTCAGCATTCGGGTATTATTGGAAGAATAGTTGGTCTGAATGAGGTTCTCAAATTATCGAAATGGACTAGTAAATGTACAGTGGAAAATAAAGATGTTATGTATCGTCTATACATTGCAGAAGATGTAGAAAAATACATAATCAAATCAGATTTACCGTCAAATATTGATATTGTATCAGGAATTCCTTCATTTTCATAATCTTCATTTTTTTCCGGAAAAGAATTGGGGTCGCTCAGAAAAAATGGACAAAAATAAAATGTCCATTTTTGTAATATGAAATAGAAAATCTATTTTTCAAGAAAAAAAAAGTGGGTTCATAGCATAATGCAGCAAATTGTGTTTTTTTCATTAAAATAATGACTGCATGATTTTTTTGTATTTTTAGAGTCAAATAATTTAGGAACTTTTTTTGTAAGATATTTTATATACAAATGCTTACAAAAAAAGTTCCAAATAGTTCAATAATATATGAATGTAAAAGTTGTAACTATAAAACCGTAAGAAAAAGTCAATATGATAGACACATAACAACTGCAAAACATGAAAAACTTACAAAACTTACAGAAAACGTTCCAAAAAGTTCCACACCATATATGTGTTGCATATGTAATAAAGAATATAAGTCTCGCATGGGTCTCTGGCAACATAAACAAATATGCCAACAAACACTTGACGATGAATCACTCGATAATGCATTTATAAAACAGCAGAATAACGACATCGCTCAAACTATGATGCATTTGATTAAACAGAATCAAGACCTAATAGTGTCTAATCAGGAATTCAAAGAACTTATTGTTCAACAAAACAATACAATTATTGAACTTTCTAAGAAAGATACTACTACCAATAATAACAATACCACAAATAACAATCAAAAATTTAATTTGAATTTTTTTCTTAACAATACATGTAAAGACGCGATGAATATGTCTGAATTTATTGAAAATATGGAGGTTCAATTTGAGGATATTGAGAACATTGGCAGGGATGGTTATGTTACTGGAATGACTAATATGATTCTTTCTCGTATTAAAAACCTCGAGGTTACTAAGCGACCCATGCATTGTACCGATTTGAAACGGGAAACCATCTATATTAAAGATAACAATGTGTGGGAAAAAGATAATGATAACACCAAATTACACAATATGATACAATGCATCGCCCACAAAAACTATGCTATTTTACCAGCATGGAGAGATAAAAACCAGGATTGCCTGGATTCCGATACTTCCAAATTCGATTTTTGTATAAAAATGATGACCAATCTTCTCGGAGATGCAGGAGAAGGACAGGTCAAACTAGATAATAAAGTAATCCGGAATCTTTCAAAGCATATTAATGTGGATAAAAATACTACTGTATGAAATATTGATTTTATGGTAACAAACCAATATTTCATTTTTTCCCGGAAAAGAATTGGGGTCGCTCAAAAAAAATGGACAAAAATAAAATGTCCATTTTTGAAATATGGAATGGAAAATCTATTTTTCAAGAAAAAAAAAGTGGGTTCATAGCATAATGCTTTAAAAACCTATTTTTTGTGAAAAATATTGGCTGCATAATTTTTTATATATTTTTTGGAGGAAATGATTTAGGAGATTTTTTTGTAAGATATTTTATATACAAATCTTACAAAAAAATCTCCAAAAATCTCCAATGAAATTTTTTTGTGAAAAATGTAACTATAAATGCAATAAACAAAGTGAATATAATAAACATTTAATGACTGCAAAACATGAAAAACTTACAAAACTTACAAAAAAATCTCCAAAAATCTCCAACCCACATATGTGTTGTAATTGTAACAAAATATACAAGTCTCGCATGGGTCTCTGGCAACACAAACAAAAATGTACATCATCAATATCAGTGAAACCAGACGATAATGCAATAGATGTAAAAAATAATCCCATTATAGTTGACACCATGATGCAGCTAATTAAACAAAACCAGGATTTCAAAGAGCTTATTATTGAGCTTTCTAGAAAAGATACAACCACGAACAATACATTCAACAATACTACCAATAACAATCAAAAATTCAATTTGAATTTCTTTTTGAATAATACATGCAAAGATGCTATGAATATGTCTGAATTTATCGAGAATATGGAAGTTCAATTTGAGGATATTGAGAACATTGGCAGAGACGGTTATGTTACTGGTATGACGAACATGATAATGTCACGTATTAAAAACCTCGAGATAACCAAACGACCTATGCATTGTACTGATTTGAAACGGGAAACTATATATATCAAAGATAATGATGTGTGGGAAAAAGATAATGATAATGTCAAATTACATAACATGATACAGTGTATAGCTCATAAAAATTACGCCATTTTACCAGCATGGCGTGATAAAAACCCTGATTGTTTGAATTCTGATACACCGAAATTTGATTTTTGTATCAAAATGATGACCAATGTTCTTGGGGATGCCGGAGAAGGCCAGGTAAAACTAGATAATAAAGTAATACGCAATATAGCAAAGCATATCAATGTGGATAAAAATTCTATTATGTGAAATATTGTTTTTATGGTAACAACCCAGTATTTTATTTTTTTTCAAGAAAAGAATTGGGGTCGCTCAGAAAAAATGGACAAAAATAAATGTCCATTTTTTTATTTTGGGAAGGAAAATCATTTTTAAAAAAACGTGATTTTTGGTTTTAAAGCATAATGCAGTAAAAGTGAATTTTTACTGTTTTTTTTGGCTGCATGATTTTTTCAAATATTTTTATTGCCAAACAATTTAGGCGTTTTTTTTGTTTCCATAATATATAAAAATGGAAGCATATTCTTACGCCAAAAACGCCAAAAAAATAAATGATAATTTTACAAAGGAAAATGCAATAGATAAAAACAACACAATGAATATATTGCCAAACGATAAAATGACATGGAAGCAAATGGAAGCAAAAAAATACGCCAAAAACGCCGATATTTTTGAATGTAAAAAATGCAACTTTAAATGCAGCAAAAAAAGTGATTGGTTACGTCATATGAATACACGAAAACATAATATGGAAGCAGATGGAAGCAAAAAAAACGCCACTGCATATAATTGTAATTATTGTAATAAACTATACTGTAGTCGAGGCAGTTTATGGAAACATCATAAAAAATGTAATGAGAATCCGGAAATAAAAACTAAAATAATACACGAAGTAATTGAAACTGAAAGCAAAAATGCAAATAATTCTCACATCGTACATACCATGATTGAGCTAATAAAGCAAAATCAAGAATTCAAAACTTTACTAATAGAACAACAGGAAGAAAATCATTCCCTACAGAAACAATTGATAGATGCAGTAAAAGATAGTGGTAATATATACAATAATACTACTACAAACAACAATCAGAAATTCAATCTCAACTTCTTTTTGAATACTACATGCAAAGATGCTATGAATATGTCTGAATTTATTGAAAATATGGATGTTCAATTTGAAGATATTGAGAACATTGGTAGGGATGGTTATGTTACCGGGATGACAAACATGATAATGTCACGTATCAAAAATCTCGATGTAACAAAACGACCCATGCATTGTACTGATTTGAAACGAGAAACTATATACATCAAAGACAACAATGTGTGGGAAAAAGACGATGATAACAAAAAATTACATAATATGGTTCAGTGTATTGCCCATAAAAACTATGCTATCCTTCCAGCCTGGCGTGATAAAAACCCAGATTGCCTGGATTCAGATACGCCGAAATTTGATTTTTGTATCAAAATGATGACAAATGTACTAGGAGATGCAGGCGAAGGTCAGGTAAAACTAGATAATAAAGTGATACGCAATATAGCAAAGCATATCAATGTTGATAAAAACACTGATATAGTAAAAACATGATTATATCGTAATAACCCAATATTGTCATTTTTTTCAAGAAAAGAATTGGGGTCGCTCAGAAAAAATGGACAAAAATAAATGTCCATTTTTTTATTTTGGGAAGGAAAATCATTTTTCAAAAAACGTGATTTTTGATTTTAAAGCATAATGCAGCAAATAATGATTTTTACTGTATTTAGTTGACTGCATACGATTTTTTTGATGAGATATATTGTGGCTCGTTTTTTATTTCCATATACTATATATTTAGGAAATAATAATGAGCCAAAAAAGAGCCGAAATTTATTATTGTCATAAATGTAATTATAAATGCAGTAAAAAAAGTAATTACGATAGACATATAATGACTGCAAAACATCGAATGGAAATAAATGGAAATAAATGGAAATCAAAAAACGAGCAAACCCATATATGCAGTATATGTAATAAACAATATGCTACAATATCAGGTTTATGGAAACACCAAAAAAAGAGCAATTGTAGTATTCAAACCGATAACGATGAAACTCTTACGAATAATAGTATAGACACTAGTAGTATAATAGATATTTTGAAGCAAAATAAGGAGCTAATCATACATAACAGTGAATTCAAAAATTTGATTATGGAACAATCTAAACAGCTATTTGAGTTTCAGCAAGAAAATCAAAAATTACAGAAGCGATTGATAGATGCAGGCGAAGGTCAAATAAAATTAGATAATAAAGTGATACGCAATATAGCAAAACATATCAATGTGGATAAGAGCACAAATGCTATAAAAAATAATTGATATGATTCGAGATACAACAATCAAAATTAGTAATAATCTCTTACGAGTTTGTTTATATGAATGATTTTTGTTTGTGATGAAGATACAACTATAGGATACCATTTTTTGAATTTACGATGAAATTTACAGTCAAACGACATTATTTTATTTAAATCCACATATTTTTCAGGAGAAATGTCTTGAAAGTCTTCTTCGTCATCACTTTCTTCAATCGCATCTAGGTTAATGTTTTCTTTGATTTTTCTATATATACTATTCATCATTACACTAGTTTTATAATCTGGAATATACATAATACCATAATATACCATACTTTTACGACTTCCATAAGCAAACAAATGATAAATATCGTTTTGCAGGTCGGCTTTAACTAAGAAGTTAGTATTGTATTTATACTGAGGTTTATTGAAATCCATCGTATACCTTGCTCGATAAAATGATTGCACACTAGTCATTAATGTTGGTGTAATTTGAGGAGCAGTTAAATTCAGTTTGCGATTTATAGTTACATTGATATATGGCATGATATGTAGCAAAGACCTATATTGAAGATGGTGCGGACTGTAACCAATAAGCAAACTATTTTTTTCTTCTATAATAAAAGGTAATTCATTAGAATCATTTCCATTATGTTTCCATATACAGGGTATTGATAACACATATGGAAAATCAGAAAAGCCATTAATATTTGTATGCTCAATATATTTTTTCATGTATGATAGTTTGCTTAGATAAGATACGTTCTTCATATGAATACCATTATAAAAGTATATATCTTCTATGACGAAGAACGGTTTTGCATCTATTTTTTCTTCATCTATAACTATTGTACCATATACAATTGTATTATGGCTTAATGGATGAATACTGCAATTATGTATTACGGTTGCTCGCAATATTTTTTTATCACGATTCACATCTAGTAAATAACAAACGTCTTTGTCGTTATGAAATGTATTCCATAAAAATGCTTTTTTTCCAGTAGGAATAGCTACACAGGTATCATACAAATTTAATTCTCCTTTTTGAGAATCCGTTTCATACGATAATTCAAATTTTGGGTATCTATTCATAAGGTTTGAAAACTGACTGTAATTAAGTTCCATAATAATGTAAATATTATAATGGACCAGATATAATAATTACGATTAAACCTTTAAATTTATTATCAATCAATATTTTGCGTCTGTGTATTAATAAACTGTTCTAATTCAGCGTTCAATTTTTGAATGTCATTATCACTCAGAGATGTTTTTACATGTGTATCTAGTCTATCGTTAGACTGTTCTATATTTTTGAACATCTTCTCATATTTTGAGTTTTGTATATTTACTAAATCTTTAGTACGTTTTGTAGAATAGTTATGTTTGAGTTGTTCCCATAATGAGTGTCCCGCATAAATTATAATCAAAGAAATTAAAATATTGAAAAATAATTGTAATATTAAAGAAGACATTATATAGTGTTGAAATAAATATTTATGTAGTTTCAAACATAAAGTCATAAGAAAAATTGATATATCAAACAACATAAAAATAAGAATATATAATTGTTAAGACAATGGTAAAAATTTTAGTAATCAATAAAAGCTGCGATATAGAGCAGAAGGTGTACAAATTAGAAGATGAATCTGAATTGTATAAAAAGGCCGGATTCAAATCTATGGTAGGATTTGAAAAAATTCATTCCTGGTTTATTGATACAGAAGGAAAATTATATGAATATGTGGTTTATGGTAAGAAGGAAGGAAAACCAAATCATGAAAATAAATATGAGTTCCCTCCACCTATTGACAATGTATTACTGTTTGATAGTTGTGTAATCGTAAAGAAAAGAAAAAATACGTTAAAGTCAATCACTGTAGAAGAATGGGAAAAAATATATGAGGAATTGTATGGTGGATTTGAGGATATTGATAATGAAAGTGAAATGTCAGAGGAAGAAGAGGATGATGAAGAACTGCCAAGAACAAAAACAGGATACGTGGAAGATGATTTTGTAGTAGAAGATTACGAAGAAGACGAATTATCATCTGATTCTGAAGCCGAGTTCGACGATGATAAATTAGAAGAAGATGATGAGCTAGAGAAAACGGTACAAAAAGTATATAATACTCGGTTTCGAAAAAAAAATCCAAATACTGTATTTACTGACTTGAATAATAGTGACGATGAAATTATGGTTGATGATAATAGTATAGACTAAACAGTATAGAAATAAAAAATTAAAAATATTAAGAATGAAGGTGGCATGTGGTGTGATGTATGATAGAAATGGAAAAATACTCATGGGGTTTCGTAGTGAGAAATATGCAAATCCAAATTATTGGGAATTTCCCGGAGGTAAGTGTGAAAGGGATGAAACGCTAGAAGAGTGTTTACATAGAGAATGGAAAGAAGAGTTGAATCTTACAATAGAAATTGATAAATTATTACATACGTCTAAAGTAGACTTTGTTGAATGTTATTTTTTTATTGGAAAAATCAAAGATATTGAAAATCTTCAAATCAAAGTACATGAATACATTGGATTTTATGAGGTATCGGAATTGCATAATTTACGGTTATTTGAAGGAGATGAAAAAATTATAGATATATTGAAAAATTGATTAGCAAAAGAAATAGTTTATGAATGACATAAAGTATTTCTACTATATATTAATAGACAATGCGTAAAATAACAGATTCCGATAGTTTTCGAAATGGGATTATTGAAACAATAAATAAACGTATAAACAATATGGATTTATCAACAGAACTAGAAAAAAACATAGTGGATTATGCAACAAAGGAAGCGCTTAATCATAAGATTGTGGTGAAATGGGAAAATTCTTCTTATGTTCAGCTTTATCTAGATAAAATACGCAGTATTTATTTGAATTTATCTAATGAAAAACTGATAACAGATTTATTGAATAAAGAAATTACACCAAAAATTTTGGCGAACATGACCCATCAGGAAATGAATCCAGAACATTGGAAAGATTTGATTGATAAAAAACGTAAAAGAGATGCAAACAAATATATCAACAATGCACAAGCATCAACCGATATGTTTACATGTCGTAAGTGTAAATCGAAACGATGTACGTATTATGAACTACAAACACGCAGTGCGGATGAACCTGCGACCATATTTGTGACATGTTTGGATTGTGGTAAGAATTGGAAGACGTAAATATCATACATAATAAACTAATATAGAAATATATGACATGATAATATGTAATGAAAAATATATTCAATTGTTTCTTATGCTTTTTTTATGCAAAAAAACAATCAGAAAACATATACATGAAAGAATTACACGAATGTGAATGGGAAAATACACAACCATTTATTCCGGATGTTACATATGGTAAAGTAATCAAAGTGTATGATGGAGATACTATAACTATCGCAGCAAAACCATATCATGATTATCCTGTTTATCGATTTTCGGTTAGGTTGAATGGTATAGATGCCCCAGAATTGAAAACAAAAAGTGTAAATGAAAAGAAACATGCTGTAGATTCAAGAGATGCACTAAAAGAAAAAATATTAGGAAGAATGGTCATGTTAGAAAATGTAAAACATGATAAATATGGCCGTTTATTGGCAGACGTATTTCTACACAAAGAAAATATATGTAAATGGATGTTACATGAAAATTTTGCGGTTGAATATGATGGAGGAACTAAGAAGAAACCAGCAGAATGGTATGAATAAATATATCAAAAAAAATAAATAATTCATTTTGATATATTTTATTTTGCTGCTTTACACCAGGATTTCTAAATCAGATAATTTCCAATATTCACACCCACCATTTGGCAAAGGACGTTTTACAATGAATGGGATTAGTTTTTCTTCAAACTCTTTTAAAGCAATCAAATAACCGTCTAAAACAGATGGTTCAACATCAATCATCGGACTGGCTCCTGAATTTAATTGTTTTGCCCGTTCTCCAATAATTCTGGCTTTTTCATATCTGGTAATAAAAGGAAGAGTTTTATGAAGTGGGTCAATAATAATACCATCTTCATTTCGAACAACAGTAGTCAAGTTATTGATTTCTTCATAATTATGATGCTGTAATTCAGGATGAAATTCTTCAATAACCTTATTTTGAACATGCTCATCAAATTTTTGTAAATAATCTTCATCATCACTTTCTTCTTCACTATCAGATAATTCAAAAGAACGAATACCAGGTTGATTTTTGTTATTGTTCGATTGTTTTTTATCTTCGTCATCACTCGCTACTAAATCAAATTCGTCATCATCATCATCATCAAATTCGTCATCATCATCATCGATATCGTCGTTAATACTTTTATCCATATCATCGTCATCCACAACATTTTTATTATTGATAGTGTTTTTTTCTTCTATCTCAATATCACTTTCTTCATAGTCACTGTCTTCGACATTGACATTATATTCGTCTTCAGGGTCCATTATAAGATATATATCGATTATTATTTCTAAATGGTTATATAATAAAAAAGAATCAATTTTATTATATTGTTTGTATTACTATAGTTGGTCAGTAGTTTTCCATATTTTATCACATTCAGCACAAATATAAGCGTATTTCATATTAGCATCATCATATCTCATGTAAATCACCTCAGGATAAGAATAATCTTTGTCAAAATTATTAGATTTACATTCACTATTTGGACATTTGATATTATAGACACGAGGAAGAGTTGGGTCTAATTTTGTATATTTATTAATAATATGATTGAAATGAACACCGTTATTTTCAGTGTGTGTATCAATAATACAGGCACCTTCAGTAGAAATAGAAGTATCAATATATTTACAATTTCTACAATAATGAACCAATTTATTCGTATTGGTTTCATCGATACCAATATAATACATATTGTCGCATTGAGTGCAGAACTTCATGATGGTTTATATACTATCTAAATATTTATATTTATATACGTTTTGTCAATTTTATTCACAGTAATGTTCTGTTGATATGGTAGATAATATATATGGTGTAAATATAGAAAATATATAAATTTCTCAAATCAAATATGCAGTGTTATAGATTATTAATACACATCTGAACAAAAAATTGATAGCTAGAATTGATATAAAAATATAGCAACATATAGTACAATCAATATGGAAGAGTCTACATCTTCTAATAATAGTATAGTCCCTTCTGAAAGCAGTTACGCTGACTTTTATGATTTTCTTGCAAAACATAGTGTATATAAGACAAATGATAGTAGCAAAAAAACAATAACAAATACACGTATTGGGGATACAAAGAAGAACATACATGGGGGTAGTTACAATGTTTCAGATGCAGAATATCCAACATTCTTGAAGTTGTATTATCGAGATATTGTAGCAAAAAATAAGAAGGAGTATTTTACTGAAAAACAGCGGGATAATGACGGTCCTATTGCGGTAGACCTCGATTTTCGCTATCAATATGATATAGATGAGAAGCAATATACAAGAGAACATGTAGAAGATTTGATATTTGCTTATTTAGAAGAACTGAAAAAAATGTTTCAGTTTGACGATTCATCCAAATTCCATATTTATCTGTTCGAAAAACCGAGTGTAAACAGAATTCAGGAAAAGCAATTGACTAAAGATGGAATCCATATGATAATTGGTATACAAATGGATAGAATCGGACAGCAAATATTGAGACAGAGGATGATTTCAAAGGTTCGAGATATGTGGCGAGACCTTCCAATTACAAATAAATGGGAAGACGTATTTGATGAAGGAATTAGTAAAGGAAGTGTAAATTGGCAATTGTATGGTAGCAGAAAACCTGGCATGGAAAAATACGGGTTGACTGGTATATTCGATATAAAATATGATAATACAGATGGGGAATTTTCGTTCAATGAAATACCACAATCGAGATTTAGTTTGGAAACAAATTTTTCAAAATTGTCCGTTCGTAATAAAGACAATTTATCCCTATTCATGAAAAACGATTTCATTTCAGAATATGAGAAATTTAAGAAGGACAATAATATGACAAACGAACGTATTATCATTCCTACAAATAATTCAGTCGCACAGCAGCACAGATTAGATATGATGCTAGACAATGTGGTAACAATCGCACGAATTAAAAATCCAGAGGAATTAGATTTGGCGGTGAATACATTTTTGGATAGTGTGACAGATAATACCAGCGATTATAATTTGAAGACGATGTATGAATATACGATGGCTTTGCCCGAGAAATATTATGGAGAAGGGTCTTATGACAAATGGATTCGGGTTGGTTGGGTTTTGCGAAATACTAGCAACAAATTATTGATAGTATGGATTGCATTTAGTGCAAAATCATCAACATTTCAATACAGTAGTATTCCCGATTTGTGTGATGAATGGCAAAAATTTGATTTGAGATTACAAGATGGGTTGACAAAATTGTCTTTAATTCATTGGGTTAAATCTGATGCTCGTGAAGAATACGATAAAATCCGAATGTCAACAGTAGATTACTACATCAATCTCACACTTAGTAATACCAATCCAAAGTATAAAGCACCAGATTTTGATATTGCAACAGTATTATATCAAATGCACAAGCATGAATATGTATGTGTTAGCAACAAAAGTAATATTTGGTATCGTTACAGCGATAATCGTTGGAGAGAAAATGATTCTGGTGTTGATTTAAGACGAGCCATCTCAGGTAGAGTACGTGATATGTATACAAACAAATCATTCACTATGATGGAAAGTATTTCGAATAAAAAGACGATAATCAATGAAAATGCGCCCGTTACGAGAAATGAAGAAGAAACAGGTGAAAGTGAAACAGATAAAACCCGTTCTTTACAACTATTGGCTATTATCCCCCGATTGGGTAGTACTACTGATAAGATAAAGATTATGACAGAAGCAAAAGAACTATTTTACGATGGGTCATTCTTACAACGTATGGATACAAATCCTTATTTATTATGCTTCAATAATGGTGTTATAGATTTCAAAGAAAAGGTGTTCCGTAAAGGAAACCCAGAGGATTATATTTCCTTATGTACAAACATTGATTATATTAAATTGACATCCAAACATCAACCGATTATTGATGAAATCAATGAGTTCATGAAACAATTATTTCCAGAACCACCCTTATGTAAATATATGTGGGAACATTTGGCATCTACTTTGATTGGAACATCGGCAAACCAAACATTCAATATGTATTATGGTTTTGGACAAAATGGAAAATCGGTATTAGTAAGCCTTATGGAAAAAATATTAGGAGACTACAAAGGAGACGTACCATTGTCTTTGATTACAGACAAACGTGGAAAAGTAGGCGGATTAGCTCCTGAAATTGTACAACTAAAAGGAAAACGCTATGCAGTAATGCAGGAACCATCAAAGAACGATACTATCAATGAGGGAATTATGAAACAAATCACCAGTGGAAAAGACCCTCTTCAGGGTAGAGCTCCTTATATGCCCCAAACGATTTCCTTTATTCCCCAGTGCAAATTAGTAGTAACTTGTAATACATTGATGAATGTAAATTCGGATGACCATGGAACATGGCGTCGTATTAGAGCAGTTCCATTTAAAGCATTGTTTACGGAAAATCCGGTGGAAGGAGATAAAGAAAAACCATACCAGTTCAAATTAGATAAGTATATTGACGAGAAGTTTGATAAATGGAAAGAGGTATTCGCATCTATGTTAGTTGACATTGTATTCAAAACAAATGGTGTAGTCAATGATTGTGATATAGTCATGGCGAAGAGTAATGAATACAGACAGAGTCAGGATTATATTTCAGAATTCATTCGAGATAAGATTGTCAAAGATGCAGAGGGACGTATCAAGAAGGTGGAGTTAAATAATGAGTTTTCAATATGGTATGCATCCAACTATGGTGGACGTGGACCCAGTCCTAAAGATTTACATGAGTATATGCACAAAGAGTTTGGACGTGCTCGCAATCAGGTATGGTCAGGAGTTCGTATTCGCTATGAAAATGATGATGATGATGATGATATGGGGGAGGCAGAATATAATGATGATATCAATTCAGATGACCTGTAAAATAAGTTTACTTATAGAATAAAATATTGTCTTACAAATAATATTTTATTTTTTTTATTGTTT
>Ga0102963_1000936_pt1 | contig 12847 bp, 16 predicted proteins | sample SalPon2_C_H2O_MG_2_FD_84522 | JGI IMG/M metagenome (GOLD analysis project Ga0102963, IMG submission 84522) | Salt pond water microbial communities from South San Francisco under conditions of wetland restoration - Salt Pond MetaG SF2_C_H2O_MG | ecosystem: Environmental > Aquatic > Non-marine... | reverse complement strand
TTGTTGAGCGCCGCTACTTCTTCTTCAGAGACGAAGCTAAACGACGGTTCGGGTGCAGAGACGGGAGCCTCTTGCTCCATCGCCTCTACGGGTTGTGTATTTTCTTCCATTAAATTAAGATTGATTTATTACAAGTATGCAACCACGTTGCAGCCAGATGGAATATCTATAGACGTGAACTCCCCATTAAGCTCCTGTCCAGCAACTAGCACCATGTCGTATCCATCGTTGTCGAGCGTCCCGTTGACGTACAAAATAGGTGAGGTTACAGTGTATGTTCCACCAGTCGAAACAACAAATTTCTTAAACGACTTCCCAGAGGGAGCTGTCAAAGTTGTGCTTGCAGCACCATAATGAACTTCACTGATTGATCCTGGATATCCCATTGTTATTGTTTTTGCAAATATATAAACTATTTATTTCCTGTACTTTGCGACCTTCTTAGCGATTTTCTTAGGCTGACTCACGAACTGCTTACCAGATTTATTGCCCTTAGCCTTCGCTCTATTTGTCGCAGCCTTCTCTCCAGGAGACAAAGCTTTCCATGCAGCATCTGGAAGGTATCTTCTTTTACCTTCAGACTTTTTGCCGCTAGACGTGCGCCACTTCTGCTTCGTCCAGTTCTTGAGACTTCTCTGTGATTTAGCTAACGCCATCAGTTCTTGTAGCCTCCCCCAGCTTTCTTGTAGCGTGATGCCAGAAGCTGTGCTTTTCTAGCTGACCACTGGCCTGGACGTCCACCCTTGGACCCAGCCTTAATCTGGTTAAAGATGCGCTTACGCATTCCTGGCTTCGTGTAGTTACCAGCTTCGTTTACACGGGATACCTTACCCCCTTTCTTGAATACGCCTCTCCCCTTCAGGATGTCAGCCTTAGTGATCTTACCGTCTTTATTGAGGTCTGGAAATTTCTTCTTCGCTTTCATGAGTGGCTAACGAGTTTGAACTTGGCTTCTTTAACAGCGCCAGGATGTGGTTTGTAATCTCCTTTCATAAGGAAGTATCTACCCCTCTCTTCCATCCAGTGAAAGCCAGAAGGTGCAGGAACAGACTTCGTAGCCGAGCTAACCTTGAGCTTGCCGCCCTTATTGTACTTGACAGCATTCATTACCACTTAACCTTGTTGGCCCAGTACGCTGCGCTGGTCTTACCCTTGGCTATATTTTTTCTGTGTCTGGCCTTGAATGACTTACGCTTCGCCTTCATGCGAGCGCTCTCCCCAGCCTTCGGCTTGCCAGCCGTGCTAGCCCCTCTTTCTCCGAAGCGGATAATCTTTACTTTGCCGCCGTCTCGTACTGCCACGATATGCGACTTCTTGCCGCTTGGAGATCGCTTGGGTTTGTTCAACCCAGAGAGCCCAAACCGCTTGAGTTTCTTCTTTACATCTTCAGCCATAAGGCAAAGATAATAAAAACAAAAAAAGGCCCACGAGGGGCCTTCTTCTGTCACGCTAAGAGATCTTATGCGTCGAGTGTAAAGTCTGGGAGCGCAGCTGCAACGGCTGCGTCTACGATCGTATCGAGGTTGGTCTCACCAGCACCGTTGTTGTACTGGATATTGAGGTTGTGGTTGTACACACCAGCGTTCTCCACCGCCTTCATAGCGATGTATACGTTAGCTTCTTGTACGCTCACAGAGAGTACAGATACTGTTGGGTTGAGGAGGGTGAATCCACCGTTCTCAAACTCTTTTTCTCCTGTGAAACTCCAGGACTTAGATTCAAATGCAAATGCCATAATTAAAAAGTTTGTTGTAAAGATAATTAAATAAATCTATTTTTTAATGCGTTGTAGTTTTGTGTAATCTCATCTGCGGAGAGAGCGCGGTTGTAGATCGAGAGAGAAGAAGAATCTCCATTATAGTGATAGGCAATACCTGTATTTGACCTACCTAATCTTATAGAGCTGGAAGATATGTTTGCACTGCTTTCCGATCTTGAATTTGTAAGTGAGCCGTTTATGTAGAGTTTTAAAAAACTGGCATCATAGGTTAGCGTTATGTTGTGCCAACCCGTGTTTTCTTCTACTCCAGATCCGAGGTTTGTGCCGTACAACCCCCCACCAATGGTTTGAGAGGTTCCTGTTTGAGCAACATTACACCAACCAATCCATGCGGACTGCTTACTGGCTGCATTTCCTATATAAAGAGCTAAACCGTAATTTGAATGTGTTTTTACATTTAACCACCCAGAAAGGCTAAAACTAGTATTGCCAGAAAAGAGGTTATTTCCCCCGCAATCCACATAATCATCCACCCCATCAAACACAATACTACCACCATTCCCAGAATCAAACGTAGGACCATTTGTTAATGTTCCATCATTCGCTCCAGCCAAATCAGACCATGTACCACCACTACCCGCATAGCTATCCTCATTGCCAGCATCCACATAAAATACCAGCCCGTCTGTAACAATGCTATTTCGGTTCTTCACACTCATACGAAACGGTTTTTTAAAGCGTTGTAGTTTTGAGTGATTTCTGTGGAGGAAAGAGCGCGGTTGTAGATTTTTACTTGAGCTATGCTTCCCCCTAAATATAATCCTATTGTCTCTTTTCCTATATTAGTTGCTATTGTACCGCCAGTACTAAATGAACCTACATCCTCAGTTGAGGAAATATCTAACTGACCGTTTAAGTATATTTTATAATCATTGCCTGATTTTGTTCCTGTAACATAGTACCAGGTATTTGTTGAGAGTGAGGATGAAGAACTTAAAACCTTTGTTACGGATGGCGTCAAAAATATGTAATCAGTTTTGTTTGATTTAATTCTGAGTTTGCTGAATATGTGAGTAGTCCCGTCTCTTTCTGAGTACAAGGTTTGATTTGAACTAATATCTGAAGCTGTTTTAAACCACACAGATATGCTAGAGTTTGTAGTCCCCGCAGTAGTCGCAGGGGAGGTTGATACAGCTGCATAATCATCCACCCCATCAAACACAACACTTCCCCCATTCCCAGAATCTATAGTAGGTGTCGCGGAAAACGTCCCGTCATTACCCCCAACCAAATCAGACCAAGTAGTCCCTGTTCCTGGATAGCTATTCTCGTTAGCTGCATCCACGTAGAACACCAACCCATCCGTCACTATGCTTTTACCGTAGCTGTAGCTCATACGAATCTGTTTTTAAGGGCGTTGTAGTTTTGGAGGATTTCGTCAGCGGAGAGAGCGCGGTCGTATAATTGAACGAAGGGAATAGATCCGTCAAAAAACGTAACATTAGCCCTACATCCAATTTTAAAATCCCCAGAAGACCCACTACCTTGAATCCCCGTGCCGTGAGCGGTCGTTGTCTCTAACACTCCATTTAAATACATTTTGATGTTTGTGCTGTCGTATGTTCCAGATAGGTGATACCAAGTGTCAGTAGTTAATGCAGAGGAGGTAAGGGCGGACACGTATTGCCCTGCGCTATTGAAAATAATCATCTCTCCAGGGTTGTTTGTATCCGAGCCTTTAATTCTAAATTGCCAACTTCTAGGGCTTCCGTCAGCGCTGGCTATTTGCATGTTTCCAGTAGCAGAATCAAACTTTACAAAGGCACATATGGAAATATTTGAAGGTATAATTAATGATGTGCAATCTATAAAATCATTACTACCATCAAACACTAAGCTCCCGCCATTCCCTGAGTTATAGTTATTAGATGGGTTATTAATGTCGTCCATATTGTTAAAGGAGCCGTTATTACCCCCAACCAAATCTGTCCACGTACCACCACTACCAGGATACGAGTTGCTGTTCCCTGCGTCTACATAGAATACTAACCCATCAGTTACGATAGGTGCGTTATTTGCAAACCCACCCATTTAGATCTCTGCGTTAGGGTCAGTCCAATCAGTCCCAGCGAGCAACGTAAGAATCTCTTCGTGAGTGTACTCCTGCGACTTTGTTGTAAGAGCGGCCACCGAAGCGGGCATATCCCCTTCGTACTTTACAAAGCTCTGCGTGTCAGCTAAGTTCTTTCTCAGCGTGTCTGCTGATGTCTCCATGACTTCTGAGAAGTCGATTGTGTCTACCTCTGTGAAGTCAAAGACTACGTAATGTCTGTTTTCGAAATGCATAATATTAAGGTTTAATTCCGTATTCGCCAGCAGGGAGCGTGTAAGTAATCTCACCTCCGTTAGCAATATCTAAATACGTGTATGTTTTTGGGGTGGACACCTCCATAGACTGATAAGTAGCCTGCCATGTAGTGTCATTAATCTTTATACACTCATCTATAGTGGATTGATCAAATCCAAAACCAAAGTTTGGACAATTAGAGTCTGACCAAACTTCCTCAAGCTCAGACTGAGAGGTTACGTTTACTGTGTATTGTGCCATATCAATTAGGTGTATGAGATTATGTATATAGTATTTGCATTTCCAGACGTGGACGCAACATCCCATGCTGTGCCACTAGTAACTGATTGACTTATAGCCGTAGGTGACGTGATGTAATAGCTGGTTGTGTCAACAAAATGACCGTAATTTCGAATGCCGCTGCAATAAATAGTATTGCCTTTTCTTGCAATCGCCCCAGCAGCAAAAGTGTAGTCTCTTTGAGCCTTTACTTCCTGCCAATCGGTATCAGTGCCAGTCTGAACGTGATCACCAGCATCATGATTTGTAGTGGAGCTGTTTAAGGCGTTGTAATATCCACCAAAACCAGCGTGATAAAGCTCTCCGCTAGAGTTAATCAAGTGGGAGCATCTATCTTCAATACACCCGCTCACCCAGTTTGTTTGGAGTGTTCCGCTAACACTACCAGACTGAACGGCTATTGTTTGATCTGTTGTAAAATTCCCACCAAAAGCTTCGAGTGAACTTGGATCACCCCAAAAGAATGCTCGACCGCTCTGTATTGCCACGGCATTGTTTCTAGAGCCAACAACAAATGTAAAGTTGTTATTTGTTGCGCTAACCATATTTGTTGCCGTGAGAGCAGTCCAAGTGGTTTGGTTGCCAGAAGTTGTTCCGTTCCCACACATTCCATTTGTATTTCTTCCAGCTGAGTATAAAACATTGGAGGCCCCTTTAATTGCAAATGAATTATAAGAGGTCAGGGTCACCTTACTCCAGTCGCTATCCGAGCCTATTTGAAGAAAGGAATTGTAGTTCGCAGAAGTTGTACCATTTCCGAAAACACCATACGAATTAGCCCCTATAGCATAAAGCTTACCTGAATTAATTAACAAGGTGGTGGTGCTCGCCACTGAGACATCGGTCCAGCCAGTGTCGGAATCCCCAACGCCAGTGACCTGCCTCCATTCTCGAAGGTCAGAATCTGTACCCGCGTTAACTGAATTCCCCCCGTAAAGAGTGCTGCCTACCCTCCATAATTTACCCGCGCTATCAATGACCCAGCTAACATATCTACCAGCAGAAATAATGGATACATCACCCATACCAGCTGGAAGATCCTCACCCACAACATTAAGTATTCCGTCAACATCAGAACCTATGTTAACCACCGTGTCGGTTCCGTTCGGAAATCCAATCGTAGAGTCACCAGCACCATAGCCGTCTCTCCAATAGTTTTGACCCAGCTCGACTCCACCCCTTTTGATTAACCCGCTAGTAGGGACAGTCTCTGTGTATGTTCCAGTCTCATTGATAGGGTCATAAGCGCCACCCCCAGCAGAAACCGTTTGTTCGTTTATAGATGCGATATTACCCATGTCTATACCGTTTTTTTGAGCTATGTCTGGCATTACGCAAGAGTGATAAAGTCATTAGAAGGATTAAACCAAATCTGTCCGTTTGTGCCGTCTAAACAGTAACCGATTACACGAACAACATCTCCTGTTGTGTATGCAGATACATCGCTTGTTATGTGCCCAGCCGTAGTGCTTACGTACAGCTCGTCACCCGTAGCTTCTGTACCATCGATAGCTCCAGCGGCCATAGTAAATGTACCTTTAAGCAGCATACCGTTCGTATCTGAAGCTGTCCCCAACGCAATAGCGAGGAGCACACCTCCTGAGCTAGAAGCTGCATCTGCGTCTGCCTGAGCCCAGTTGCCTGAAGAGTTGTAATAGTAGAGATCGCCTTGCGTCATGCTTGTAGTAGCACCGAAGTATACTACGTCTCCTTGGTAAGAGAAGTCTGTGTTAGATGGCTTCTCGTACTTTACCTCCTTGAACTTGTCGATAGTAACACCGTCAGAGTCGTCTACAGTAAGCTTAGGCAAGCCAGATACGTCGTTTACGCTGAAGATAGTTCCAGTCGTTCCTGTATCTACTTGGAAGAGATCGTGCGTACCGTCATGTACTGTAAATGTTTCTGAAGCCCCAAGCTCTACATCTGCATATCCCTTTACCTCTAAATCCCCGTTTATTCTGATTAAATCATTATCAAACTCCCCGTAGATAAGTGGGGTGGTGGAGTTGCTATTCTCTATGTAGAGCTTGTGGGTTCCAGTTTCTTGGCTTCCCGCCTGGTGACCAATCATAACGCTATCATTATTAACGTTAGTGCCCCCTGCATTTCTGCCTATAAGTACTGCTCTCTGAACAGTGGAAAAATGGTCACCCGCACCATAACCAATAACAGTTGAGAAGGCGCCTCCTCTAGCCCATTGCCCCACAGCAGTTGATTGAGAGCCGTTTGCATTAGAGGCTCCACCGAAAGCAGCTGCCTCGGAGCCCGCACTTGCTCTATTTCCGACTACGGTACTATTAGTTAAACTAGTTTTAGAGCTGTTAGCCCACATTCCTATAGCTAAAGCTCCGTAATCTCCACCAACACTCGTTAGATTTTCTAGAGCCCTATCTCCAACAGCCACTACATTACTTCCAGTTGTTAATTGATAAGCAGCTTGGTTCCCCAAAAGGGTTATTCTGTTGTTTGTAGTCAAAGCTGCCCCAGCCTGATACCCAACCGCTGTATTATTAGCACCAGTAGTCAAAGCTGTTAAAGCTTGGTAACCTACGGCTACTGTGTCACTTACTAACTGAACCCCATCACTCTTACCTGCTTCATACCCTACGAACACACTGTTGTTGCCTCCTGAATGACCTGCGGCATACCCAAAAAAGGCTGAGTTAGTATAAGACGATGGAGAAGCAACCCCAGTGGCTCCCCCCACAGACGTGGTGTAGTTTCCTCCGTTGTAGTTAGAATTATTTCCAATTCCTATTGCGCTAGTCTTACTATATGATGCACCCCCACTATTTGACGATGATCCAATAGCTACTTGATCATGAGAATAAAAACCCCTGTATCCTGCCTGTACCCCAATTAAAACCCCTCTAGTACCAGCATTAAACCTTCCTACCGACCTACCTATATTTACCGCCTGGCTCTGAATTCCAGAAATATCTTCTCCGATAGTTATCCCTCCATTTGAATGAGTGACAATATCTGTAGCATATCCACTACCGACCGTCCTGATAGTTCCGTTTACATGAAGCGGCTGAGCAGGTGTCGTAGTCCCCACTCCTACATTACCAGACCCTCTAATTATCATAGATGGGTTATTACCGCTGGCTCCAGTAAAGAATTGTAGAGCTCCTGTATTGTCTGCTCCGTCTCTTCGAGCGTATATTCTAGCTACGTAATTAGTGGTAGATGTCTGTGTTGCATCATTAAGAGTGAATACTATACCTCCACCAAAACCGTCACCCATATCCCCACTTGTCTTAGTGGTGAGTTCCATTGCGCTAGCAATACCAGTAGTGCCAGTAAAAGCACCAGAAGTAAAGGTGGTTTCCCTTGTAAAACCAAGGACTGGAAATGTGCTAGAAACAGCGTTAATTTGACCAGAGATATCTAAAGCCACTCCTGGAGAGCTGGTTCCAATACCTACATTACCTGTAGTGTAGTAGATGTCGCTACCAGAGGTTGTCCATGGGGAGCTGCCTCCTCCACCAGTCGGAGTAGACAGAGCAATTGTTCCGCTAGTACTGTCAAACGTAAGTACGTCGCCGTCGTTAGCTCCAGTCTGATCGGCATCAAACTCGAAATTTCCGATCTCTACGTTACCAGTACCCCCAGGCTTAAGCTTAAGGTTAGCATTAGTGCTAGAGGTAAGTTCACCATTTACTCTCAGGTTGTTCCCGTCTAGCAATACTGCATTAGACGTCTGCAATGAACCATCAGTAGAACCGACGAAGACAGTATACCCTGGCTTAGAAGCAAAGTCAGAAGCTGTGATTCCTGTCAAGTCTGTGATTTTGTCAGTGGACTTGATGATGCCATCAGGGTTGGTAGCCCCGATGTAATTGTTCAGGGCGGTCACGGTGTCTGCTGCCGTTGAGCCCCAAGTATTACCGTCCTTGTCTAATATGTAAGAATACCTGACTTCTCTAATTACGGCTTTTGAGTTGTGAAGCTGAACTACGTTAACATTATCGCCACTGTAGCTAGCCTGAAGGCTTCCTGGCTGATATGCCCTTCCAGCAATATAAACAGAATTGTTGTCGTTGAATATTCTAATTGCTGCCATAGCTTATTCTATTGGTCCAGACACCTTAAACTTAAGGTTTGAAAATTTAAGAGAAACGATTCCGAATTCTGAATCATCATTAATACCCACCCAGAAGGACAAATACACAGAGTTAGGCATTTCAGTGTTGCCACCATCCTTCTGGAAAACATCCGAAACAAATATATCACCATTAGAAAGAATGCTTAGGTCTGCTGCTTGATCAGACGTTATAAAATCACCTATCAAGTAAGTGTTTTCAGTACTTGTTGCTGTAGGGTATTGTCTTATAACATTAAGGTAGAGAGCGAACTGAACGTCTTCGAACGAGCTGCCCGCGGCCACGTCAATTTCAGATGGGTTCATAACTTGGATACTGGCTGTTTCAAACCAAGATCCAAACTGGCTTCCGTCCTGAGTGTGAAGCCTGATGTTATCGTTATTCAGAGTTGTCGTAACTGTCCAAGTGTATGGATATACAGAAGCAGAAGAGGTGGCGGCAACAAGGCTCATCCTATCTAAAGAGGTAGTAGCTGTCTGAGTATTGTAGTCACTACTATCTAAAAGACTTGTAGCAGCAGAAACAGCTGGAGGAGATACATCAATGAATTCAATTTGAGTGTTACCATCATATACAGAACTACCCAAGGTACCAAGAAGGACCTGCATGTCACTAAAGGTTATGACTCCATCGCCATCAAAATCCCCGAAGGTTGATGAAGACTGAGGCATCCCAGCAGCAGCGGTAGAAGCCCCCTGCATAAAAGCATCAAAGGCGCTGATTGGCGTGAAATTACCGCTCGAATCGCTAACCAAAACGTCGTAGTTAGAAACACCTGTAGTGTCAACATCACTGAGCCCGCTCAAATTCAACGCTGTTGGTTCTAACTGGATAGTATTTCCTAATAGATCGTAAGTAAGGACATAGTTGTCTTTCCCCGCTAAACTCTGGTCCGCATCAAAAACGAAGTTGCCAAGAGACACATTTCCCGTTCCGTTTGGATCAATAGATATATTGCCGTTTGTTTCGGTTGTAGTTATACCATAAGTAGAAACGTCAAGATCGGCTCCAAGCGTAGGTGTAGCATCAGTAGAAAGAACGGTAGTGTTTGTGTCTATCTGAGCGCGAGGCTCCCATTTATTGTTTGAGGTCCACACAAGCGCATAGTCAACTTGCGGTGAAGGAGCATCGACGTCTTGCAGGTCCCCAATGTTTAAAGAGCTTGAGACAGCTCCAGGGACAAAATTGTTTCCATCCCAAATCAGAGCTTCGTTTAGATTTGGAGATGCAGAACTCGTGTCTACATCGATCAAACTATCTATAGATGTTGACTCCGCTTGCATACGCTGAGCAATAGGGGAGTAGTCAACAAACTCAAGTTGATTATTGGCGTTTAACTGAAGTATTTGATCCTGGGCGCCTCTTGACCCTGGTAAGTCATAGTACGCCTCATTAACGGTTTGAGCGCCAATCCTGATATAATCCAGCCCGTCGTTGATGCTATCGCTTGGCTTTATCTCAAAAACCTCTTGATAGTTAGGGGACGAATTTGTTGATTTTGCGTAAACCTTAAAAACGCTATCCTCTGTAAACTCAAAGCGTTTTCTGTCCGTTACATTAGAGGCATGAGAAGCAAGTATGTTGAACGTTCCGTCACTAGCAGTGATTTTCACATCAACGCTAGGAGCCTTATTGACTACTTTGTTGTTTGCGAATACAGTCACTTCTCCATCAGTTGAAGGACCTGTAGAACTTAGAATAATTGGACCTACGGTATTGGATAAGGAAAATTTAGAGCCGTCTACTCCAGTGTTTTTTACAATTGACTGAGAACTAAGACCTATAGTGTTTCCAGACCTTTTGAGATACAGGTTTGCTGTATTCACTTCAGGAATACCTCCATTTACCTTTAGATTTCCGTTAGTTCCAAAAGTGAAGTTTCCAGCAACAAATTCAACATCGGAGCCTTGAAAAGATTTATCGCCAGAAATTGGGGATCCACTAGATAAGGTTTGATCGCCAGTTAAAGTGACAGAATCTAAAAGCTTCGCTCTCTCGCTTGGTGTAATCCTAGCGTCGTTTACAACGACGTTATTCTTCAGTGCAGGGTTTGTAATCGATATCTTGTTCGAGTTGTCTGGAACAGAAATCGTAAGAAAAAGTGTGTTGTCGTTTACTTTAATCATGATAGAGGGTTACACTATTTCAAAGTGTTGGTCAGGATTAAAAAACAGAACGTTAGCATCTATCTTGTTACCTATAACTCTAATTACTTGCCCAGCGGTTGAAGGGGCGGTATTTACTGGAAGCCCTCCAGACTGAGCTGTACCCGTTGTTAAGTACATAGGTAAACCTGTATTTCCTGGAACGCCTCCATTCATATACACAAAACCGTTTAGTATCATTCCGTCAGTGCCTGAGTTTGAACCAGCAGCAACAGCAAGAAGAGAGGTGCCTCCAGTATTTGGGGCAGAAGCGCTAGCTATTGTCCACGAGCCAGAACTATTCAAGTAATAAACCCTTCCCGCCGTAGTTGATGTATTGCTATGGTACCATATCTGAGAACCAAGGCCGTAATCGCCGTCCGCGTTAAGACCGTCGCTTCTAACTTTTGATACCTCACTAAACGGAACATACTTTAAATCTCCTGCAGATCCATCATCCTTTATGAGAATCCAATCTGTCGGCCTGTGATTCTGAAGCGAAAGGTTTTGGTCAGTCATCGCGTCTATAGATGACTTCACGTTTACATTGTCTGTGACGTCTGCTGATGTTTCAATGCCGTCTAGCTTGATCTTGTCCGCCGAAGACATAGAGCCAGCGGATGAAGTGGTAGCAGCGGTAATGGAAACTGTGGGTGTTGTTCCTGAGGTAACAGATATAGGTGTAGTTCCAAGAACAGAGGCAACACCGCCAGTATCGTTTGCTTCAAGAGATATAGTGCCATCAGAATGGTCATAAGTCAAAACGAAGTTATTCTGAAGGTTGCTCAGTTGCTGACTCGTATCAAACTCAAAATTGCCTATTTTGGTTATCTCCTTAAAGGTTACTGTACCATCGTTATTTGAACCCAGGAACTGATCCACGCCTCCATCAGAGGTGGGTAGAGTGTAAGGAGACACTTGCCCTGAAGCACCACCAATAAAAAACTTACCGCTATCTAGGTTAGGAATGTCGTTCGTCCTGTCAATAGCAGACACCTTCATCTTTTGGATATTGGTCTCATTGGTCTGAAGGACGATACCTATATTCTGAAGGAGGTCAGTAGATGCCGTTGGTTTTGTGGTGGTAAGGGTACCTGTATTGCTTACAAACACGGTGTCCCCTACATTCACCCCAGTGAGCCCGCTTACAGTTTTATTGAAGAGGCCAGCGGTGATGATCTCACCCGAAGACCCATATGTCGTCTCTTCAAGCAATACCCCAATCGCTGGCATCTTAGCAGAGTCGTTGGCGTACGCCCTACCAACCAAGATGTTGTTTCCTGAAATGCCCTTTGCGTACACTGGCGTTCCTGCGGAAAGGGTGTCGCCTTCATCGTTCTGAACCTGAAGGTATACAGACTCTACATAATCCCATTCGGACTCGCTTCCATTCCAGGTGACTACCTGACCGTCCACAGCGTCATCAGTGATAGGAACGCCATCACCCTGGATGCCCTGGATGCCCTGCTCCCCTTGCGGCCCCTGCGGGCCTGGAGGACCCACAGTGGCTGAAGAACTAACAATTACTGTAATTCCTGGTCTAGCCATTAGTAGTTAACCGTTACATCTTCAACAACTTTAAACGTGCCGTAAAGCAAAGTCTCAATAGAGCTGATTGAATCTGCATTTAAGCCTGCACCTCCAATTTCTTTATCATTACCCAAATCAACGATCTTTTGCTGAATGTCGTAAACGTACAGACCTGCACTCAAGCCCGTTGTGTCGACTTCAGGAGATAAATCACTGTCAGAATCTACTGCCGCACCCATCTGTTCGTGAGTAGCGCTAAAGGTAATCAAACCGATAGAGGTGGTAGACACCGTGCCATCAATCTTCAAAAGGTATCCGTTATCCGCAGGATTGGACGCGAGGGCGTCATCGGTATCCGCCTCTCTGACCTCTAGGGTATAGTAGTACTTTTCAGATAAAGGGTCAACAGCGGGATCAATACTCTCTTGGTCCTCTCCCAGTCGCAACGGGTTACCCCCTGAGTCTTTAAGTTCAAGATTAAGGTTAAAAGTATCGCCTCTTTTACAAGTGATATCCACCCTCTGAGATCGGTCTAAGTTGATTTGGTTTGCCATTATAATTCTGGTTGGGCCTGGTTTTGTCTTTGTGAAATAAGCCTACTTTGTTCGTCTGCTTGTTTGGTTACCCTTTCGTCCTTTCTGTCTTCCTTCAGCACTTCGAGCTTCTCTTTGAAGTTCTTGTCGTCTTCTTTAAAGCCGAG
>Ga0102963_1000911_pt1 | contig 12968 bp, 21 predicted proteins | sample SalPon2_C_H2O_MG_2_FD_84522 | JGI IMG/M metagenome (GOLD analysis project Ga0102963, IMG submission 84522) | Salt pond water microbial communities from South San Francisco under conditions of wetland restoration - Salt Pond MetaG SF2_C_H2O_MG | ecosystem: Environmental > Aquatic > Non-marine... | reverse complement strand
CTTTCTAAAGTCATTGTTGTACAACTGGTCCAAAGTACCTTCATAAGGGACTTTGTTTTCACCAACTTCGATCTCACCAATGGCATCAAGCCTGTATGTGTGTCTTTCTTCATATGTGTATTTACGATATAATTCCAAACTATCTAAATGCACTCTGCCTATTAGGTCAAAGGTAACAGCTGATTTTCCATACTTTTCATATTCACGTTTCTTAGGAAGTTGTCCCCACAAGCAGAATCTACGTGTGTCATCTTTGCTTAGTACACGACTAGTTCTGTTTACAGTATATGGAATATCATAACCTTCACTGTTCCAACCTGATAAAATATCAGCGTCTTCAATTAGTGTTAAGAAAGTGTCAATCATATCACCTTCACGCTCAAACAGCATTACATTTTCAATGCCTTCAAGTTCTGCTTTTGCTTGCTCCATAGTAAGTGTCTTAGGCGGAACAGCGAGACACACCATTGTTTCTAGCCACTGTAAGTATACACTTATAGATGTAATGGGCATAAACGGATCTGCAGGATCAGCAAAGCCTCTTTCCGGATCAAAGTCCGTCTCAATGTCGAAGAAAGCAATGTTTAGTTTAGGAGCATCTTGGTTAAGATAGTTTTCACTCAAACATTGAAAGATTGGATTAACATCGCTTTCGAATAGTTCTTTGCTTTTGTTAATGGCAACTTCTTTACGAAAGTCCTTTGTATTTTTACAAACAATTCTAGTCAAAGGATCGCCGTATACACTCTTGTACTTGCCACGAGGATCTTTATAATAAAATGTATATTTTGCTTGATATTCGTGAAAGTGTCTTTTGCCGTCACGGCGTTCTACTACACGGATAATATCTTGGTCGCGATCAAATAGTGCATCTACGTAACTCATTCTTCTAGGTTTTCCTTAATTTTTATGCCTTTGCGATAATCGTTATCATTAAAACTAAATCGATAAAATTTATAACTGTTAAGTTTTTCTTCAGTTTCCCATTGTGTTTTTATTTTTATTTTAGTCTCAGACAACGGAGTTAAGTAGGCTAAAATGGTTCCTGCTTTTAGTTCTACTGTCTTTTCTTCCTTGCTGATCGGCAACATCATATTAATATGTGAGCTATGCTGGTACTTGAAGTTTACAATACCCGAAAGTACTTGATATTCGTCTAAGCTTTCTTTATGCCAAACTGCATCGTGCATTAGAAATGGCGTATCTCGATTAGCAGTAACATACCACGGACTGAGTATTTTTACATTAAAAGAGTTTGCAAAGCCAGCACCCCATTGATCTTCGTGATGAGGTTGTATCATATCAGGATACATATACGGAGCATTTATTCTTGTTACACGATTTCCTTTATAAGAAATAGTCATATCAGTCCATAACGGAATTCCGATAGAATTCTTATGTAAATCTGCAAATGCAGGACAAGATCTCAATGTTACTGCATTTGGATCTTTTGAAATTGTTCTATACCAGTTTGGAAGCAATTGTTGGTTGCCATATCTAGGACTGAATAGATCAATCTTTTGCTGACTACCGGAGGTGTGAAACGTTAGTACTGTTTCGTTCTTCTTAAAAAACATTTTTTTCCTTCGTTGCTTGTGGCCAACTTAACCATCTACTTGCCTAAGCGGCGAAATCATATAGTAGCCCTGCTACATATATTATAGTTAGTCCAAAATTCATTACGACTAAACTTTTTTCCTTCCATAATATACCAATGACCATCCAAAGGGTATTACTAACAATAAATCCCCAAACATAAAGAGGATAAACATTGAAAGCAGCCAGGGTTGCTGATAATAACAGGAACCCTGTACTGAACCAAGCTAACCATTGATACGGTTTAACTATCACTTATCATAACCCAGTGTTGTAATAAGTGTTTCTAGATCATCATATGCATCTGCGTGTGAATCCCAGTCACGCTTCTGTGCAATTTTAATTGCTTTATTAATCAAACTGGGTTTAATATCAAGTTCTTCTGCAACAGCTTTAACTGTTTCTTTAAGACCCATATTAAGATCTTCAACTTCTTGTAATACTGTAACGCCTTCTCGAACTAGACGCTCAAGTTTTGCTTTTTCTTCTGCCCCGTAGGTACGTGAACCCATAACTGTCTCCTTTTGAGTATGTATGTTAGCTTTAATTATATGATATATTTAGGTGTTTGTCAAGTATTAAAATACTTTTTTATTATCAAAAGCACGAGCCCAGCCAAAGAACTGTGCCTTATAGTCCGAATGGTCGTCGCTTGATAGATTTTCCCATTCTTCTTTACGTTGGTATAAACGCATTGCGCCATCATACCAATCTGTTGAGTCAATAATTTTTTCGAGACGCTCTTTTGCTGCCATTGCTTCTTCTAGGTTATCAAAATCTTGTTCGATATGTATTACTTCCATAACAATGTCGTGTGTCACATAGTCTAATGAAAAGTCTATGCCCCATTTAGGTTTTATATTAAGAAGTTTCTGTAGTATAGGGCGAGTTTTTGAAACTTCTATTAGTTGCTTTCTTGCCTCAGCAGCAAATGCATAACGTGTTAGTAACATACAATGATCAAGAACAAGTCCGTGTTCGCTTTGTTCTATGTCTTGATACCACTCTTGAACTGGTGCTATATGATATTGTATATCTCTATTGCACGTTATTCCATTTATTTCGTAGTGTAAATGTTCTAAAGGCGTAGGAATTTCGTATCCGTCCTTGTCGAAGTCCTTGAAACGTAATGTTTCAACTAATTGTCGTGCTATTGGTATCTTGAGGTATGGATCGTCAGTAAAACTAGGATTTAGATTTACTAAGTTCATTTATCATTTTTTCTCTGCTAGTTTAGCGTAGAGCATATCTTTAATTGATTCGTATTGCTTACTCTTGTGCTTTTCTTTTCTAGGTAATACTTTTTTCTTATCTTTGTGTGCGCCCATTGCACCACTCTTACGCAAGTTTTGCATAGTTTGTGCATTTGGATCTCGCGGCTTAATTAAACGATCATCTGCTTCATTGAATCTACTCTTGATCCAGTCTTCAAACTCACGTCTAGCTGCTGGATCAACAGCAATTTTTTGTAATTTTTCTGTGTGTTGTTTTAAAAAATCTTTCCATACCACTGCTAGTTTAGCTGTGTCTGCTGCTGTTTTTGGCTTCTCGGGAGAAGTTTTTTGATCAGGAGATTTAGGAGCACCATCAAGACCTATAGCGCCTTTGAATGCTTTTTCAGCGGAGTCTGGAGCAAGAGCTCCGCCTTTTTGTGTTGCAGCAACTCCTTTTTGGAAGGCATCAAATGGTCCTTCATTTACTTTTACACCTGCTAGTGCAGCAAAATCTGCAATACTATCCAATCCTAATGGCATAGAACCTGCTTCAACTTCAACACTTTCTTCTAGATAATCTTTAGTAGGTGCAACATTTCCGGAGCTACCGCCTTGTGCAGCCTGTTGCAATTTTGTTAAATCTTCTCTAGGATCACTTGGATCTATTTCAAATAGTGTGTGTTGTAGTTTGTGCCAATCCATTATTTCTTTGCCATCTTAGTTGCTGTTGCGTACATTACTGCTTCTGCGTCTTTGCCATAACGATCTTTAAAATCACTTTTGGCTTTCTTCATACCTTTAACGTACTTTTCTTTTTTTTTGATTCGTCTTTAGTAAGTGAACGCTCTGCTAGTTTTGCTGCTAGACGATCTTGTAGATTTTCGCTTATTCCTTTTTTCTTTTTCTTACCGCTTGCTTTTGCAGCGTGTACTGCTTTACGATGTGCGGCAGATTTAAACTTACCTTCTTTAACCGATTCATAGTACTCATCTGCCATCTCTTTGCCATACTTTTTAGCAAATTCTTCTTTTGACATTGTTTCTGAATCACCGATGATTTGATCACTCATACGACCTTCGCTTACTGCATTGCAGTTACAATGCTTACAAGTTGGTGGACAAGTACAATCTTCAGCTTTTACATCTGATCCACAACATTTGTCCGAACAGTGTGTATCTCTTGCTTCAGTTTTCATTGCTTTAAACTTTGCAGGATCACCTGTGCCGCCGCAGTCTGGGCAACTCTTAGGACAAGTTTCGTCACAGTCATTAGTTGATTCACCTAACTCGCCTGTAGCTTGTTCATAGTCTAAATGATGATATACTGAACCTAAATAGTCAGCTGCTTTAGTAATTTTTGATTGTACCCAACCTTCTAAGCCTTCTGCTTCACTAACACTTTTTAACATTTCGTGTAGTTTAATTGAATACTTTGCTATTTTATAAAGATCTGCGCGAGCCATTTGCACTTCGTGGTCCTTTTCGGCCATATGTGCCATATCTCCCAAACCTTCTCTAATCTCTTTTTCTCTCATTGAGGTGCTCCATAATACGTATTATATTGTATTTATGCCTTTTTGCTCTTAGTCTTCTTTTTCTTTGTAGGAATACGCTTTTGTACATCCCCGATAGGCATAGCGACAGCAGCAACTCCGCCTGCACTAGTCATTTCTTTTACTATTTCTTTATCAAGATCTTTGATTTTCATTGTATTCTCTCCAAAAAGTATTACGTTTGTTAGTGCTTAATCTTTGTTCTTCGTGTTCTTTAAGTTTTTTAACGTAATACTCTATATCCATTATTTTTTCTTTCTTCCACTTTTCATATTCGCACACCAGTGGTACATTTTAGCCTTTTCACCACTTGCATTTTTAGCTCTTTTGCGTAATGCAGTTACACTACCGTTACAACTTGCACCTGCACGTTTTACACGCCCTGGTCTGCTTTTGCCTTTTTTCTTACCGTCAGCAAAGTTCTCCATTTGTGCATACAAGTCACTACGCTTTTTAGGTGTTTCTTCTATAGTATGTCCGCCTTCTATAATAGCCCATTCCATTGCTGTAAAACGTTCTTTATATGCTTTGTCTGTTGCTGCTTTTGCTTTTTCTGCATCAGGGTGTTTAGGATTGATAGTTACGACTTCACCATTTATTAGTTCTGCAATGTTTGCACTCTTACCTATTGTATCTAATAGTTGATGTAGATCATCATTAGGATCATAGTTGCCGGTTTCGTAGCCTAGTTTACCACGAACTTCTGTACGTCTACCTGTTTCTGTATTTGTGATATTTAGGACAAGCATCTTACGGTCACGCTCTAGTTGTAGTTTGTAACCTTCAGTAAGTCCTAAGTTATATAATACATTAGTTGACTTACCTTTTACTTTCTTACTAAGTGTAGGCGGACGTCCGTCCTTGTCTACTTTATTGCCAAACTTACCTGCTTCAATGGGAATCTGTCCAACACCTACATCTGCTGTAGTGTTAACTCCTTTTACAATTCTACCATCTTCTAATAAGTCTGATATTTTCATTTTACCAAATCTTTACTGTATGAAAAACTACAGGTTCTAAGAACTTGATTTCATTTTTTTTACCGTTCATATCAATAAAAACAAAATGTTTAGGTGTAGTTTTGATTAATTTTTTTGCGTGATATATTTGTTGAGATTTTTTCTCAGTTCGGCCGCCGTCTGCGTGTATTATTGTGTCACCAGGAACTGTTATGATTAGCTCATATTCTTCTCGTGTTATACGTTGCCACCAAGTTTTTAAGCTCATTTTTTCTTACGTCCTCTAAAAGTGTGTCCTGTCATATAAGGTTGTGAAAACCATAGTTCAAACCATTCAGGGTCGCCTGGCTTTATATTGTTTGCCTTTTCTTTTTTCTTTAATTCTGTAGCAGTTTGACTCATATTCTCAAGAGTGTATTCTGTGTATCCTTTAAATTCGTTTACACCTGCAAGTTTTTTGATGTACTCCAGCTCATCCATTAGTACGCCTTTTTCATTTTCTTTTTCATTTTCTCCTCATCAGGAGAATCACCAAAGTATTTGTGTACTAAATCATCAAGTTCGTTGTGAAATTTCTTTTCATCTTCTGGACTAACATCTTCCGCCATTTCAGGTTCTTTCACACCTAATGCTTGATCCAATAGTTTTACAGCAACAGGTGCACCATTTCCGTACATAAGTTTAGCAGCCTTTAGTTTATCTTCATCTGTCATTTCAGGCCAAGTAGCTCTAAGTTCGCTTGCACTCTTAATTTGCATACCTGAAAAGTCAAAGTTAATTGTAGGACCATATGCCATATAGCCCATTTCATCTGCTGTGTTTAGATCTTTACCTGTGTATGTACGCAAGTAACCTGGCTCACCGTTTTTCTTTGTTTGATCTGGGAGCGGTTGTTCTGTTTTGTCTTTCTGACTGCGAACAAATACTAGTGCAGTGTCTGCGTCTAGCATATCTTTATAACTGTTTAAGTTAAATGGGGACTTTACTTGCATAAAGTTACTTTCAGGAACACCTGCCATTGATGCAAGTTTCTTTTTAACTTCAAACGGGAACGGTCTTGCCTTTGTATCGTTAGTTGCAGCAACATATACATTAGCCTTGCCAAATGTTTTTACTGCCCAATCATATAGGCTTTTGTGTCCAGGATGGAAGGGATGAAATCCTCCTGGCATAATTGCTACAACTCGTCTTGCTTTTGCTTCGTATAGCTCTCTTAATAACATTAGTACGCTCCATTGCGTATCTGTGTCATTTCCTCCGAAAATAATTTTTGTATAATTGATTCTTTATCTTCAGGTTGAAATATATTTTTTAGAGATCCTAGCTTAAATTTAGAACAATATGATTCCATTGCCATACTTGCGCACTCGCCTAAACATTCATTAGCATTTATTTCTTTACCGGCATCATAAGAATCTTTCATCTTCATAATTGCAGGAAATAGTTGTTTTCTATAAAACATAGGATCGTTACGCATATAAATGCAAACATCGTCTACAACATTAAATGGAAGTTTGCTATCAAAGGGTTGTGCAAATTCATCTATTCTCATATTACCACTTCCTACACGACCAATATCTCGCTTTTGTGCGAGGTCCTGGATTATCACAGTTGTGTCTAGCACGGAATGAACGTCTACGTGCTGGGTTAGACTTTTTAATCTTCATATTAGGATCACCAAAGTTAACTTTCTTAGTATTACCTGTTTTAGGATCCTTAACATATACTTTAAACTTTTTAACATCGCCACGCATAGGCTTACCTAGCGGAACTTTACGACCTTGGTATTCGGCTTCATCGATTTCGTCGTCTTCGTTAAACCACATAACACCATATTCTAAGAAAAAGTCGTCGCCGTCGTATGTTTCTTCAATAATATCTTCACCTAACGATGTTGAAATTTCAATATCAAAATCTTCATAACCTTGTTCAAACATATAGGTTGCCAAACGGTCAGCATACTCGTCTGCTTCTTCTTCGCTTAGTTGACGAGGAAGTGCAATTTCGTATACTGTAGCACCTTGTTCAGTTTCAAAAATTTCTTGTTTTGCAAAGATGCTTTCATCTAATTTTTTAGCACCTTCTTGCTTTTCCATTACTATTCTTACAAAGTGTTCCATATTCTTACCTTAATGATTTAATACTATTGAATTTATTGTGCCGTCGGTATATGTAACAACAGCTCTTACCCAAACATAGTTTCCAGTAAAGTTTGCAATCTTGCTATTGCTTTCTTGAGCTGCTGTGTAAGAATGTATTTCAAACCAGTCATCATCACTAGGATCAATAGCAAGCGTTCCTTCAATAACAATACTGCCAGTTAAACCGTCAAATGTATATTGGATAGAATGGAAACCGTCGCTACGTCCGTAGTAACCGTCTCCCTTGTACTTGTCTCCAGTGATAGTTTGTATACTACTATCTCCTAGGTGTGTTTGTGCTGTTAAAATTATTTCACTATTACTTGGCATATAACTATTTATCTATATCGCCTTTGTATAGTAATTTCTCTACAGACCTAACTGAACTTCCTACTAGTAGTGTAACGAGATTTAATACTTTTTCATCTCGAACGTATATATAAAACCCGTTTAAATACCCGTATTCTTCTAACTGTTCAAGTGCTACCATTCCTATGCGAACTTTATCACGATTGGCATTAATCCAATTAGCAAAATCTTTAGGAACACGGTTACCATTAAAGATCACTTTATAAGGAAGGTGGTGTTTTCGATTAGTTAATATTATTTTAGTTTTACTTTTCAAAAGATCTATGTAGAGTTCGTTAGGCTCCCAAAATTCTATATCAGTTGTATTTAATTTTTCTGCGATAATGTTTAAAAGCCAGTTTTTATCATTTGAAAAAATTGATATAGTGCTCAAGGGATCGATTCTAATTCTATAATCGTTACTATTTTTTAAAACTGTATAAAGTTCCTTTGCATCATAGTAATCAATAAGAGGAATTGGAATTTCAGTTCTAAATGTTTTACGAGTTAACGGTAAATTATTTCTATAGCTTTCTGTTAATTCATCTAATCGTTCTCTTGCATAGCTTAACTTTGTAGGTTTTTGCAATTCTGATCTAAAGATTACATTAAGCTGATTCCTAAAAACCAGCTTAAATAGGTATTGACCGTAGAATAATTTATTAGTTTCGTGTAATTTCAAGTTCTTCATCAATAACACAATCCAACACAATAACATCGTCTCTAAAGTCTATAGTAACACTACCACCATTCTTTAAATCACCGAATAGTATTTGACGGCTTAATGGTCGTTTAATTTCTTTATCAATTACTCGCTGTAGAGGACGAGCTCCGTTCTTAGGATCAAATCCTTTGTCTACAAGATAATCAAGAGCATCGTTTGTAATATCAATTGAAATATCTTTGTCTTTGACCATTGTTTTTAGTTCAAGCAAGAACTTACCAACAATTTTCATCATTACTTCCTTGCCTAGTTTAGCAAATGTAACCACACTGTCAAGTCTGTTACGGAATTCTGGCGCAAAGAAACGCTTAAATTCTGTGTCTTCATATGTGTTATTGTCTTCAGTATCAAATCCAATATTATTCTTTTCGGTTTGTGCTGCACCTAAGTTAGTAGTTAGAATCAAAACAATGTTTCTAGCATCAGCTTCTTTACCGTTAGAACCAGTAACTTTACCATTGTCCATTAGTTGCAGTAGAATCTGAGATACATCAGGATGTGCTTTTTCAATTTCGTCTAACAATAATACACAGTTAGGTGATTCTTGCAGTCTTTCAATTAACTGTCCAGAACTATCTTCGTGGCCAACATAACCAGGAGGTGATCCTAATAATTTTGCTACAGAATGTTTCTCCATATATTCACTCATATCAAAACGTACAAGTTTTACACCTAAGTTACTAGCAAGTGCTTTAGCTGTTTCAGTTTTACCTGTACCTGTTGGACCCATAAACACAAAACTACCAATAGGTTTGTCTTCTGGTTTTAGGCCTGCTTGGCTAACAAGAATTTTATCTACAATTGATTCAATAGCTTCGTCTTGTCCATAGACTACGCTCTTCAAATTCTTTTCTAGATTTTTTAGGTTTTCTGTTTCTTTTTCTGCAACTTGTTCAGTTGGTAGATTTAGAATTTTACCAATTTCAAATTGAATTTCGCTGTCGGTTACTACTTTGTCACCGATAAACTCGTCATCCAATTTAAATCTAGAACAAGCAATATCAATCAAGTCAATTGCTTTGTCTGGCAATTTTTTATCTGACTGATATTTTACACTTAATTTAATTGCTGCATCTATTGCAGAATCTGTAATCGTAGTTTTATGATAGTCTTCGTAATATTTCTTAATACCTTGTAAAATAGTTTTGGTTGTTTCTTTTGAAGGTTCGCCAATAGTTACACGTTGGAATCGACGCATCAAAGCACGATCCTTTTCAAAGTACTTGCGATACTCTTCCCAAGTGGTACTTGCAACAACTTTTAGATCACCCTTAGTAAGAGCAGGTTTAAGCATATTAGCAAGGTCATTTGAACTATTACCTCCGCCAGCACCAGCACCATTCATCATATGTGCTTCGTCAACAAACATAATAGTTTTACCTTGCTTTGTTAGTGCTTGTAGAACAAGTTTAAAACGTTCTTCAAAGTCACCGCGATACTTTGAGCCAGCAAGCATAGCACCGATATCAAGATTATAAACTTTATATTCTTTTAAGAAATTAGGAACATCGTTGTTTTCAATTTTAAAAGCTAAACCTTCTGCAATAGCAGTTTTACCAACACCTGGGTCACCAACCATCAGTACATTATTTTTAGCTCTACGTCCTAATGCTAATGCAAGGCTTTCAAGTTCTTCACCACGACCAATAATAGGGTCAATTTTTCCACGTTTAACTTCGTCATTTAGATTGGTTGTAAATGCACGTAATGCTCTACGTGCTTCGCTAGACAACTCTTCTTCTTCAACTGCCTCCTCAAGTACTTCAGAGTTAATAAATTCAGCAAATTTATTCTTTTCAATACCACCCTTTTCTAAGTAGTATGAAGATACTGATTTCTTTTCACTGAGTATACTCATTAGTAGGTCTGTTAATTGTATTTCACTACGACCAGCAAACAGGACCTGTGTAAAAGCACGATTCAATGCACGTTCGACACTCTGTGTTTTTCTAGGTTTAAATTTTCCATCTGCATCTACAATAATTTCTTCACAATTATTTTTCAAATGATGCTCTAGATTTGCTTTAATATAATCAACATCTGCACCATACATTGTCATTACATTAATAAAATTTTCTTCGCAGAACATTGCATATAGCAAGTGCTCTAAAGTCACGTATTCGTGTCTTAGTTTTTGTGCGTCTTTAATTGCTTTATCAAATACTAATTTTAAGTCTGCCGACGGCTCTACCATAAAGTTACTTCCTATCTTGTAGTATAAATTTGATCCCTCAGCACTGCAATAGACTGAAGTAATCTTTCATCCTCTATTGTTGGAATTTCTGCATTTATTCCAACATATAAATTGCCTCTTCTGCCTGTGTTTATATTAGGTATACCATAACCTGGTAAACTAAAAACTTGTCCGTGCTTTGTGCCTTTAGGTATATTTAATTTTACTTTTTTATCATCTAACGTTTTAACTATTATAACACATCCTAACAATAAGTCAAATACATTTATACTTTTTTTAGTAATTAAATTATCACCATCTCGATCCCAATTTTTCATTTTACCAACGTGTATTCGAACGTTTAAATTTCCTCTCGGATAGCGAATATTTCCTTTATCACCTAGACCTTGGTACTGTACTGTATCACCGTGTTTTGCTCCGGGAGGCACATCAATTGTTACTGTTTCCAATTCTCCTGTACTTAACCTATATTGAACTATAAGTTGTTTTCCAGTAAGTACATCGGATAATTCTATTCTAGCAGCAATTGTTATATCTTGGTTTCTTGGTGTTCTATTCTGTGGTTGAGCAAACCCTTGCCCAAACATATGTTCAAAAGGTGTTCCTGCAAAAGGATTATTTCCGAAAGGATTATTAAACTGCGGTTGCGGATTATCATATGCTGCTTTTTTGTCAGCATTACTAAGAACCTCGTAGGCTGAATTAATTTCAGCAAATGCATTATGGTCACCACCCCTGTCAGGATGATGCTCCATTGCTTTTTTCTTATATGCTTTCTTTATTTCTTGAGGCGTAGCATTTCTACTAACGCCTAGTATTTGATAGTAATCCATAGTAATACTTAGCGTTAGTAGATTAGTGTGTCACTTATATATGATTACTTGCTTTTGCCTTTGTATGCTTGTGCACCAAAGAATGCTGCAACAATACCAGCAACAGCAACAAAATATGTTGGTGCCATTGATCCTAATACTTTTGCTGCTTCTTCAAGCCCTACAAAACTTGCACCAACTACTGCAAATGGATATAGTAATAGTCCAAATAGTGCAAACCAAGTCATATTACGCTGTGCGTCACGCATAGCATCTTGATCTTCTAGTTCTTTTCTTTTGAACTCTAAGTGCATCTCCATTTCTTCTTTGGAAATGTGTCCATCACCGTTCATATCAGCGCCGCCGATTGCACCACTATCGATAGTCATTGTGCCCGCAGGTCTTTCATACGAAATTTCAGGCTGTGCAACAGGCGCAGCTACTGGTTCTGGAGCAGGCGCTGGATTTGCTGGTTGTGAAGCTACTTTACTTTTTAACTCTTCTGGTTTTTTACGTGGCATTATTTTCCCTCCTTGATCAGTGTGTCAATTTTATGCCCATTTTCATTGATACGTCTCTCATTCACCTCAGGAGTCGCATCGAAAATTATCTTTTCTATTTTTAGTGCAGGTATTCTTTCGTTAGGAACATAACGCCAAACATAATCACCGTCATACTCTCCACCTTTTTTATGAATTCCAAACACTGTTTCAGTTGTTCCGATTTTTACTATTAAAGCTCTTTCGCCGTCTAGTATTACTTTATCGCCTTCTTTAAATGCAGGGTTCATTTTAAAAGCCATACCCTTAGCAATTTTAGCTGCATAGTCTTTAAACATAAGTGTTATTACTAATACTAGTAGTGCGCCAACAAAAGGCATCGCCCATTCTGTAATTTGTAGTCCAACATCCCCGGCGTTCAATAATTCACTTTCCACGTTTCTTCTCCAATGCGGCGATACGATCTTCTAGCTCATCTATTTTTTTAGTAACTTTGGGATATCTTTTGCGCCAGGCCATAGGATCATCTTGTAAAAAGTCCCAGCCAAACTTGTCCACTAGACTGTCTAGGAGCAAATCAAATTTTGACATTAAATAAAGTGCTGCGTGTGTGTTTCTAAACCACGCTAAAAATGCTGCGCCCAACAGTGATCCGGCTATTGCTGTGTAAATCCACAGTGTGTCACCGAACATACGCACGATCATATCCATAGTAAACCCTCTCTTACTATGAGTATTTATCGTTTAATCGAAAGGATTTAGGTCTATGCCCTTGGACTCTTCAGCTGATCTTGCTGCATCAGAAGCTTCTTCTGCTTGACGTTGAGCTTCTGCATCGTCAAGAGCTTTGTTTGCTTCTTTGTAGTAGTTTTCGTATGCAAGAATAATTTGTTGTTGTTGCTGTACCATTGCACGGATGTCAGAGAAG
>Ga0102963_1000910_pt1 | contig 12968 bp, 9 predicted proteins | sample SalPon2_C_H2O_MG_2_FD_84522 | JGI IMG/M metagenome (GOLD analysis project Ga0102963, IMG submission 84522) | Salt pond water microbial communities from South San Francisco under conditions of wetland restoration - Salt Pond MetaG SF2_C_H2O_MG | ecosystem: Environmental > Aquatic > Non-marine... | reverse complement strand
TTTGTAAAATATCCACGCGTGTCATCCCAACAATGAATGATACCACCTTCCTTTTCCCAATATACATTTTGATATCCCATTAACTCTTTTTATTTCAACAAATATACGAAAACTATTTCGTATTTCCTAAACAATTCTTACTTCTTTTATTTTATTACCAATATGATTTTATTACCTTCTTAGGCTCTACTACCCTTTTGGGTATTTCTGTAATTTGATTTTCAAAGTCTAAGTTAGGTTTTATACTTCGCAACCATACCGAATCTGAATAATTTGAGTTAGGGGTATCTTTACTTTCTTTCTTAGTTGTACGTTCCTTTAGCATCTCAGGCCGATTTACTCTTACCCAATTAATATACCAGGGTGCTACCCTCCGAACATACTCTATATCCTTACCTGCGTACTTACCACTTCTAAACTTCATAGACACAAATATACTACTTATTTTTTCCAAATCCAAATTGGTTCACAAAAAGTTTTACCAGCGTTTTCATCGTGTTTTCTTAATTCCTCTTCCGAATATCTACCCCTATCCTCTTCGATAACCAACCCCGCACCAACAGAGCCAGGTCTTTTAGCCATTTCCATACCCAAGCAACCCTCATAAGTACCACCCAATGCTTTAATAAAATCATTCATAGGGTTTGTTATCTCCATATACTTTCGCTCACCACCTGAAGACGCATACACATCCGCGATGTTTACTGCCATATATCCACCTTTTTTGATTGATGGCCAAATCTTACCTAAAGTTGCGTGTAAGAAGTTCTTATTCCACTCTTCAATGGTTTTATACCTAACCCAACTCTGATTATCATCATATGAGTACCTTTCAACTGAAAAATATGGTGGTGATGTAAATACCATATCAAAATGATTCTCATATGGGGTAAAATCAAAATCTTCAGCCGCAGTTTGATGAAACTCCCAATTCTTTTTACCTTCAAAGAATCCTAAATGTTTATCATAGAACTCACCTTGCTTATGATAATATGGATGATTTTCTTTTCGCGGGTCTAATCCAACATAGTGTTTAGTATTTGATGCTGCCATAAATCCAGCGAATCTGTCACCCCAACCTGCTGAGAAATCTAATATATTTTCAGATTCCATCATTTCATAGAATACCTTTGCAACATTTGGTTTGAACTGAGAACAAATGTATTTTCTTAAACTTAAACAAACTCTTAGTTCGTTTCTTGTTATCTTTGGGAACTTTAGAGTGTATAATCCACCCATTAGAGTAACCATAAACGCTCTCGTTTCCCATGTGCGTTTTGGGCCTGGTGAAACTGTTCCATCCACACCCCAACGGTTTTCTTGCTGGAAGCCATTTGATGCATTATTACCTATATTTAATCTACGGATGTATTGTGGTTTACCTCTGAAAGTTAGTGGATATGCAGATTCACTTGCCTTTCTAGGAAACCACTCATTTTCTATCAGTAATTCATTCCACCTAATACCTTTAAGTTTCATAAAAGCATTGTAGGCATCAACCTCACTTATTTCAGCGGTTGGTAGCGGATAATCCATAAGGATATCCGCTAAAACCTCTTTTACTTCTTCTTTTGGGAAAGTTTCTTTAATGTAAGTCCATTCTTCTTCATTGATTTCGAAGTATGGCTCCATATCTTTAAACTTCTCAAAGTATTTTTGTGTTTCTGTCATATATTTTATAGTCTTTCCGTTAGTCATTTATATAAAACTTTCTAATGTATCAATATACTCTTGAGGTGGGTCTATTAAATAACCCCAAGAATTATTACAATCACCACAAGTTGTTTTATCCAAATTAATTATCTCTCTTAATTTATTTTTATCTTCATATTTCCAAGTGATGTATTTTGCGAAACATTTAAATCTAAACTGTTCTATTTTAACTCTTTTTTTGTTTTCTATTTCTTCATCACTAAGTAATGAATCATCACATATTGTAATATGATTCCAATTTGGTATTGAAGAAATTACATCATCAATTTTTTTCTGATGAACCTTATATAAAATATATTCATACTTCTGAGGGTCTTTATTGATATCTCTTTCCTTAGCTGCGTTCTGATTAAGAGTACTATCTTCAAATATAACATCCAATCTTGTCATATCACCACCTTGAATTTTTCTCAAAGGATGACCCATATCAATACCTCTCCATTTAATTAATATTCCATATGGATTATACATTTCAAAATCATCTATCCTCATATCATCACTACCCAAATCTGTTTCAAAACTACTTCTTAGTTTTTGATTTGCAACATTATCAACATAGATACTCTTAACATCTACAAGAACCTCTGTCTGGTAAAAGTTTACAAGTGCGATACTAAGTATATTAATATCCCATGTTGAGTTAAGGAGTAATTCAATTATACTAATTGGGTTTCTCTTATAGGTCTTTTTAAAATCTTCATATTGTTTTGTTGAAGAATAAATAGATATCTTATCTTTACTTGTAATAAATGTATGCCAATTTGATTTAAACTTATTCAATATCGTTAGAAATATTTCTTGTACTTTTATAGCATCTAAGTTTTTTACATCTCTATGATTAAACAAGAAACCGAGAGAAGTTATTAACGTCCAATTTATAAGGTGATAATCAGAATGAGTGTATTGTAATTTTTTAAATTGAGTATCTGTATAGTTAAATTTAAATCCTACTGGTAATTCTATTTTACCATCTTCATATAACTTTTTAAGTTTTTTCTTTAATTCAACCTCTTCGGTATCAATCCAATTTTTTAACATTACCTGTTTAGAAAGGAAATCATCATTCATTAGATATCCATAACTTTTACCTATAAATTTATAAGAATTAAGAAACTGTGTTTTTTGATTCTTTAACATTGAATTATATTTCTCACTTATAGTTTGGCCAAGTTCTAATGCCTCTGAATTAAATGGAGTACATAAAATAGAATTGTAAGGAGAAGTAGATAATAGATTTAGGTCAAATTTATTATCTTTTATGTTATTTAAAACCATACCTAATATTGTATGGAAAAATGATTCTTCTTTTTGAGTATATCCTTTTTTACTACTATCATGTATTTGTTTAACCATTTCACTATAAGGATATGAAGAAGGATATTCTTTATTCATAAAAATAGTATGTTTAAAAACACTATCTCTTAAAAAATCATCACTTATATCTTTTCCATATGAAGTATTAATAGATGACATATGAAGTTGTGGAACTTCGTGGTCAGCACCTACTGAAGCTTCAGTTATATAAGCAACTAATTCTTGAGTCCAAGTATAATTATTAAGAATTACAGGTATACTTTGATTTAGAAATCTTTTAGCTAATTTAGGATAATGTTCTTCTATGAAGTCAAAATGTATATAATCTGATGGACTTGTACTAATTTCATTTTGTTTTTTCCAAAAGTCGATACATTCAATAAATTCGGTAACATCAACAAAACTTTCAGGATTGGTTCTTACTTTCTGAATCCATGGGGTTTCCTTTCCTTTTGAAAGTACTCTTAAAACACCTTGATTTGGATTATCACTTGTCATACTAATAAAGTAATTACTAATTTGTGATTTAGAATCACCTTCCCATACACATGCTAATAAATCTTTTAAAAAACCATTTAAATTAATCTTTACTATTTGGCCAGAATCAGAATTAGTTAAACACCTAACAAGAAACCCTCCTGCCATTTTACTATCCCAAGTTGATGAAAAAGGATAACTTAATATACCATACATCCATGTTAATAGTCTTGACTTTTTCAATCGTTGTTGAAGTGAAGGAATAAATTCAACTTTTTTATCTTCTTGTTTTAATTTATCTTTTTCTTTTTGTCTTTGTAAAACTCTCTTATTTAAAACATAAATTTCACTAAGTAATTTTCTTGTAATGTTTATTGACCGATTAAATAAACCCTCGTCTAATGCTGTAGTTAAGGTTGTTTTTAATTCTTGTTCAGTTTGTATCGTATAAAGAAGATTACTTATTCTATTTTTTTCTTCTTTATGCGTTGTTTTATCTTTTACTAATGCCATTAACTTTTAATTTTTAATTGTTCTACAATATACGAAATTATTTTCATATATCCAAGTCTTTTTTTATTTATTTTAAAATTTATATATTCCGCCGATATTCCAAAAGAGAATATCTCCTTCTAAAGAATCAATGTTGTTTTCTAACCAATGCCATTGTTTAATATCCCAAAACTGATTACAAGGAAATGGTGCTTCATAACCCTCTAACCTATCATCGAAATCATACTCTGATTTTCTGATATCGATTGGTAAATGTCCTACACCACTTTTTTTCAACATCTTTTTAATTGAATTTTCTGATGATACACAAGTTGTCCATACCTTTTTATCTGTTTGAACAAAGAACTCTTTTAACTCTTTTTGATAATACCCCATCATCAGGCCGGAAAGTGTTACACCACTACCTGAAGATACAACTAAGTTTTTAAATTGACTATAAGGTTGTATTCTTTCTTTTAGGTATTCTCTATAAAAATCGTGGTCAAATGCATATGGTAACATCTGCCATCCATTCTCTTTCGAAGATTTCTTTAAAGAATTATACATAATCTGCATCATATTCGGTCTGATAGGATTCATATGAACAGATGGATACATCTCCTTAACCATATCCAAATACAACCTACTAATCTTTTTAGAATCAGGATATGAAAGATGAAACTCAATTCCTAAATCTTCACAAATCGCCGCAAGAACCCATCCAGTCCAACTACCATCTACTGAAAGATGTGTTAGTGGTTTGTTTGGGTCTACATATTTTTTAACCAATTCATAAACACCACCAATCTTACCCCAAGGTGGTAAGTTAACACCATCACCCATTAGGTCATCTCTCTTAACCCAAACAGACCTACCTTCTATCTTATACTCTTCTAAAGGAGTATCTTCATTAAACCCTAAAACCATATATTATTCTGTCTTTTCAAATGTGGTTGTTTAACATCATCATTCAAACAATCATCTATTATAGATTTTAAATTATCTGCAAACTCAACATTAACATATCCACCCAACTTACCATGTGAATCTTTAGGTTGGTTGTACTGCCATGAAGTATGTTCATAATATCTAATATTCTTTTGAGATGTGATTGTACTTCTAATATCAGATGACAACATATCAAAGTGTCCTATTTTTAATTTACCACTTGATATGAATTCTAACAAAGCACCATTATCTATAACTTCACCTCTTGATATTGATATGATAGTTACTTCATTTTGAATTTTTGAAAACAAAGTTCTATCAAAGTAATTTTTTGTGTTTTTATTAAGTGGTATTGTAATGATAATTGTTTTACAAAATTTAAGATACCTATCAATCTCACTCTGGTCAGTTTTGGTATTTACAATATTAAAGTTACCAACCCGTTTCTGAACTTCTTTTGATATTGCACCATTACCAAATACCAATATAGCATCATCCTCAGTTACTTTATCAGATATCCATTCACCACATGGTTTTGCAGTAGGTGATGTTGCAACGACACCAACATTTCGTTTTCTACATTCTTCTAAATTTACGGTATCAACACCATGTGACCTACAAACAACCCATTCTAAATTTTTATATCTATCAAGTGTTACCTTACCAACCTTACTAAATTTTACAGATAATACTTTTATATCATCTGAATTCTTAATATCAGGTTTATCATATGCACCAAGTACATTAGCCGATGGAAATCGTTCTAATACGACTGGTGTTATGTCCGATTTGTCTTTTAATATAACGTTCTGGTACATTCCCATTTACAAATAATTTTTCAAATATTGATTCTAATCTATCTTTTTCTTTTTTAAGGTAATCTGTATGTGCACCTACTTGAAATGTTTTCTTAGGCCTCCATAGTAACTCATCTGAAATTTCACCTTCAAATGCTTTACGAAGAACATATTTCATAATTTTACCACTACCACCATTCTCATCTCTATACTTAGTTGGAATTCTCAATCCAAAATCAATCAACTTTTTATTTAAAAATGGAGTTCTTAGTTCCACTTTACCACCATACATCATTGCCTTATTAGTTCTGATAAGGTTTGTTTTGTGTAAGTTGTTTAATAGATTGACTCTTCGTTTATGATACTCTAATGGAACTGGCCAGCAGAATCTAAACACATCACCATATGATGCGAATATCTCATCCGAACCCTCTCCACCGAATACTACCTTATACCCTTTATCTCTAACTTCCCAAGATAAAAATAGTTGAGCTACTGATGGAGATATTTGAGTCCACTTATGTGTTTCTGATGCCCATATGGATTCTTCTAAATAGTTTTCAACATCAGATTTTGTGATGTTAACTTCATGTAGTTTAATTCCGAACTCTTTTGATGCGATTCGAGCATAATGTAAATCATCTTTTCGTTTTAGATTCTTTTCACTCTTTACATTTACAACAAACGATTCTATATTTGGTATTTTTTTGGAAAGTAGATATGTAATTACAGTAGAATCAATACCACCACTTAGGATAGTACACACAGGTACATCGGCTATTAATTCATCATCAACTGCTTCTTCTAAATACTTTCTAAATTGTTTCGCATAATAATCAATTCCCATATCTTCACCCTCAAATTCCACTAACTGTTCATCGGTTGTTGGATAATATTCAGGAGTTTTAAAAGAGAAATATTGTGTTTTATTTAATACTCCCAATTTATTATATGTTATGAATGTACCAGGTTCTACTATATTTATAACTTCTTTACTTTTAAAATCAGAATTAAATTTAGAACCCTTATCTATATTATAGTATGGTAAATTCAATGAAGTGGTTAATCCTTTTATCTCAGATGAGAATGCAATATATTGACCATCGAAGTAGTAGTACAATGGCAATCTACCAATAAAATCTCTACCCAAAGTTAGATTATCTTCTTCCTTATCATAAAATGCAAATGAAAACATTCCTTCAATTTCATTCAACATCTCTGTGAGATTATCTTTGTATTCAATTAAAAAATATAATAATAATTCTGAATCAGAACTATCTGTTTTAAACTCATACTTCTCTCTTAGAGATTTATCAAATTTCTTAAATGTAGATTTCCACAACTCACCATTAAATGCCAGATAATATCTACCATCCGATGATATCAATGGTTGATTTGCTGATTCTGATAAATCTTGAATTGATAATCTGTTATGGGTCATATACATATACCCATCATTTGTTTTAAATTCAAAAATAGTATTACCATCTGTTCCTCTATGAAGCATAGATGTTAATCCATTCTTTACTTCATCAATATCTCTAAAGACATTACCACCTAATATACCACACATACATAACTTATTTATTTTATATTAAATATGAATCCACGTTTTCCTATCTACGATACGTTTGATGTTCCAATTAGATACTTTAAAGTTTTTTGCAATTACTTTTCTAGAGAATCCCTTAGAATGTAAATCTCTAATCCTAATCACATCAATTGATGTGAGTTTGGCGTTTGGGTGATTTTCACCTCTTAATCTATTATCAAACATCCACGCAGTTCTTTTAACTATATTAATCCTTCTCCGCATTCAGCTGGAGTTCTAGTTGACCATTATCTGATAGGAATTTGGATAAATTTGGTGATGAGAAGTTTGGGCCTTTTAAAATCTTACCATCTTCTCTATAAATAGGTTTACCATCTTCACCTAACTTTGACATATTAGACCTATGTACTTCATCAAAGATATCTTCAATTACATTACCCATTCCATGTGATATCATAGTACCCAATAGGATGTATAGTTGGTCTGCCAATGCATCGGCAACTTCAATGAGGTCTCCATCTTTACACGCATCGAGATACTCATCTAATTCTTCTTTACCTAACTTATATCTCAGAGAATAATCATCTTCTGAAATTAATGTTGGTTTTGAGTTTCTAGTAGAGTTATATGCTACTTGGAACTCATCTAATTGTTTTAATTGTTTTTTCATAACTACAAATATACGAATAATATTTCAATTATCCTAATTTATTTTAATTAAAATGAAATGGGGAGGTAGCGAATCTCCCCATCTCGTCCGTTACGAATAACGGCCCTAAAGGTGGTCGTTAGACCACACTATCGTCTAGCCATCGCAACTAATACAATTTTCATCCATTGCTCGCTCAGCAATATCACCTCTGAGTACTGATTCGGTTCTCGTATAGTAAAGTGTTTTTACACCCTGCTTCCACGCTTCCATATGTACTGTATTCATCCATTTCGGAGTTGCCTCAGATGGGAATGCTAAATTTAGTGATACTGATTGGTCAATGTATTGTTGTCTGATACCAGCTTGTCTAACCAATTCTAATTGATTGATTTCCTTAAAGGTTTTAAATACATCCTTTACTCTATCACAGTTAGTAGTATCAATACCATCACCAATTTCTGTTAGTTTGCCATCACAATATAACCAATTATCTAATTCTTTGATATCTTGTACAGAACCACCATCAGCAAGTATCTTATCCCAAGTATCTTTGGTGTTGATTCCAGCTTTTCTGAGTACTTTCTCCAACTCTCTATTCTTACGAATGAAAGTACCCTTTGCAGTTTGTTCAGTAAATACGTTTGCTGCCCAAGGTTCTATTCCTGGTGATACGTTACCACTTAATTTAGAGTTAGAAACCGTTGGTGCAATTGCTCTTAGGTGAGTATTTCTCAACCCAGTACCAACACACCATAATGGTTCACCATATACATCTGCCATATCTCTTGATGCTCTTTCAGATTCAATCTTCATTTGAGAGAATATCTTTCTGGTTTCAAATTGTGCGGTTAATGAATCAAATGGGATACCTCTTTGTTGTAAGTAAGTATGCCACCCTAATACACCTAATCCTAATGCTCTACCCTTTTCTGCTGAACGTACTGAGTTTTCAAACCCACGCATATTTTTTGCTTTATGGATAAACTCATCTAATACACCATCTAAAAACCAAGTTGCTGTATAAATTAAATCTGTATCTTTCCACTCATCGTATTTTGAAAGGTTAAGAGAAGATAAACAACATACGAATGAATGATTCTCATCTGTATGTAATGTAATCTCAGAACATATGTTTGTCATATGAACTTTTAATCCATTATGTTTATATGCTTCAGGATTTGATTTATTGATATTACCTTTATACATAATATAAGGTTCACCAGTTGCTTTACGTTTCTGAAGTACCTTACTCCACTTTCTACGGGCTTCAGCGTCTCCATCTTCTAATCTTCTCATAAACTTATCACCAACTACAACACATTGATGTAAATTTAAACATTGTCTGTTTACATCACCCTTTGGTTCACGAATATCAATCCATTCATCAAAATCACCATGTTCTATGTTTAAGTTTACTGATGCTGCCCCTCTACGAACTGAACCTTGATTGGTAGCTATAATAGTTGAGTCAAATATCTTAGCAAATGGCACTACACCATCTGATGTTCCATTTTGAGTAATCTTAGTTCCGGCAGGTCTAATCATATTCATACCGAAACCAACACCACCACCACTTTTGGCGAGTAGCATCATTTCTAAGTTTTTGTTTCCTATTTCTTGAATCGAATCACCAACATCAACTCCGAAACAAGATATCGGCAAACCCCTATCAGTACCTGTATTAGATAAAACGGGAGTAGCAAGATTAAGCCAACCACGCCAAATATAATCAAAAAACTTAGAGGCCATATCACTTCGTTCCAAACGGCGCGCGACCTTAGTAGCGACACGCCAATACGCATCTTTCGGAGTTTCCCCTTCCAAAAGGTAACCTTTACTAATTGTTTTAACATATATTTCTGTATTTGCCCACGATGGGAAATCGACATCCAATTCCCATCCTAATTCTTCTCCAAAATTTTTCATAATTTATTTTCTTTTACTTTTTACCACATATCACTAAAATCTTCACCTTCATTTGCCTTTGCATAATCAGTTGGTCTTACTTCGAAGAAATCGGTGTGGGTTATTCCACCGGTAAGGTGATAAAACCAATCTAAGTTGGCTGCTTTCTTATCATTAAATTCAAATGTAGGGTCGTAACCTAACTCTTTTAACTTTTCATTACCTCTCTTAGAGATAAAATGCTTTAAATCAGTTTTATTAAGGTTTTCTAAATCACCTTGCTCAAATATCATATCAATGAACTTATGTTCCATTTCTACCATATATTCAGCAGCTTGATGAACATCATCTTTAACTTCATTGTGAAGTTCTGGATATTCGTTACACATTTCTCTGAATAACTGACAACCCATCTTAGAATGTAGTGATTCATCTCTTACAGACCACTTCATTTGCTGTCCGATTCCCTTCAGAAGATTTCTCATCTGAAAAGAATACAAGACTGCAAAACTACTATATAAAGATACACCTTCTGCAAAAGCTGAGAATATCGCTAAAGAACGGGCTACTTCTTTTCTCGCATCAGAATTTATTTCTAAATCCGTATGTTTCCAATCTGCTGAAGTAGCGGTTAGATATTCAAACTTTTCTGCTATTGCAGGTTCGTGTAGGAAAGCCTCAAAATCCTCTAAACCTAATGATTCGTTTAGATATGAGTAAGCGGTGGCGTGTATTGTTTCTTGTGAACCAAACATCATCGCCATTTGTTTGATTTCATGTTTAGGAAACCATTTGGTTACCATTGTTGTCCAATAATCAGAAACTGCACATTCTGTTTGAGCAAATCCTAAAAGGATATTACCAACTAAGTTTTTTTCTTCTGATGAAAGATTTTCATTCCAATCTTTAATATCACTTTGCATTGGTATCTCAGTATGTAACCAAAAGGCCTGCGCTTGTTTAAGCCACCCTTCGGTAAAATATACTGGATATTCAAATGGTTTATATGGTACTCTTTCTGTAAATAATTTAGACATAGTTTTCCTATTATTGCTTTCGTTTAATATTATTGGGGTGGTTATAAATATAGTTTAGGATTGATATCACCACCTATTTTTTTAATGTTTTTTAATGTTTTTTAATGTTATTCAATAATGATAAACTCACATCTAAACATCTATGTCACCACTCATTTCTTTATACTTTTGAAGTAAATTTTTACGAACTACCGACTCGCCTTTATTCATATCACTTTGGGTTTTTCTACCATCAACACTATCGTCATTGTATATATCAATTCTGCCCGTACTCATATTGGCTTTAGATGGTAAAGTCATCCCATCTGGTCCAAATCTGTTTTTAATTACGTGCCATCTACCAGTTCCTGCTAATTTATCCTCAATCTTTCTACTCAATGATACTACAAAATCTGCAGTCATCAATTTTGAGAATGAACCTGCTATTGATGTACCTGTAATAACATCCATATCTGCTCCACTACGATTAATCTGAGACGCTGTAAATAATGGAACTTCGTATTCACCTGCAATACCTCTCAATCCCTCAACAATCTCTTCTAACTCTTCATGTCGTTCTTTTCTACTATTACCCTTTAACAAATCGGCGTAATCACATATAATCAAATCAGGAGATTTACCTTGTAGTTTCAGTTTATCTAATGATGCCCTCATTGTATTCAATCCGGCTGATTTCGTTGGCCAATGTTTAACAATAATATCTCCACTCAGAGTCTCAACTTGCTTTCTAACATCGTCTAAGTTAAATTTAAGATTTGGGACTGCTATACCTGTTAATACTGAGTCATATCGTTGTCCTACATACCCTTCGTTAAGTTCTAACGTATAATGAACTACAGTTTTACCCAACTTTGCAGCTGCCATTCCTACATTTACCAATGCCCACGATTTACCAATACCAGGAGGTGCAGCGAACATTATGAGTTCACCTTTACCAAACCCACCGTCAACTAACTCATCGATTGCATCCCAACCAGATGGTATTACATTTCTAACAGTAGATTCGTATCTTTCAGTAATATTTTCTTTATATTCATGTCCGATGTCAGTATCCTGACCTGCCTTCATTGCGTCATCAATCTTAGATTTAATTACATCAAACTTTCCATCGTTTAATAAATCTACTGATTCTAAGATTGCATTCTTAAAAGTTTGGTTTTTACAGAACTCTAATGATTGTTCTTTAACATATTCTAAATCATCTGATTCTAACCCATTCCAAACTTGCTTTAGGTTGTCTACTATAGAATGTTTAAGAACATCCATCTCAACCTTATCTGCTTGATGTTTAAAGACATCTAATGTTGGTAGTTGTGAGAATGTGTCGAAGTGATGTAATGTCTTACTTACTATCCACTCATTTGCGTCTGAATCAAACATCTCAGGTTTAAGAATATCAAACATTTGTTGTAAGAATATCCTATCTGACAATAAAGATGAAATTATCTTTATCTGAAATGATGTGCCGAACTTAGTTCCAAACGTAGAATGATTCATATAACTATTTTTAATTTGTGTAAATATACGACTTTTTATTTAAACATCCAAACACTTTGTTCGGAAATATAAATATTTTACTTTTGAGTTTGCTTTGAATACTTATCCAAATCACCCCAAGAACTCACCAACCAAGTTTCCACATTCTTAAATGCGGTGTATAACTTATCAATCATAAATTCTTTTTTAAATTGAAATGAGTTCAATCTGTTTATAGGTGAATTTATGATGTTTCTAACATTTGATGTAATTGCTGCACCCATTATTGGTTCTGATAACTGCATTAAATCATAATTCAATTTCAAAGTATCGGTATTCTCCAATATTTTGTTTTTTAGTTTTTCATCATCCATTTGAGACACTTTTTCAAATAAAGTATCCAACGTTAAGTCATCTGATTGTAAAAAGTCCAATTTGTTAATCAATGTCTTTGGGCCGATTCCACTTACACCAGGAATATTATCAGATTTGTCACCATCGAAAATTCTGTAATACACTAAGTTCTTTGATGGGACTCCGTATAATTCTTTTACATCATCTTTGTACATCATCTTTTTCTTAGTCGGTTGCCATACTGATATCCT
>Ga0102963_1000899_pt1 | contig 13048 bp, 27 predicted proteins | sample SalPon2_C_H2O_MG_2_FD_84522 | JGI IMG/M metagenome (GOLD analysis project Ga0102963, IMG submission 84522) | Salt pond water microbial communities from South San Francisco under conditions of wetland restoration - Salt Pond MetaG SF2_C_H2O_MG | ecosystem: Environmental > Aquatic > Non-marine... | reverse complement strand
CTGCTGATGAAGGCAGAGTCCACCGACAATGAGCATGAGCGTGATGCGTTCATGAGTAAGGCGCAGCAACTTGCGACCGTCGCAGCGATTGACCTGGAGGTGGCGCGCACGAGGCAGAAGGATAAGCACAAGCGTGAGACTCCGACGATGCGGACGATCCGCTTGTTCGATTACTCTGACCGGTCCACCACTAAGGCGTTCTTCGTGAACCTGATGCTGGCTATCGGTCGCGAGAATGACCTGCGTTTCACTATCGCACACAACAGCACATACGTGAATGCGTACGGGTTCCCGTCCGACATTGATGTGACTGAGGCACTGTACAATAGCCTGAGTGTGCAGATGGTTGCTGCTGCTGAGCGGTACCTGAAGACCGGTGAGTACAAGAAGGAGACTGTGCAGTATGAGGTGAACAATGGCTGGTGGGGAGGCAGTGACCTGGTCACTAAGCCAATGCACGGTAAGACTGCACGCCGCTCGTTCTACACTGCGTTCACTAGCGAGATCGGTGCACGCTTGCACGAGGCACGTGAGGTGGCAGCGGAGGCCACTGTCACCACTGATGACGGTGAAACGTCCGGTGCCCTGGTGCTGGCATCCAAGTACGACGAGGTGTCGGAGTACTATCGTGACAACAACAACGCTCGTGGCTCCTACCGTGGTGGTGGCTACGAGTCACGTGGTCGGGGTGCACAGTCGGCTGGCCGTCAGGCTGGTGCGTCTGCTAGGCTGGGTGGTGGTGGTTCCCTCGCTGGTAAGCGTGGATCCATCAGCGCGTAACAACAAACAACAACGAGAAAGGTTAGATCAATGAATGAATCAGAACTGAACTACGGCAGGGATTATGTGGCTCGCGTCATCGAAATCATCGATGAGCGTGGGATCACTAATTGCGAGGGCAATGACCCGGTCTTGGACATCCTGGGAGAAGATCGTGACTGGCCACCCGACGAGGTGACTCTTCCGCGAGATGATCGCCCACGTCGCCCACTCCCCTGGACCGTGGTGGTCCGGGCGAAGGCGTTCTTGATTGGTGCTGGAGAACTTGACTCTAGCGATATCTGGGGAGGTTAGAACAATGAGTAATGAAGCGATTCGACGGATGCTGCAAGTCGGTGACGACTATGCAGTTACGGAATCTAAGCACGCTTACCGTCCGGTGCGTGCCATGTACCTGGGTGATGCACCTTACGCGTTCGGTGGATCCAACCGTGCCCGGTTGTATTCGGCACCTAAGGGCAGTGACCGACTGGTTTACGAGGATGGTTGCTACCACCTCAAGAATGGGGGCAGCGCCCACCTCACCCGCCTGGGTAACCCATGCGAGGTGCTAGTAGGTGACACGATGTGGATCATCGCACCTAACACGAGCGGCTGGCAGGCATCACCGTACGGTGGTGGCAAGGGTACCCGTGGCATGTTCGCCGTCAAGAACGACGACGGTGAGGTGGAACGCATCATCATCGTTGCTTACGGCGTGAACATCGTTAGCCCGTGGGATGTTGAAGAGAAACGTCAGGCTGAACAGGATGCACGTCGTGAGCAGGATAAACGTGACCGGGAGTTTGAACGTGAGTGGTCGCTGGCCCTGGTGCACGAGACGATCCGTATCTGTGATGAGCGTGGCTACAGTGACGGACAGATCAAGGATGTGCTGGATGAGTACCGCAGTGTCGTCGTTGAATACGGTGAACGGGGTTGGTCGATGTATTACCGGCCTGTTGAGCGTGCGCAAGCGTTCTTGATCGGTGCTGGCGTGCTTGATCCGACGGACAAGGAGAAGTAGGCATGAGCATGGTGACTGTGTACGAGGTGGACAGTGACCGGGGTACCTACTGGGAATGCGACCCCAACGTGCCCGGACTGTGGGAGGAGTGTATGATTGAGGAAGATCCCTGGCCTACCGTCAGGGCGATAAGTGAGGCTGGCTATGAAGTGAAAGTTCTAAGCCAGGAATCGTACCGCAAGTGGCTTGTGGAAACCCACCAACCATCCGACTAGAATGTTACCTGCAACATAGGAAGGAAGTGTAAGGCAATGTCAGAGTTCTACAATCAAGACGAGGATCCGTGGGGTGACCTACCTGACCAGGCTTACGACGCTGCCGTTGACGAGGCAATGTCCGAGTACGGTAAGGCCAACGTGATCGCAGCGATGACGATGGAAGGATCCGATAGCGCAACACATCACGCCATCCACACCCTGGACCTGGCGATGCGTGCACGCAGCGATGCGTCACGTATCTGGGCACTGATGGATGCTGGTGAGCCAGTGAACAGTGCCAACTTCCGTGGTGCTATCCGTGCAGCACAGTTGACTAACCGTGAACTGAAAGGGATGGTGGCCACTAATGTCTGGTAAGTTCCAGTTCATCTTCAACGAGAAGGAACTGTCCATCATCCAGGATGCGTTGGACATTATCGCTGAGCAGCGTGACAACCTGCCGCCTGATGCGTGGGCTACCACCACGTTCAAGGCGTCAGAGTTCGGTGAAGTGGCAGCGCAGATAGCGGAAAGGTTGGCGTACTAATGGCCAGACAGCAGCGTGAAGAGGTGTCATTGTATTGGCGGTGCAGTGGCCTGCATTCGGAAGTGAACTGCATGCAGGCTGCGCACCACAACAAGCGTTACCGTAGCCGGAATGCTTGGTGTGACCAGTGCAAGGCTAACTTCCCACGTGACCCTGAGGAAGTGAAGCGTGAAGTGTACGAGAAGTTCGGGATGACCTACGATGGATAACCTAACCATCATAGACATCATCGTCCTGTTGATCGGCGTGTTCCTGGTGACAGTGTTCGGAGTCATACCCCTGGCTATGGCTGCGTTCGTTACCCTGCGCACGCTGATAGCAATACTTATCATGCCACCTGTGGCACTATACGAATACTTGAGAGGAAATATCCGGTGAGTAAGGAAGAGCGGGAGAAGAAGATTGTAACCCTGATGATGGCGCGCAAGTTCTATGAAGACTTGGCTGCGCACAAAGGGTGGGAACCGTGGGAGTTCCCGTACGTTGACCGTGGATCCATGAAGATTGCGAAGCGTGCCGTTGACTACCTGGGTTACGACACTGAACTTGTTGACGAGATCAAGAAAGAGGTGGATGTGACTGACTTGATGGCGGATGGGTGGTCGAAGTGAGAATCCACAAGGCTGAACGTGCACCGGTTGAGGAGATCCTGAACGCTGAGGCTCAAGACCTGGACGAGGTAGTCGAACAAGTGTTCGATAGGGTCACTGACCTGATGTTGTCTCGTGACTGGTACGTTATCCGTGCCGTCGATGACCACATGGCCTACCATTGGGGGCCGTACGAGTCGGAGGCTAAGGCCAAGAAAGCGTTGGGTATGCTAGTGTCACCGGGTCCTGAGCCGTTGAAGGCTAGCATCGTGAAGATGTACAGAATCAAGGAGGAATCATGAGCGACACTGGAAGGTGCATTTACTGTGGCGAGGAGTTCACTGTAACCGTGCCTTCTTACGACCGTGTGTGTCGTCCCTGCATGGATGAACTGACCAGGCAGAGGTTCGCTGAGGCGAACCGTAAGACCCTGGCGTTGTACCTCACTGAGCCAGTGACGGTGACATGCAAGTGCGGCAACACATTCGAAAGTAAATACAAGGACAGCAGCAGACTACGGTGTTCGGACTGCACAGTTGAGAACATCATGAAGTATGCTGACACGTTTGGAGTTGATTAGAGAATGATAGAAACATTAGCGTTGGCTGCAGCGGTAGCCAATGGACCTGACCACATCACGCTACTTGAGCGCAGCGTGGACATAAAGAAGCCTGCTGCTGGTGCTTTCGGGGAGCAGGTAGAATCTGCTGCACGGGTGCCTAAGAAGTGGCGACCGTTCGCCAGGTGTGTGCTGGACCGTGAGTCCGGTGGCACGCTGCACCGTAAGAACAGTGGCGAGGGTGCACGTAACCCTCGCTCGTCAGCGTCGGGACGGTTCCAATTCTTGAATAGCCAGTGGCAGCACGGCGGTTCCTTCATGGTGAAGGACCGCTTGGTTACGTTCGGTGTTCCGGAGTCTCACGCCAGCAAGGTGCGGAAGAAACTTGGCCGAACCCCAATCCATAAGTGGGACGGGCACTTCCAGGATACCCTGTTCAATGAGGTCGTTGATCGTGGCGGGTGGTATCATTGGCGTAACGGCGATCACTGCGATGGGTTGAGGCCATGAAGAAAACGTTGATCGCAGTCATTGATGAGTTGATCTTCAGGCCACTTTTGTGGCTGGTCACATGGCAACCGAAGAGCAAGCGTTCCAACTGGGACGCCTATTGGACAAGTGAGGAACTATGAATGCAAAGTACCGCAACAGTGTAACCGTGTACAGTGACGAGCCAGTGGACATCCAGGTGCTGGCTAAGGCAGTGCAGAAGTTTGGCCGTGTCAGTGAAGTGTCTAGCCACCCTGTCTCTAGGTGGGATGGCGAGGCTTACTTGGATGCCGAGGAGGCAGGAGAATGAAACTACCCGAAGGTATGGAACTGACAGGCTACGCAGTGTTGAAGATCCCGGTGCACACTGTCGCCCAAGTGATTGAAGCCGCAGACTTCCTGCGTTCAATCGGTGTGGAACTTGGCACTTACGTCGAAGGCGAGCGTGGTGTCATGTACGTCGAACTGGCTGAGGGTCGCGCCGAACTGATTGAATGCGGGGACCACATCCCCAAGGATGGCGTGTACGTCTGCGATGTCCTGCTCACCACACACGAGCATGAAGAGGACAAGAACCAGATGGTTGCCCAGTTCGATTGGCCGACGAAGGACAGGACTAAGCATGCCTGACAAGCACAAGCCAATGTACATTACCTGGCGTGGGCGGGCAGTGTGCCAAATATGTGGAGAGGAAGAGCGCAACCATGATGGGTAAGTTCAACGAGCGGATCTCGTTCCAACAACCTGATACTGATGTGCTGACACCGGACAAGTTAGATGTTATGCCACGCAGGTGGGCATGGAAGAAGGTTCCCATCACGAAGAAGACTAAGGGATGGAACCTGATCACCATCATGCCTGCACCCAACTGGGACGACGCTAAGTGTGTCGGTCGTGAGGACCTTTTTATCACGGAGAAACCTCGCCCCAGTGTTGTTGCTGAGGCTAAGGCCATGTGTGCTGGCTGCCCTGTGCGTAAGCAGTGCAAGGCTTGGGGCTTGGCGCACGAGGAGTTCGGTGTGTGGGGTGGACTGGATGCGAAGGAACGTGACGAGGAACGTAAGCGTATCGGTTTGAGTGTTGTCGAACCGATGGAGGCTCACCTGTTCCGGTTGAACGATGACTGGAAGTCACCGACACCTTCGCATTGCCAGAACGGTCACGCCCTGAAGGCTGAGTATGACCTTGTCCGCAGCAAAGACGTAACGGAGGATGATCCGTACCGTCACGTGTATCAGGTTCAGTGCTCGCAGTGCTACTACGAGCGGCACGAATCACCGGAGGCACGGGAACGGATGCGTGAGAAGGGTAAGTCAGGTTCCGCTGCACTGAAGGCTAAGGGCACACGCAACACTTCGAAGAACAAATGGTTTAATCCGTGATGACTATCACCGATGTGCTCCTGCTATGGATAGCGATGACTGGATCCATAGCGTTCATCATCTATTGGGCTGCTTACTGGTATATGTAAAGCGGAAGGGACCGGGTTTTCCACGCCCGGTCCCTTCCCAAACCAACCTATCCGCTCAAGATGTGTTAGTAGTTGTATTCATTTATCCACGAGTGCTTCCCCTTCACCCGTGAAACCTAGCGTACGCCGTAATCCACCTCAGTGGCAAGAGTAACGTCACTGTGACACATAGCACACCGGCCATCAGTGAAGTAAGAACCTATGGCCCCATCCTCATCGAACTGAACAAGAGCGATAAACAATTCCGAGCCACACAAGCATTCACGTAGCGGCCCGAACTGTGTCAGGTCATCCGATGGTTCGCCCTGCATCAGTGTCCGGATCGAGCGACTTGAGGAAGTCAAGGACGAGACTGTATCCAACTGCGTGCTGGCAGTAGCATCCTCTGCATTTCGCATGGTAGGACTGAGCCAGTATCTTATAGTTCTCAAACGCTGCCGTATCCCCATCGTTCAAAGCCCTCACTGCTTGTTGATTCATCGACCCACCTGTTGAGCATTCGCTACATATCACGGTTTGACCTTCTTCCACGCTGATATTCCCATTCTACTTTAGGCCCACCCAGGTAATCGATCATCGCTTCGATGGCTTTCACTTCACGCCTACGCACCTGAGCCTCAGTCAAACCGAACTGCTCACCAGCATCCTTGTAGGTAGCGTCAGGGTGGGAATGCAGTTCGAACAGCAACTGCTTCTGTTCCTGCGTCAACTGCTTGAACGCACGCTCAACATCAATGATCGTGACGAGCCACGTGCCACCCTCGTTCGGGGCGATAGACGACTTCACCTCTTCGTTCACCTGTTGACCTGTCGTGAACGAATGACCACCGAACACTTCCGGCAGTAGATCCTGGACCCTGTTCACTGTGAACGTGGCGAAGTCCTGCGGCCTGGTCTTGTTGTTCGTCTGCATCACATAGCGCACGTGAGCGAGAGCCGCCTTATAGCAATGGTTACCCAGGTTAGACAGGTCACTCTTCGACATGGCACCTTCATCATCACGCATGTCATTGACCTTGTCCTCATGTTCAAGGATCCACAGCCACGCTTCCTGCTGGCAGTCACTCAACTCCAGGTATCCGCGACCGACAACGTAGGCACGGTACGCACCATCGTTGATCGCTTTCAACTCTGCATCAGAGTAACCTTCGACCTGGATCACCATGAGAACTTCTCCCCATCAACAACGAATGAACGGTTCTGGATCGGCACCGGCTGAGGGTGCACGGTTCTACCGTCAACATGCAGTAGCCCGAATCCCATCTGCCAGTTCGCTATGCCCTTGGTGTATTTGAAACCACCGGAGCGTAAGTTCAAGATGGCCCCAACTTCGAATCCCCACAGTGTGCGGGTGATCCGACCAGCGACCATGTTCGTGGTGGGTATCAGACCTAAACGATGCGTGTGGCCCGACACCACTGAATATCCGATCTTCGAGGCCAAGCCTGCTGCCGTCATTCCACTGCGTTGCGACTGTGTCCCTTCGTCCCCATGCATAAGTCTCCATCCCGGAGCGATGGGGTAAGGCTCGTGAGCGTACTTCACGCCCATCTCATCCAGTTTCAGGAACTGTTCGATGCGCAGTTCGGGCAGGTCACCGATACCAGGGAGCCTGGTGGAGATCGACTTGAACAATCTATCCTCGTGGTTGGCGCGGGAGATCACATCGATCTGGAGCATGTCGATCACTTCGATGGCTTCGTTGCGATGCTTGTGCAGGTCACGAGTGTGTTCACCTGCTAACCCTTTGGTCCACTGTGAAATCTGTGGCATGTCGATCAGGTCGCCCACGCAACCAACAAGATCCGGCTTGTACTGTTCAATGAAGGTAGACAAGGCCGCAACTGCTTTGCGGTCGTGGTATGGAACTTGAAGGTCGGGGACGATCACTATCTTCATGGCTTCGCTCCTCGCACAGCACTGATGATGTGGATGGCAGCGAAAGCGATGTACGCCCACGTGTCTGCCAGTTCGTCAATGAGTTCGTCGGTGATGTCATCGACGCTCATAGTCTCGAACTTCTGGACGTTGTCGTCCAGGTACTGTTCCGCTCCTGGCCCTTCGACGCGGGCAACAACCCGGTCGTAGAACAGGTCCATGAAGTTGATCAGTGAGTCGGTGCTGACTCCGACACCAAGGTCGTGCACTGCGTCAGCATCCACCAGTTCTTTGAAGTTACTCACAGCCCGGCTCGCTTTCGGATTCCATCGGCACCTTCGATGAGGTAGGTGCTGTTGACATCTTGACCTTCCGGCATGACCACAACCACGGTCGATTGAATCGACGTGGCTACCTTCTTACCGAAATCTTTACCGGCTGCGTCACCGTCAGCGAGAACAATCACACTGTCGTAGTCTTCGAACGCACGCCAGTAGAAGTTCTTCCAGTTGGACACACCGGGCACGCCCACTGCTGGGATGCCGCACAGTTCCGACGCGACGATAGCGTCCATCTCACCTTCGCAGATGGCGATGACGCTGGAGTCTTTCGCCAAGTCATTCACGCCGTACATCATTGTCTCCACACCTGGCCGTGACAGGTACTTCGGGTCCTGCCCGTCGTGCACTGCGCGGAAACGTAGATCAACGGGGCCAGCAGGGGTCAGATATGGCAACACTAGCCGACCAGCGTACTGTTCATGTCCTACCAATGGTTCGGCCACGAACCCAAGGCGGCGTGTAGATGCGACGTTGGGAGTTATCCCTCTGCCTTCGAGGTACTGACCCGCGTGATGAACTTGTTGAGCGTAATGCTCCGTCGCTTCCGCCAGTGATCTCCTCACATCGCTTGACAGCGTCTGCATACGTTATGCCTTCCTCGTAATGGCGGACAACACTGATCGCATCTCCCCGGAAATCGCACCCAAAACATTTGATGCGACCGATGTCATAGTTGATGGAGCAGGAAGGGTTACGGTCACTGTGATCTCCTGATTGGCATCGGATCTTCCGCCATCCTGGTCCTTCGTTGTAAACGTCCCATCCGTAGTAGGTGAGGACTGGCCCGATGTCGAATCTTCGCTCATCATCATAGGTCATCTCCCGTATCTCCTGACAAGTACTCAATCAATTCAACGAGCATGTGCAACTCCATCACAGCATAAGCCTGACCGATGCCGTGGTTGCGGCGTTTCGCAATGACCAGCGGGAACACCGTGGACGGGTTCAGTTTCCGTTTGGTGACGTAGTGAACCATCTCCACGGATGCCTGCTTGATCCAGTCAGCGAACGTGAGAGCCTTATGGTTCTTCGCTTCAACGACGAGCACCCCGGTCGGGAATGTGATGGCAACATCACCTTCATCTTTCGACCCGGCCTTCGGCAAACGTTCGGCTCGAAGTAGTGGCGCGTTGTCACGGATCCATTCGACAATGTCGTTCTCGAACCTGGTCCCGCGAGCCTTATTAGCACTACTCATGAAGACCACCCTTCAGCGTCAGCCACGCGCATGACATCGGGATTATACTGCATCCATATGGCGTTCCTACCCCACCGGTCCATCGGCCCGTTACGGTTCTTCACTGCGCAGGCAGCGAGGGTCCCAGGTTGCGGTGAACCAAGCGTGATCACCACTGACGGGACCTGACTGATCTTCCCGTGCAACGCCGACAGTGGCGGTGACGGGTCCGCTGGCACTGACTCGCTCGTGTGGTGAAGTACAACCACAGCCGCGTTCAGTTCCCTCGCAGTGTACTTCAGTTGCCGCATCAGTTCCCGAAGCGAACCGAACTCGTCACCTTGTTCGAAGGCCACGTCGGTTGCGTTGTCGATAACTATCAGGCTTGGTGCCTCACCACGAACCATCGTGAAAGTTTTCACTTCGTCATCAATGGTGTTCAGGGTCGGTTGTGAATCGAAGTTCCAGGAGATATGGGATCCACGAGCGAGGGCATCTTTCACCCACTGCTCTTCCCAAAACGTGTCACCCTCTTCATCGATACGTTTCTTGATCGACGCTAAGGGTATTGATGTGAGCATGGATACGACTCGTGCTGACTGTGTAGCCAGCGAGGAGTCTGCGGAGAAGTACAGGGTTGGCAACCCGGAGTGAACACCAACGGTCAACGCGACCGTGGACTTGCCGATACCGGGAGGTCCCGCAATCATCGCTAGGTCCGCACGCCAGAATCCAATGCCCGACTCAGCCCATGAACGGAAGGGCAGGGGAACTGGCTCCCCTGCCCCCTCCGTCTTGCGCACTGCGCGAGCGAGGTTCCGCATCGCTATCCTGCCACCCAGGAGTTCCATGCGTTAGAGTCCTTGCGGTCAACCCACATCGGGTCGCACTGATCGGGCGTGCCCTTCGGCGTGGAGCAAAAATATGCGCGCCAAGGACCTTTCGCACCGTTGCCTTCACGACCGACACGTGGCCCATGTTGACACGTGGGCTTGGACACTGACTGCGAGGTGGTTGATGGCTGGTTCCAGGTGCCGTTAGTTTCCACCGGGGTGGATGCGGCCACCGGTGCCGAACCCGCAACGGGCATGACGGAGGCGACAACGTCGGCAGCGGCCATGTGCTTCTGAATGCTGAGGACCAGGCCGATGCCACGCTCTTCGAATGCCACGAGCGCAGACTCGAAGGAATCGATATCGCCCGCTCTGATGTTTACCATATCAGCGCCATGTTTGAATGACGCTTGGTACACCCACTGATCATTGTCATATGCCATTTTACTCTCCTTTTTAGTTGGTGGCAGTGGTTAGATTATAAGCCCGGCCAGCATCGAATGCAACATGGCAGGGTTTGCAGCGTGGGTCATAGTGGTCAGGGTTGGCGGAGTAGGGAACCTCGTACTGATACCCTTTGTTATTGCTAATCACCGCACGCAACTCATTGGGGTCTTGATGATTATATGACCACTCGTCAGCAGGCCCACCGCAATCGACGCAGTCGTAGCCAACAGCCCTGCCCCTGGTTCGGGACACTCTCCCGTGAGATCCACCGTACGTGAGGTTGTCTGTTCCCCTGTTGTCCATCACCTTGTGCGTGACCAACGGATCTCCGTGTCGCCTATACCGCGCATGATGCTTCTCGCAGTAGCCTTTGCTGTGATGTTTCTTGTCGCAGCCGTCCACCGAACAATGCTTGTCCCGAATATAGGCGCGCAAGGGGGTTAGTGGTTTACCTCGCTGCAACTGGTAGTTGTGGCCCGAGCAGTACCCATTGGCTAAGTGCTTCTTGTCGCAGCCCTCAACGTCACAGGTACGCATCAGAACGGAACCTCCTGATCCCGATCTTGCTCCTCCATCAGGAGCATGTCGATCAGGTCAGCGGCGGAATGGAAAGCCGATCCCGAATGCTGGGCGAAACTGCCGGTTTCTGGCACCTTGTCCAGTCTGGTGAGCCGAAAGAGGTGCCCGCACTGGCCCAAAGCCGATAATCCGCTGAAGGAAAAAATGCTATATCCGTTGTCCATGCTCAGACGGTACGCCCCGGATGCCGGTCGCGCAAGGGTTGCGCTGATCGATTGTGGGCTGCATACTTGGCAAGCCGATTGAGCACGCTCAGCGGTACCCGCCTAACCAGCGGGGCTAGCCGTCAGATGGTGTGTTCTATCCTGCCCAGGTTTCAGTAGGAGAGCAACACTGGTGGTGCTGACACGGATTGCCCAGCATCCTTCGCTTCGGATTGGTGTTGCATGTGGCGCAATCGGAGCAACTGTAGTGGTTGTTCCCCGTAAGTCCTCACCCAGTACCCCAAGGGGATGACGGCCCTTCGTGGGCCGTTCACCTATCCCGAGGCCCCTTCGGGGATGAGGGATGGTACAACATTAAACTACTTCTTCTCTTACATTGATCACTGCTTGGCCGTATAATCTGGGTATGGATATTCTCTCTCAAGCAGTTCAGTCTTTCACTCTTGACTTCGAGCGTCGGGTTGCCGACGCTGGTGAAGAGAACCTAAAGGTAACGGGTAGGAAAACTAAAGCCAAACCCAATGCTCACGACAAGGAGTATTACCTTGCGGAGGGTCCTCGTTGGCTTGAAGCGTATGTGAAGTTCAGGCGGAAGAATTATACATATCAGGTGTTGAAGATTGATGATCGTCCTGCTGTTGAGTTGGACTTCCAGATTCCTATCCCTGGCTCTCCTGCCCATCTGCGTGGGTTCATTGACCGTGTGTTTGTCACCCCTGAGGGTGAGGTTCTTATCTGTGACCTGAAGACTGGTGAGCGGGAGCAGACTTCCAGTCTGCAATTGGCGACGTACGCCTATGGCCTATACCACCAGCACGGGGTTCTCGCCACACAGGGCGTCTATTACTCAGCACCCGGAGGCAAGTTCAGTGAGACTTTTGACCTCCGTCAGTTCCCTTTCGAGTACATTGAGCGGCTGGTTCGTGAGGCTTATGAGCGGGTGAAGAACGACCACCTGATACCTATCCCGCAGTTCACTTGTCAGTGGTGTAGCGTGAAAGACTTCTGCTACCTGTGGAATCCTGGCTTGGAACGCCCCAACTTCACTTCCGATCTGACGCAGCCTCAGGAATCCGGGTCTTCTGGGTCCTCAGATTACTGAGGCGTACCTAGAATTGGCTGAGAGGACCTTAAATGGGCACATCAAGGGAACGTCCTGAGACATTAGGACAGGCTCACCACTGGGTAAATGTCAAGAATAAGTATCTCGCACTCGGCCTTTGCCATGTCTGTGCAGCCCAAGCAGCATGGGGACACCAGAACGGATTCACAACAATCCACCCACCCTGCGGCACCTGCCAAGAGATAGTTGAAACTTTAACTATCAACAAGCCAGGACCATGGAAAGCCATAGACACAAAAAAAAGGAGGGCAGACCCACCAAGTTAGGTAACCCTAACCTAGTGAGCCTGCCCTCCGGGGAAGCACCATCCTAAGTGCTAAGTCGTACGGAACACCACCTGAGCAATACCACCAAACCCCGACGCACCCGTCGGAGGAGAAATCTGAGTGAACGTAGCATCCTCAGCAATAGCCGTGTACTTGAAACCGGAATGCTGCTCAGTCACCTGCACACCAGTACCATCGCCCAGCACCGCAGCCAAAGCCGTCCACCGATCTTTCGCATAACCCTCATAGCCGACCTTCACGCCAAGAGAGTCACGCTCGAAATCGAAACACAACAACGGCAACACGACAGTCTCACCACGGCTATCAATACTCGGCCACGCTCGCATGTTCCACGCAGCCAACTCCGGGCCAACCTTCGGATCCGTAGACGAAGGCTCCAACTCAAACCGCAACGCCATATCGGTGACGGACTTACGTCCGTTCACCTTGAACGTAGCCTCCTGCCCAATCTCCGCAGTCAAATGACCAAGGCTCGTGGCTTTCACCTCGTCATCCAAAGCGAAAACACCAACACGACCCGCCATCGGAGGGTCGCACACAACCTTCACCTCATCGAAATACTTCTTCTCCAGGGTCCCGT
>Ga0102963_1000898_pt1 | contig 13061 bp, 22 predicted proteins | sample SalPon2_C_H2O_MG_2_FD_84522 | JGI IMG/M metagenome (GOLD analysis project Ga0102963, IMG submission 84522) | Salt pond water microbial communities from South San Francisco under conditions of wetland restoration - Salt Pond MetaG SF2_C_H2O_MG | ecosystem: Environmental > Aquatic > Non-marine... | reverse complement strand
TTTATCTCGTCGCTCTTCGGAATTCTTTTGTAATTTGTACCCATATTTATTATATTAAGATTTCTTCCACTGTTTATTCCAACCACCAAGAGGCATAATCTTTTCACCGGTGCCCATTGGATGCTTCTCATTGACCCACTCTTCTCGACCATTAGCAATGCCCATGATCTTGATGTTAGGATTACCGGCGATCATCTTGGCCTTTTCAATGGCCTCGTCGTGAGTTTCTGCCATGACGCAAACTGCGAAGTCTTTATGTTTATTGAAAGCGCGTTCGCGGTGTTCCTCGTCGAAATAGTGTAAATAATAAACAATTGTGGGTTTCATAGATCCTATTCTTTGGCGTTAAACCCTACTTTGTATGCTCCTCGTCCCCGTTTGTTTCTTTGAATTGAGCACGAAGTCGAGTTTGATTCTCAGGTGCCCAATTTTGACACATTTCTTCTAGCTCATCTTCTTCTAGTTCAAAAAGAACTTGAGTGTTAAATGGAATTTTAGCTTCTTTGAGCAATTGCTCAGCTTTGATAATAAGTAGAGCCTTTTTGTTCATACTGTCAAGTAGCTCTTGTTCGAATGGTGTTAAATTATCTTTGTTCATATTATTCTGCGATTTGAGATTGACGTTCAGTTTGTTGCTTTTTGTATTTAGCAACAGTTTTACGATAGTTAGCGACTGCACGCGCAAGAAGTTCCATACGCTTTTCAGGGTTGTGAATCATTACACGAGCAGTAGTTTCAATAATATTACCGCTGTATTGAGAAATGTGATAACCTTTAGCTTGTGGATTCAATTGGTAAATAGTCTCTTGGATTTTACCTGACCAATATGAGCGAGTTTTATAAGAGCGGCGAATGTAGCCACTTTCATAAGACAAATAATCACAGTTAGTGATTGGATCATGATAACAAACTGTACCATTGTCAGCTTGGCGTTGTGATGTTACTTCAATACAGCGAAGGGCTTCTAATTTGTTCATTTTTATTTTGCTTTGTTGATTATTACTCTACTAATATACCACAAAAAAGTGACATAAAAAAATCTTGGACTAATTATTTTCAATTGGTTCGTAAATAGTGTAAGGTTCATTGACCCCATCTGCGTTAAGGCGATTAACAGTAATCTCTCTACAGTAACCTATGTTCTCGATATAAAAAATGTCTTTGTCCATTGTTATTAGCTTTTAATTATAGATCTAATATACTACTTTCTAGTGACAAATAAAAATTATTCGAAGATTATTTTCATTTTATTTTCACTCACACGCCCAGATTCAATAGTCTCTTGAACTATTTGAGAGAAATTAGGCGTGATGATTGGAAAGTCATACTCTCCACCGAGAATACGTCTTACTTCAGCATAGCGAATCTTAGCACTGTCGTAAGATCGACCCAAAGTCTCAGCTATGTTTTTAAAGATTACTGACTCATCTTGACGAGTGTAGTTGTCAAGATACATTTTCATCCACGTTCTGGCCTCTTCAATCGACCAATCTTGATTTTGATTTTTCATTATGCAGGAATTAATTCGTTCTTCTTTGCTTTAATATGTTTACAGTCACCTCGATGGAACATCTTAGCAGGACAAGTACAGTCCCAACGACCAACATTATGTGTGATTTGATAAGTAACTCCGGGCTTTGAACCACTTACAGTCCATTCTTCTGTCGTCTGTTTAGGAGTCTCTGGTTGAGGCTCAGGTTTTGACGATTTAGCACTCGGATAAAACTTGATTTGATCCCTCGTAGTCCCATCTGGCACGAGGTGCCAACCGGGAGTTACATAAGTACCTGACAAGGTTTTGGCAAGGCCAAAGACCTCGCCATAACCGTCATGTGGTGGAAATGTGTAGATTTTCTTAGAGTTCTCCATTTTTCACTAAGTATTCCATGTCTGAAATTGCAAGCTCACATTCGTGGGCTTCTGAACCACCTTCTTCTATCTCATCTTGAGCCAAAAAGAAAAGGTTTCTAATCTCATCCTCATGTTGAGGATACTGCTTTACTAGTTCGAGCGAACGCTCTCTTAATTGTTGAATTGTCATATGTTAATTATTAATAGTTTTCAATACGATCATGAACTGAGATTGGCGCTTCTTCTGGGAATCGAGAGTCAGAAGTGTAAACAAAGTTTCCACCGGCCATTGAATGACGCTTAGACTTGTAGATCTCGACAGGCACCGCATAATTAGCTTGCTTGCCCCAAAGAACTCGTTCGATTAAAATAAGTGAATCTTCAGGCAACTCATTGATGGCTTCATCATCAAGTTGACCATGATAGAGATAAAGATGATCATACTTGTTAGTAAGACCATTGTTGGTACAGTCACCGAGACTGTTTTTGTAAACGTAAGTTAAGACTTTGTTCATTGTGTATATCTTTTAGCTTTTAAATACAGATCTAATATACAACAAATAATCGACATAAAAAAATCTGGAGTGACTTTTTTTACATTTTTTTTACTGCACACTGTCAACTTTATGTAAATCATAAACATACATATAATAAAATCCAATATTATGAGATCTCTATTACTGTGTTTGTTACTATGTGCTTCATTATTTTCTCAAGGTCAATCAAAAGACACCTCAGAAAAATATGCAGTAGAACTCGCAGCTAACATTTCATATTACAACTCTCTATCAATTAGTGTAGAGCGAGAGTTTACATATGGTAAATGGAAGTTTGGACCAAGAATAGAGTTAGTTAACCTATTTGCGGAACAGTCATATCAAGGCGAAGACTCTACTTATTTTATGAATACTCAACTAAGAATTAGATTAGCACAGATAGAGTATCAAGTAAATCCTATGCTTAGATTAGGTGTAGCTCCATTTTGGATGTTGGGACCTTTACCTAAAAATGGTTTTTATAAAACGCCTTCTTCAATCTATGCACATATACAACTTAAAGAGGGCTTTTCTCTAGAAACTAGTATTACAACATCTAGTCGAGAGTTAGTTCAATTATCTTTTAGAAAGGCGATTTAAAGGATACTCATTGTCCTCTGATTCCATTTTTTCTGGGTGCCACTGTACAGCCCAGATTTGATTGATCTCATCTTCAAATCCTTCAACGATTGAATTCATTGGATAAGATCTATGTGTAACTTTAAAATTAGAGGCTATCTCTTTACAGTGTTGATGATGGCGTGAATTAACTTGTATAAGTTGTCCATCAATAGATTCTACTGTGTGAAAACGAGAGGGCTTACCACTATGATCAGTGTTCTCTGCAAAATTGGCAGCTTTGTGTTCTTCGACAATGGTGTCAGGCAGATCTTCTACTGTGCCACCAAAATAATGGTTTAAGATCTGCATACCTCGACAAAGCCCGATAATTGGCTGACCATTGTCAAGTGCTTGTTTGATCCAAATGAATTCTTTTTCGTCTCGCTCTGTGTCTCGACCTATGTCAGCACCGCCACAAAGTATTAGAGGACCTTTGACTTTACGTCTTAGATCTAGCCAGACCACTTCATATCCATAGTGATTTAACCACTCTAAACAAGTTGCCCTTTCTCTTTTACCTCGTGGCGGTGCCACATAAACTATCATCTCTTTTGATTTATTTCTGCCAAATCAATTTACGATCGACTTCAACTGAAACTATGTTTTGATCTTTGCGTGTGATTGCATTGATATATGCATACGGCTTTTTAATCTTATCATAGAGTCGAAATGATCCATCAGCATAATTGACTTTGACTGTTGATCCGCCTGGCACTAGGCTCAATGGATTAGTTCTAAATTCATCTGATACAAAAAATCCTGTACTCATCTATTTTATATATTAAGCGTTATCTAATTCTACTTGACCTACTTTGACCTCGTTATCTTCGTAGACCATATATTCTCCAGTTGGCAAGGCATCAATCATAAAATAACGTCCGCCTAAAAACTTAGCATAATTTTCAAGATCAAGTTTTGTAACTTGAGTGTGGCCAACTACTTGTCTAAATGTCTTTTTAATCGGCTGTTGTTTATTGCTTCTTAAGAGTGAATCTATACGAATCCACACTGGGCTCGATTCTCGTGAATTACCATATGGATTAAAGCCAGTAAAATTAAAAGCATTTGGCTGATACTTAAGTAAGTCATTTAGATCTTCGACTAGAGTTTCCATTGTGGTCTCAGGCAAATGATTGCCCAACCAAACTGAACTTACGCCAGCATGTGTAAACAAGAGATCATCATATGAATAAGCCAATTGAACAAGCCCTTCTCTAAGAGCTGATCTTAATTCATTTTCAAAATCAAATTGCATTGCGGCTTGATAACCTGAATAAGTTTCACCAACTCGCATATAATGATGATCGTGATTACCATAGAGTAAGATCACCTCTTTGTCTGAAGTCTTTTTAAACTCTAAGATCTCCTTAAAGTTTTGAAGTTGCATAATACTTGGAATATCAAATGAGTCAAAATAATCACCCATAAAAACAATAGTATCTGCATCTTCCTTTGCAACGATCTTTTTCCAGATGTCACGGCCATGTATGTCTCCGATTGCGATAAGCTTACTCATGATCTTGTCCTTTATGTTTCTTTTTACGAGAATATGTCTTTTTGTTTCCGTGGTCCTTCGTGATCATTTTTCTGCGCACAATTTGGGCCACGTGTCTTAAAGACAAGCCATTTAAGTCCGTATTTTGATCTTTCTTTTCCATAACTAGTGCTAATATACAAAAAAAACCCGAGATAAAAAAACCCCGGGCTAATTATTTTTTACCTATATAAAATTTATTCTTCCTTGTTCTTTACACTGTCATTTGCATATTTAACACCCATGATAGTACCCACAATACTGAATGCATTAGTAAGTAATATACCAAACATATTAGACCATGTTGATCCAATAATTTGAGTCTCTTTATCGTATGCAATCGCCATGCCATACATCACTGTAGTTAAAGTTCCAACTCCAATAATTACAAAAAGAGCCACTTTAACAATAGTACCTATTAATTCAAATTGAGATTTTCTTTGCATTAGATCTAGATCTCCTAATGCCTTTTCTTTACCCCTTTCAGCTTCTTCTCTTAATTTATCAGCTTCCCATTCTGCATTCTTAGCTTCTTCAAGTGCAATGTGAAGCTCTTCCATCAGTTTATCGTTTTCAGATTGCTTTTGTGTTAGTTCTTTATTTTGTGATTGAACCTGCTTAGTAACTTGAAGTCTTCGTTTTCTAGTGTCAGAATCTTTGTTTTTTGCTTCTACTAAATACTTTTTAAACTCTTTAGAATCGGTTTCAATCAACTTAATAATATTCCCCTCAAGATAGACTTTTTTCTTAGCTAACTCGAGTAAAGTAGTTTCAGTTGATTCATGTAAGCGTATCATTATTTATAAACCTTAAAAGGAGCTGTTCTATTTTTATAACCGTCATAGTCCTCTCTAAACTCTTCGAGTCTAGGCTCAATATCATCTGACTTAATAATCCAGAATTGAGCCCCTACCTTTTTAGCCTTTTCAATTTCTTTTTCATCTTGTGATGATGAAATAATACCGATAACACAACCGTTACCATATTCGTAATTGATTTTACGAACCATTTCAATGCCATCATAAGAAGATCCAATAATATTAAGATCTACAAAAACACATTCAGGTCTATCATCGCTCTCGTTATCAGGGAACCATTCTTTAAATTTTCTGTCAGCTTCATCAGAACTATCTAAGGCTTCTAATGAAATTGTAATGTCTAATAGAGAACATGCATCTTCAAATACAAGGTGGAATAAGTTCTCATCATCAATAAGCATAAGTGAATTAATCATACTACTATTAACTAATTTTAATTTTAATTTTTGTGCCAGGCTCTTCGCCTGAGTTTTTCTTTTCAGCTGATACCTTAAATCCATGTTCCTTTAAAATAGCAACACAAATATTAAGGCCAAGTCCTGTTCCACCTTCTTTCTGACCCTCTTTTCGAGCATATGGTTTAGAAAGCTCTATGAACTCTTCTTGATCTATACCTCTACCATTATCTTCAACAATGATATAACTACCATTATGATAGTTACCATCTATATAAACTTTAACCCATTTAGTTGGACTATCATTATACTTAAGACCATTGCGTATTAGGTTATCGATAGCAGTGCAAAATAAAGCTTCATTTATATCTATCTCTGTAGGTAGATTTTCGTCGACTAAAACTTGATTTTTATAAGCAGTTAAACGCAAATAATCTTCTAAAGCCGTTTTCATATTAGTTGGTTTAGTAGTCATTTGTGCATGAGACTTTACTAGATTAGTAAATTCATATACACCAGCATAAACCTTTTGTGCATGTGCTAAGCCATCAGATATTAATCTAAGCGGAGCACTGATTTTTAGATCTTTAATATTGTCTTCGGTTAATCTACGATTAAGAGATTTAATTCCACGTGGTAAATAAGTGTTAATACCACTGTGCATATCATGTCTAATAATCTTAGCAGCATGCTCTAAATAAATGTTCTTTTTATCCAAATCCTTTTTAATGATGGCTTTATTCTGTAAGAATTCTGACACAACTTTAAAGAAAGGCGGCATAAAGAACACGACACAGCCCCAACCGAATTTAGCTAGAAACAGAGAAGGTTCACATAAGCCAAAAACAATGCATGTTTGTACCGCAAAGAAGACAAACATAATTATACCTGCAACCAGTAGTGAGATTCTAGAGTTTAATGATATACCATCAAGAGCTTTCATTATAACTTAGATTTTTTAAAGCCAAGTTTACCGAAAACCCATTTAGATGGGCAAAAACCAGTCCATACACCTACATTTAACATAAATGCAACAAATACAATAAGTTCCCACATGTCAAACGCATATCCTGTCAATAAAACGATTGACATTAAAAGATAAACCATTCTTGTATCTGTGATACTGTTTAATAATTTTTTCATAATCTAATTCTTTTTTTAATGCATAGAAATGGTTTCAAAAAAGGCAACCTTTAATCTAATCCAAATCCTTTTGCCCATGGGCAAAGCTTTAAATTCCTTTGTTTCAAATATGTCAATCATTTCGCATTGACACTCTTTACACTTACATTTTTTCATTACACTTACACCTTTTTATTATAATGATACTAATAGATCTAATAGTTCTTGTTGAGGGAACATATCAGTTTTGTCTTTTCTAGTATTAGTGTGAGTCCATAGACCTTTAACTTTACCATAATATGCGTCTGCATTCCAATCAAATGCTGCAACACCTTTTTCTTTAACTAATGCCGGCAATCCAGCTCTAATGTCAATACCATCTCTTTCGCCAATCCAACGAATCCATTTATCTAATACTTCTATTTGAGCATCTGAATATCTGTGCCATTGTTTATAGCCTCTAAATGATTCTGCTAAAGTAACTATTTGAGATTCATGTGCAGTACTACCTTGATATGCTTTACCATCTTTAAGGTAACCAAAGTTATTAACTTCAATACCGACTGAATGTTTATGCATATATTGAGATCCATTCTTACCTAAGTGCCATCCATAAGCTCCTTCTGGCATACATTGAACCATAACACCATCATAATCAGCGTTACCATCTGTAAGCTTTTGACCACCTAAAACAAATTCAGTGGCAACACGACCTCTAGTGTCATTGCCCCAATTTCTAACAGTCTTGTATGGATTATTCCAACCTGCAGTATGGTGTAAAAAGCAATACTCTTTTTTAGAAGGACCTTCTAAGTATTCACCTTTTGGTAAAAAGTGTCTATTGACAATTAAACCATTATCAGTAGTATAAACTTGCTCGCTTTCATCGGTAGTTGCAAGACCCATTGCATCCCAAGTTTTTGGACCAACAATGCCATCAGCTGCTAAACCATTTTCTACTTGCCACTTTTTTACTGCGGCTTCAGTTCCATGTCCAAAGTCTCCGTCAGCTGTAATCTCTAAAAACTCTTGTAAGTCTTTTACTGCGCTACCCTTGTCTCCTTTCCTTAATACCATATTATTCCTCGCTTCCTGGTTTTTTGAAAATCTTTGTGATACCGTCGATTCCAAATGAACCAAGAGTAATAATCACAAATGAATTAAAAATTGTATCGTCAATAGTCAATGCTTTACCAAAAAAACCGGTAATCAAATCAGCTAATGCGAACAATGACATGATCGCAAATGATGCAAAGCCTACTACATTTTTTTCATTAATGTCGTTGCTATCTTTAAAAATATCTTTAAAAGCCATATGTTCGTAGTTTATTTTTAGACATTTACGTTAATGTAACCGTCTTTAAAAATCTTCTTAACCTATATATCTTAAATAAGCCTTCATTTAGAATATATACCTATGGCCCCTGTCAGAACGCTGACTTCCAACCTTCTTTGGGCCAGAAATCAAATAAACTGTTTTTAAAATGTTACTCAAAAAACTATTAGTTTTTATGAGTGTCGCTGTGCTTTGGGTTAACTCCAATGTTACAGTAGCACAATCTGATGTGAACCATGTTGAGAGATGTGGCCAAGCATTTACTACTAGCGAAGAGCTCAAAGATGAGAAGTTCGCTAGGTCTTACTTTGCCCTACAAGACGCTGTAGAGCGGAGATCAATCCAACAATTTAATAGTCCTAAAGTTATTCCGACGATTATTCATGTAATTTTAGGCGATAACAACATAAATCAAGATCAGATTCAAACCGAATTTGATTATCTTAACGAGCAATTCGAATTAAATAACACAAATATTTCGTTCTGTTTGGTAGATGTTAGATTCTACGATGAAGATGAACTTAATTCGTGGTGTGGTCTGCCAATATATTGTTACAATGCAGTCCAAAATGAAATCGGTGAAAATACTGATGATCTAATGGAAGTCTATATTGGTTCGTGGCCTGGTGGCACTTTGGGCTTTACTGCCTTGCCACCATCTGGTGTTGGTGTTTGGGTTAGAGACACTGAAGTCCTTGATCCTGATTCTAAAACCTTAACTCATGAAGCTGGGCACTGGTGTGGATTACTACATACATTCTCAGCTAATCTATCAGGCGGTAACTACAATTGTACTTCTGCTTTAACCGAAACCTTTTGTGAAACTCAAGGTGATAGAGTTTGTGATACACCGCCGACTGCTATTGATTGGTCATGTCAAGATGCTTGCCCAGATATTGATGAGGTAGATGAGTCTTATATGTCTTATGCGCCTGATGACTGTCAAGATCTATTTACACTAGGTCAAGTTAATCGCATGCATGCTCAATTAGAATTGGGTAGAGCCGATGCGATTAGTAACGATATTTGCTGTGACTTGGGTGCTTGTCCATGGGATTTTGATGGCAATGGCTGGATTAATATCAATGACTTTTTAGAATATCTAACTTGGCACTCTCTCACTGGTGATTGCTTGCCAGCTGATTTTAACTATGATGGTATTGTAGATATTAATGATCTAAATATCTTTTTAATTCATTGGATGACTGAATGTGGTACTGGTGATGAAATTGGAGACGTCTATTTTAGCACCAAAGATTTATTAACACTCTTAGAGAGTGACTTAGTCAATATTACTTGGTATGATGTTATGGGCCGAAGAGTCTATTCTGAGTACGGTGATCTGGCTCCAGGTTTTTACATTCAGGTCGAAGAGTATTTTGATGGTACTAAACTAACTAGAAAAATAGCTATTAGATGATGAAAAAACTTTTATTCTTTCTTGCATTCTTTCACGCTTTTTTTGTAGAAGGACAATGTGATCTGGCTATTACTAATGTTAATCTAAATACTTATGAAGTCACAGTTGAAGTCTTTAATGGTGAAGGCTGCGGTGAAACCGGTTATAATGGTTCTAATGAATGGGTTAATATGGTTATGATTGGGTTTCATGTACCTGGTATAAATGAAGCTATTGATGCAGATGGTCCTGGGCCTTGTTTTATGTCAGATAACTCTAATCACCCAGGTTGGTGGTACGGCCCTTCGGCTTCTTCATTTCCCGGTAACTTTGCAAACGCTGATTTTCCGTTAGAAACAGGTGATGTTTTTGTTATACCTTTAGATAATCCAAGTGGCGTAACATGTGACGATTCACCTTCGCTTGGTTGTTGTGCACCTGATGTAATTGATTATTGGCTTGATCAAGGTGAATGTCTTGAGTTTGTGATCTGGCAAATCAACTACTCAAACTCGTGGTATCAAAATGAAGGTCCTTATGCACCAGGTGGCGGTTGGGCTGAGGTTGGTTCTTATGGCAATGGAGAACAACCTCTCTCAAATGTACAAATTTATCCTGATATGGATTGCGATAATTCTTGGTCTGTTTGTAGAGAAGACAATCCAGGTCCTCCAATGATTCAAGGTCCAGATGTTGATTGTGATGGAGCTCAAGTTGTAGTACCTGGCTGCACCGATCCTGATGCGCTTAACTATGAGCCTAATGCAACTGAAGATGATGGTTCATGTGTTTATCCACCAGAAGGTTCTACTGATGCAATTGTCACAAATATAAACTTTAATACTGGTTGTGACGCAGAACAAGGCCCTTGGTATTCAGTACAATTTACTATTACAAACAATGGTGATATTGATATTAATACATATTGTGTTGACCTTTGGGTGCCTGACGCTACATTTTGTTATGATGAAGCTGTTAATGGTCTTTATCAAATTCCACCAGGTGAAGGTCAAACATTCTCGACTGGTCAATTCTATACAGAGTGGTTTGACAATCAATTCTTTACTATTAATGTAAATACAGTTAATGATGAAATTGTCACAGGTAATAACAACACTACTGTCTATATGCCGCCTATGCCGATTTGTGAACCTAATTTAGGCTGTACTGATGTATGTGCTATTAACTATGATCCATCCGCAGACGAAGACGATGGATCTTGTGAATATGAAGTCCTAGTCGATACAGTCTATATTGAGATCGAAGTGCCGGTTTATATCACAGACACTGTTTACGTTGATGTAATTGACACGATTGAAATCGAAGTGCCTGTTTATATTACTGATACTTTGTATGTGACTGAGTATGACACCGTGGAAGTTGAAGTACCCGTTTATATCACTGACACTCTATATGTGACTGAGTATGATACGACATATATTGATGTTGTAGAATATGTGTACTTAACTGACACTATTACTGAGTATATTCCAATAGATTGCACAACTGGTGAGCCTTGTGATGATAATCCAGGCATTGATGAATGTTGGCCTTGGACTGTTTATATTCCTAACACATTTACACCAAATAATGATGGCTATAATGATGTTTGGAAAATGATTTATGATCTAAACTGTTGGGTCGATGTTGAGTTTAGAATCTTTAATAGATGGGGCGTTGAGATCTACCATGGTTATGGTGATAACTTCGATTCATATCCTTATTGGAATGGTAGTGTTGATAATGGCTCGACTTATGTTGCAGATGGAGTCTACACTTATACATTCTACGCTCGCCACTGGAACTCTCCAGAGGTTTACTACAGAACTGGACACATTACAGTGTTTAGATAAAAACAAAACCTTGTTATGAAACAACTATTAAAATTCTTATCTTTAACTATCTTATTTGTGGGATGTGCGAACTACACTACGATTAGATCTCCTCGTTATTTTAATGAAGAGGTCGACATTTTAGATTATTATGCAAATCCATATCAAACTACTTGGACTGTACGTGCTATGCCAGGTGAACAGATGAAATTAGTCTTCTTATATGAGACCATTACAATTGACTTTACACCTGATAAAAATAAACTAGGTGAGTTTATCTTCACCGTAAACGCTTCGGCTTCAGAACGAGCAGAACAATTTTACCAAAACTAAAAAGAGGGGCTTCGGCCCCTCTTTTTTTGTTCAATATTTTTTAGTGTTTATTGACAATGAACACTCGTAGTCTCGGGCAGACTCGAACTGCCGACCCCTACATTATCAGTGTAGTGCTCTAACCAACTGAGCTACGAGACTAGAAACTATATTTATCTAATGTCGTCCAGATGAGACTTGAACTCATATGTAACCAATTACTCTTTCTACAAGGTATAAGCTTGAGGAGATACTGGACGAGATTTGTGGGAGTAGATGGACTCGAACCACCGATGTCTTACGACGGCTGATTTACAGTCAGCTGCAATAGCCACTATGCGATACTCCCCGCTTGCATGGCATGGTGCGGATGGAGGGACTCGAACCCACAAGCCGTGAAGCACTGGTGCCTAAAACCAGCGTGTCTACCAATTTCACCACATCCGCATATTAAAGTGATCCCTCAGGGGCTCGAACCCCCAAGGTCGTGAGACGGCGGATTTACAGTCCGCTGAGCCAACCAATTGCTCAACTCTCCATTATTAAGAGGCTCCCCCACCGCCAAGGTTCTTCTAGTGTCGCAACCATAGGTGCAATCTTCAAACTAGCAGTAGCGTTAGTGTGAGCAGTGCGGTGCATTCTGTTCTCTATCAGGTTGAACATTCCATCAAGATACTTCAAAGCATCTTCACCTTTCTTCTCCTCTAATTTCAAAGAACTTAGATGTCCATCATCAATTCATGATGACATTCGTTGCAAAGGAACTGGTGTTCTATTTCGCCACAAACATCTTCAAGAAATGGGTTTGTAGTCCAAACTCCTAATTTCTCTTCGCAATTCTCGCAAGTATCGACCATATCGCCGAGTAACTCTTTTACAATTGCTTCTTTTTCTGTCATTGTTTTCATAGTAATAAATTTAATTAAGGTTTACTGTCTCTTTTAAATCGTTATTACCTGAGCAACAATTACAATATAAATATAAGCAATTCCGGTGACATAAAAAAACTTTTATGGAACTTTTTTGCAAATATTTTGTACCTCGGGTCGGGCTCGAACCGACACGGACATTACTGCCCAAGGGATTTTAAGTCCCTCGTGTATACCAATTTCACCACCGAGGCATTCGTAGTCACACGCAGACTCGAACTGCGGACCCCTACATTATCAGTGTAGTGCTCTAACCAACTGAGCTACGGGACTGTATTGCTTACATAATTAGGCAGTAAGCTTTACTTCCCTTTGCTCTGAAGGAAGACAGCATTCGCTGCTCGTTTTGGAATATATATGAAATCAGCAAAAGTAA
>Ga0102963_1000896_pt1 | contig 13063 bp, 19 predicted proteins | sample SalPon2_C_H2O_MG_2_FD_84522 | JGI IMG/M metagenome (GOLD analysis project Ga0102963, IMG submission 84522) | Salt pond water microbial communities from South San Francisco under conditions of wetland restoration - Salt Pond MetaG SF2_C_H2O_MG | ecosystem: Environmental > Aquatic > Non-marine... | reverse complement strand
GGTGTCGCGGGGCACAAAAAAAGCCCCGACCGTTTCCGGTCGAGGCGTGGGATTATAAATCGAGTGCGTCAACAACATCGTGCGGATCGCCTTGATGCCAATGCAGCTCAACAGATATCGCTTCGTCATCGACGCGCATTGCGTTTTCTACTTGTGCAAGCGCAAGTTTTAATTCGTGCCGTATGGCATGAAGATTTTTTGTCTGTTCATGTATTGTGGCCGCAGCAGCTTCAGCATCAAGCAACATATCGGCCAGTGATTCATTCTTATAATTCATGTCATTTTCTTTCTTGTGAGTGTTGGTGGTGTTAGCCTGACCGGCTAACACCGTTGATGGTTATTTAAGTTTTGCCATCATTTCTTCAAACGCGGCGATATATTCTGCCGGTATCGAATCATCAGGCTTTGCCTTATTGCATTGCTTTGCAGCCTTGGTAAGAGCCTCGAGGAACCTGTCGCAATCAGAACGCTCGACTGCATCGCTAGCGCCATCGCTTGGCTTGTCAGCCGCCTTTTTAAGATCCGCCTTAATCAGGCCGATAAGCTTGCCAACTTGTTGCTGGATATATTTTTTATCCCGCGTTTGGCCTTTCATCTTACCTTGCGTGATAGCCATTTCAGCCTTGCCGGTAGTAGTAGCATCTTTTAAGAATGCTAAACCGGCTTCACCGGCCAACACCGTTGCGCATACATCGTAGGCCCAATCGCGAGTAGCGACCCAAAGATTGCTTTTCTTATCATCACCCGTAGGTTTAGCGAGCATTGTATAATCTGCGCCGAGTTTAGCGGCAGGCGCAAAGAACAGCGCCGAGGCTTCAGCCCGCGAGGCCTGCGCCGCGAGTGTATTTACTTGCGCCGCGTCAACCGCTGCTACCGCGTCAATTGCTTTTTTGTTTACTGATAGATCAGCCATTTTGTTTCCCTTTCTAGGAATGTGTTAGCCGCTTGGCTAACGTTGATTAGACAAGAACCGCTCTTGTCTATGGCAACCATTATACGGAAAACACCGGCAAACGCAAGCAAATGGCAGCAAATGTTAGCAGTTAGCCGCCTCGCTAACCCCCACCTACCCCCATCCCCCCTCTACAGCTAGTCACGCATATCTACTTATACATACTAATCTGCACAAATATTTTGAGTTTCTACGAAATCGGCTAAACCTTACCCCCACCCTACCGTTATACCCAGTAACCACATTCGGCGCGGGGAGATTGAAATAATTATAATATTCGTCTAAATACCAAGTATGGCATTACAAATAACACCAGAACGGGGTGTGCCAATCCAAGATACGCCCCCACCAAAAGATCTTACGGGCAAAGCCGAGGCTGCTGCCGAGACCGCTAAACATCTACATGCCCACGGGTTAGAGATAGACATAACCGCAGAGGACAGGGATAACGCTTCGGAGATCAGTATGGCATATGCTGCCGATCCTGTGCGTACTTCAAAGAAGGCTACGCTTAAAAATATATCACGCACCCCACCCGCTACCCTCCTACTAACAGATAAGATCCTAAAAGATTTTGGGCATTCTGTTGTAGAGAGCGCTACGCAGGTGAGGCACCTCGTCACAAACAAACTGATTGAGGAGACAGAGAACCCCGACCCACGGGTACGGATACGTGCCTTGGAGTTGTTAGGTAAGATCAGCGATGTGGGGTTGTTTGCAGAGAAGTCCGAAGTTACAATAACGCACCAAACTACAGACGACATCAAAGAGAAACTACGTGGGAAACTGGCTAAACTAATAAACCCAGCCGATTCCGAGGTAGAGGAGGCAGTCGTCGTGGAGGCCCCGGTCATATCGTTGGATGATACACTGGGGCCTTCCGATGCCTAGTCTATCTGTAGCAGAGGTCGCAAAAGATTTAGACTTCTCTCCCGAAGATGTACAAACAATGCTCGATAACCTCGACCAGTTTAGTCCTGAAGAGGTCGCAGAGATTGATAAGATGGTCGATGAGCTGGCGAGCAGGCAGCGTAACGACAATGCCAAAGATGATCTCATAGAGTTTTGTAGGCGGATGCAGCCAGATTATAAGGTTGGCAAGCACCACCGCATCCTCGCAGATATGCTGATGGACATTGAGAAGGGGGATAAGGACCGCATATGCGTCAACATCCCGCCACGACATGGTAAATCGCAGCTTGTGAGTATCTTTTTCCCCGCTTGGTTCTTGGGGCGTAACCCCGGCAAGAAGGTTATGATGGTGTCCCACACTACCGATCTCGCTGTGGACTTTGGACGTAAGGTGAGGAACCTGATATCGGTAGATGACTACAAAGAAATATTTCCACAGGTAACGCTGGCGGTAGACAGTAAGTCTGCGGGGCGGTGGAATACAAACTTTGGAGGCGAATATTATGCGTGTGGTATTGGGTCTGCGCTTGCAGGACGTGGTGCTGATCTTCTGCTTGTTGATGACCCTCATTCTGAGCAGGATGTTATTAACGGAAACTTCTCTGTGTTTGAAAAAGCATACGAATGGTTCACCTTCGGTGCCCGTACTCGCCTTATGCCGGGCGGTAGGGTTGCAATAATTCAGACTCGTTGGCACATGGACGACCTCACGGGGCGTGTGACGACAGATATGGTTAAGAATCCAGAGTCAGATCAGTACGAAATCGTGGAGTTTCCCGCTATTTTGGACAGCGAGGACTCTGACGGTAAGCCGATACAGAAGCCGCTGTGGCCTGAGTTCTTTGATTTAAGCGCATTGCTACGCACAAAGGCGTCGATGCCTACATTTCAATGGAACTCGCAGTATCAGCAGCAGCCGACAGCCGAAGAAGCGTCGATTGTTAAGCGAGAATGGTGGCAAATATGGGCAAAAGACGACCCACCCCACTGTGATTACCTAATTATGTCGCTCGATGCTGCCGCAGAGAAAAATAATCGCGCCGATTACACCGCGCTGACGACTTGGGGCGTGTTTTTTAACGAAGAAGAGAACGCACACCACATAATTTTGTTAAATAGCATCAAAGAAAGGCTAGAATTTCCAGAATTGAAGGGTCTGGCGCTCGACGAGTACAAAAACTGGGAGCCAGATGCGTTTATTGTGGAGAAAAAGTCTTCTGGCGTAGCTTTGTACCAAGAATTACGCCGTATGGGCCTCCCAGTACAGGAATATACACCTCATAGGGGTACTGGAGACAAGATGGCTCGCCTTAATAGTGTATCAGACATCATTGCCAGCGGGTTTGTGTGGGCACCACCCAAGCGTTGGGCCGAGGAGGTCATAGAGGAAGTGGCGGGGTTCCCGTTTATGTCTAACGATGACCTTGTTGACTCTACAGTTATGGCGTTATTGCGGTTTAGGCAGGGCGGGTTCATCAGATTACCCACCGACGAGTGGGATGATGAGCCTACATACCGTAGACCTGTGGAATATTATTGAATGCCGTATATATCTACAGATTCTTTCCAACAGTGATATCCGTGCTTGTGCAGTATCCTTAACAATTCAACGTCATCACAATGTTGATGTTCAATCTTAACCGTTCTGGGCTTTACTCTAAAAGAAAATTTTCTAAGTATATTAAGCTCATGCCCCTGAGCATCTATCTTTAAGAAGTCTATGTTCTCAACTCTGTGCGAATCTATAAGGCCATCTAAGGTTATTGCGTCAACTCTGACAACTTCCCCAAAATTCTTCTTGTTCTTATCGTACTCGCAAAGCTTCTCCCCCAGATGATTGTCGCTGTATATATGAGATATACCTCTAACCCAATGTGTTCCTTTTGACTTAATAAGTTCTATTGAACTATTTATATCTGATACGGCTGCTTCCACACACATTACGTTCTTGTATGGTTTAAACAGATCTCTGGTATATGGGAATATATCAGGGTTAGGCTCTAAGACTATCCCGTGCCACCCAGCCTCTGCCAAAGGCAGGCATGTTTCAAAATCACACGCGCCTATTTCTATAAAAAATTTATTCATAATATCTCCCTAGACTTCTATGTTTATGTTAGTTCCCTGTGGCCTATCAGCAGTAGTCTTTGTTCCAAACCTATCATAAGCTTTGCCTAGATCCAGTCTTTGCTCTCTAAGAGACTCCAAGTGCATATGGTTTGCACGATGCTCTTTGGCTACCCTCTGCTCAGCAAGGTGTGCCTCTATACGCTCACGCGACTGCGTTTGCTGGTGTATGTCTGACTGCACGTTAAACGGGGCTGACCCTATACCTGACACACCGTCACTCATAACCGCCCCTGTTTGGCTAAAATAATAACAACCGTTATACCTATCAAAATAGAAACGATAATTGTAGCGCCGCCGTAAACAACAATACGTTCAATCAATTTTGCCTTGCGTTTTCTCTCCGCTTCAAGCCTTGCTTTTCTATCTTTTCGCGCTTGTACTCGTATAGCTTGCAATTCGCCCCATGCGCTGAAACCTCTGGTTGCAATTACGATCTGACGGAGTTCCTCCTCCGCGTCTTTGGCCCTCTGTAAATTCACAAAAGTCTCCATCGCGTTTTCATCGGTTCCAGAAAACAAACTGTTTTTCTTTTTCTCGTGCGCAGCGCGTAATTCATCCACGCCGTCAAAAAACTCACCAATCTGCTTGGTGACGTTGACGAGTTCTTTGCCCGCTGACACCGCAGATTTCACAGCGGCAAGCGCTGTAAATGGGTCAATCATGTTTTCCTACCCCTACCAACAACAATATACGGTGGACAAAAGTGCTTCCAAGGAACCCTGACCTTGGCTGGATACTGGTGATAGAATTGTGAAACTTCTCTAGGGCACCTGTACTCACAGGTCTGATGCAGTCCGATAGTGGGACTTTGACTAGCTAATATCGCTGTTAGGGCGCAGATGAACATATCCCATGCCTATCTCCCCCTATTTTTCTGCAAGTTTATCTATTTTGGCCTCTAGCCTTACAAGATGATCGACAACTCTCCCAAGTTCTCCAGAATGATCTTCTCGCTTTACATAGTTTTCCCTTGTCATGTTCAATAATATGTTGAGGCGTTTAACCTCAGATGCGATTTGATTGGCCCACCACCCTATGGGTAGTACCACAAAAGTTAGCACGATGTTCCAAATCAACATGTTATCCATGATCTCTCAATACAGGAATATAATATTTGTTTCAATAAGGTCATTGAGTTAAACAATACTGGGGCACCCCTCCCAATGCCCTAGTCGGGGTGTGGCGGCTTCCCCCAAGTTGCCCACCTCGACACTAGACCGCCGGGGATTAAAATGATAAGTTACTCACAAGCAACGCTTATGGAGCGCACATGGCTGTAGAAAAACCCTTAGTTCCTTCTGATTTAGAGATAGAGACAGATCCTACAGAAGAAGAACTTACTATCGAAGTTATAAACCCAGAAGCTGTGTCTATGGAGACCGAGGATGGTGGGGTTATAATTGACTTTGACGGTGGCTTGTCTGAGCAATTGATGGGCCAAAACCATGACTCTAACCTTGCCGAACTTATAGACGAGGCTGATTTAGAGGCTATGGCTTCTGAGTTGGTGTCTGATTTTGAAGCCGACCGCGAGTCTCGTGCCGATTGGGCTAGAGCCTATGTAAAAGGCTTAGACCTACTTGGGATGAAGATTGAGGAACGCCAGCAGCCTTGGGCTGGGGCTTCTGGGGTGTTTCACCCTGTGCTTACTGAAGCTGTTGTACGGTTCCAAGCGCAGGCTATGGGGGAGTTATTTCCCGCATCGGGGCCTGTAAAAAGTAAAATTATGGGTAAACTAACCCCAGAAAAGTTTGACCAAGCAGAACGTGTGCAGAATGAAATGAACTATCTCCTGACTGAGGAGATGACAGAATACCGCGATGAGATGGAGCAAATGTTATTTAAGCTCCCACTCGCTGGATCCGCGTTTAAGAAGGTTTATTACGATCCGCTTATGGATAGGCCCTGTGCGATGTTTGTGCCTTCAGAGGACTTTGTAGCTTCCTATGGGGCTACAGATCTTATGACTTGCCCACGGTACACGCATGTTATGAAGAAAACCAAGAACGAGATACTTGAGTTGCAAGTAGCTGGGTTCTATCGGGATATAGATCTGCCCAATGCTGCTCCAGATTTTTCTGACATCCAAGAGAAATACGATGAGCTTGATGGTGAAAGCGCGGTTATGGAGAACGATGACCGCTATACAATTCTTGAAATGCACGTCACAATTAACATGCCCGAAGGGTTTGATGATTCTGATGATATAGCTAGACCTTATGTAATAACTATAGACAAGTCGTCACGCGAGATATTATCTATACGCAAGAATTGGTACGAAGATGACGTTAAAAAGAAAAAGCGCCTACACTTTGTTCACTATCGTTATCTTCCGGGCCTTGGGTTTTATGGAACGGGGCTTATTCATCTTATTGGTGGCCTTGCTAAGTCGGCTACCTCTATCCTTCGCCAGTTGGTTGATGCTGGCACACTGTCGAATTTGCCAGCAGGGCTTAAAGCTCGCGGTATGCGTATTAAGGGGGACGACACTCCTCTTATGCCGGGTGAATTTAGGGATGTGGACGTACCGGGCGGTGCCATACGTGACTCGATTACGTTTATCCCTTACAAAGAGCCATCAAGCGTATTGTACTCTTTACTTGGAAATATTGTCGAAGAGGGACGCCGAATTGGCTCAGTCGCAGACATCCAAGTAGGAGATATGAACGCACAGGCACCCGTGGGCACAACTCTTGCCCTCTTGGAGCGGTCGATGAAAGTGATGTCTGGTGTACAGGCTCGCCTTCATGCTGCCTTGAAGAAAGAGTTACGACTTCTATCCAAGATCGTGCATGATTATATGCCTGATGAGTATGCTTATGAAGTTGACGGAGACTTCAGCAGAAAAGCCGATTTTGACAAACGTATAGACGTTATACCTGTGTCTGATCCTAACGCTGCCACTATGGCACAACGCATAATGCAGTATCAGGCGGCGTTACAGTTAGCGCAGCAGGCACCACAACTATACGATATGGGTAAGTTACACCGGCAAATGTTAGAGGTTCTTGGCATCCAAGACGCGGGGGACATAATTAAACTGCCTGAAGACATAAAACCCGCAGATCCTGTTACTGAGAATATGATGATTCTCAAGCAAGAGCCGGTCAAAGCGTTTAAATATCAGGATCACGAAGCGCACTTAGCGGTTCATATGGCGGCAGCGCAAGATCCCAAAATAATGCAAATGGTAGGACAATCGCCGTTTGCACAAGTAATTCAGCAGGCTATGGCTGCGCATATCACTGAGCATGTTGCATTCCAGTATCGTAGGGAAATGGAGAAAATGCTGGGCGTAGAGATGCCAGATGAGGATCAGCCGCTACCAAATGATGTGGAGGTAGAGATCTCCAGACTCGCAAAAGATGCAGCAGAGAAGCTTTTGAAGAAAGATCAAGCAGAAGTAGCGCAGCAGCAAGCACAGGCGCAGCAGCAAGATCCTGTTGTTCAGATGCAACAACAAGAGTTGCAATTAAAGGCGCAAGAGCTTCAGCATAAGATGCAAACAGACATGGCTAAACTTCAGCTTGAAGCTGAGAAGATTAAAGCCACTAATCAAAGAGAAGGGGCCAAGCTGGGAGTTAAGCTGGCAACGGATCTTGATAATTCCCAACGTGCGGATCAGCAGGCTGGGGCGAAACTGGGAGTTGAATTAGCAAAGGAGTTAGGTAAGGGGGATGGATGATACAGTTATTGCGCTAATTAAGCGTAGTATCTCCGATTATAAAGTTGAAATAGAACAGTTCTTGGCAAGCGGCCAAGCGCAAACTATGGATGCTTATAGTAGACTTGTCGGGAGATATGAGGCTTTAAAGTTACTTGAAGCCGATTTAAGTGAACTAGAGCAAAGATTTATTGCAGATTAAGTCTGTTTGTTCTATTTCGTAATTGGGGGCTTCGCGGGTGGTCCGCGCAAGGTTTCTGTGAACCTTAATCACTGCAAGGTATATAAAATGTATAAAGACGAAAAAGTAACTGAAGAAAAAGTAGCGACTCAGTTACCAGAACCTAAAGGCTACAAAGTTCTCATCAGCACAGTTGAAGTAAACGAGAAGACCGAAGGCGGGGTATATATGCCTGATCAATTGCGTCAGGCTGAAGAAACCGCGTCTATTATAGGGTTTGTTATGAAAACTGGGCCAGATGCGTATTCTGATAAAGACAGATTTCCAAACGGAGCCTACTGCAAAGAAGGTGACTTTGTAATATTTAGATCTTATTCAGGAACAAGGTTTAAAATTCACGGCAAAGAATTTAGGCTTATAAACGACGACACAGTTGAGGCGGTTGTCGAAGATCCACGGGGGTACACACGGGTATGAATAATTTGGCAGATAAAGCAGAGCTTACGGAACAAGATCTTGAAAACGAATCACCTGCAACACAAGATGTTGTGGATGAATCCTTTGAAATAGAGGTTTCTGATGAGGCTCCTGAAACAGAGGCAAAGCCCGCTAAGCCAGAAAAAGAAGCGGCGGATTCTTCTGATGCGGAGATAGAAGAGTATACCGCAGGTGTACAGAAGCGTATTGATAAGCTTACAAAGCAGTATCGTGACGAAGAGCGCGCCAGACAAGAAGCGTTACAACTCCAAGAGGAAGCCCTTCGATACGCGCAACAGGTTAAATCTGAGAATGAAAAGCTTAGAAAAACTATTGAGCAAGGCGAAGAAACGCTTATAGGGCAGGCTAAAGGGCGTATTGAGGCCCAGTTAGATAAAGCAAAAGTAGCTTACAAAGCCGCGTATGAGTCTGGAGACCCCGATGCTCTTATAGCAGCGCAAGAACAGCTAACCTCGCTAAAGGTAGAGGCGGATAGGGTTAATAACTATAGACCCGCCCCCCGACCTGCACCTCAACCCACGCCGCAGTATACACAGCCCACTGCGCAAGCTAATAGACCTGACGAGAAAGCTTTGGAGTGGGGTAAAAGAAACACTTGGTTTGAAAAAGATCCCGAGATGACCGGCTATGCTTATGGTGTACATCAGCGGCTTGTACAATCAGGGATTGATCCAAGAAGCGATTCTTACTATGATGAAATAGACAAGGCCATGAAAAAGGTCTTTCCAGATAAGTTTGACGGTGGGAAAATTGAGGACGAAGCACCCCAACGTCAGGCAGGCTCCGTGGTTGCCGCACCGTCGAGAACGACGAAGAAGCCACGCACAGTGCGATTAACCTCAACACAGGCCTCTCTCGCCAAGCGGCTTGGGCTTACTAATGAGCAATATGTGGCGCAGTTAATGAAGGATCAATCCAAATGAGTAACAGAACTTCACGCAGTAATAGCGACCGCGATGCGGTCAAGCGCAAAGTGTCATGGGAAAGACCTACTATGTTACCTACCCCCGAACCTCGTGATGGCATTAGCTATCGCTGGATTCGCACTTCTACTTTGGGGAATACGGATAACAAGAATGTTTCTTCCAGATTTCGTGAAGGATGGACACCTGTTCGTAAAGAGGAGCATCCGAACCTCCAAGTTATTTCTGATATCGACTCACGATTTCAGGATGGCATTGAGGTAGGTGGTTTATTGCTTTGTCAAAACGCCACTGAACAAGTTGAGGCTAGGGTTGAAAAGCAGTTGGAAATGGCACAAAGCCAGATGCAAGCTGTGGACAATTCTTATCTGAAACAATCAGATCCTCGTATGCCCGTTTTAAATCCAGAGCGGAGTACGAGAACTTCATTTGGCAAGTAACCTTTTGGGGAGCTTGTCGCAACTTAAACTCTAGGAGTATGAGAGAATGGCTACTACAGCAGCTCCCTACGGCTTAAAACCTGTGCGCCGCGCAGATGGAATGCCGTATGCTGGTGCGACCAATCAGTATCTCATTGACCCCGCTGGAGAAGCAACAAACCTATTCTACGGGCAAGTTGTTATCATTGGGGCCGATGGTTACATCGCACTCGCAACTGGTTCAGGTGCAGACCTGACATCTAACAGCATCTCAGGAACAACAGGCGTTGGCGCTATTGGCGTTTTCGTTGGTTGTGAGTATGTAAATTCTTCAGGCCAAACGGTCCAAGCACAGTATTATCCATCTGGAACTTCCAATGGTGATGCTATTAAAGCGTATGTTGTTGACGATCCAAATGTACTATTCCAAGCTCAGCTTGATGGTACAGGAGCGCAAACAATTATCGGTACAAACACATTCTTTGCAGCAGTGCAGTCTACCTCAACTGGTAACACCACGACAGGTAACTCTACATCTGCATTGGACGCTACGGTACAAACTGCCGCAGCGGCGTTCCGTGTTGTTTCACATGTGTCAGATCCTGCTGATGCGTTCCCAGATGTACTTGTAAAGTTCAATCCGGGCGCTCACCAGATGACCAATAACGTAGGCTTATAAGGAGGTTAAATTATGGCTATTTCACGCGCCCAGCTCCTTAAAGAGCTACTCCCCGGTCTGAATGCATTGTTTGGTTTGGAGTACGGCAAGTACGAAGACGAACATGCTGAGATCTATGAAACTGAAACTTCAGAGCGTAGCTTTGAAGAGGAAGTTAAATTGAGCGGATTTGGAGCCGCCCCTGTGAAAGCAGAAGGTGCTTCAATTTCTTATGATAACGCACAGGAATCATTCACTGCGCGTTACAACCATGAGACTGTTGCAATGGGCTTTTCTATCACAGAAGAGGCTATGGAAGACAATCTTTATGATTCGCTCTCTGCTCGTTATACTAAGGCTCTTGCCCGCGGTATGGCGTACACAAAGCAAACAAAGGCTGCTTCTTTGTTGAACACAGGCTTCACCACCTTTAACTCAGGTGATGGCGTTACTTTGTTTAGCACAGCGCACCCAACCGTTGAGGGCACTACTAATGCTAACCGCCCTTCAACTGATGCTGACTTGAATGAAACTTCGCTTGAGCAAGCTGTTATTGATATCGCTGCGTTCACTGATGAACGTGGCTTGTTGATTGCTGCTCGCCCTCGCAAGTTGATCATTCCACCAGCATTGATGTTTGTTGCAACTCGCTTGTTGGAAACAACTCTGCGTGTTGGTACAGCAGATAATGATATCAACGCACTTAACTCAAACGGGTCTATCCCAGAGGGTTATGCGGTGAACCACTATCTGACAGACAATGATGCCTTCTTCATCACAACTGATGTGCCTAACGGCATGAAGCACTTTGTCCGTACTGCTATGCAAACAGGCATGGATGGTGACTTTGACACTGGTAACGTGCGCTACAAAGCGCGTGAGCGTTACAGCTTTGGTGTATCAGATCCATTGGGAATCTACGGTTCTCGCGGAGCATAAAGTATGCTATAAGGTGGGTACTTCATGTATTCTCCTCATGTATAACTTAGGGGCAGCTTCGGTTGCCCCTTTCTTTTTGTTTAAATATCTATTACTATAGGTGTATCCCTGACAGACACATGGTGTGTCTGACTAACCCAGACAGGAGATCGACATGGGTACGACTACTTTTTCTGGTCCAATTAAAGCTGGAACCATCAAAAATACCACGGGCACTACACTTGGAAGCGATGTTGCAAATGTCGGACAGGTCGTAATGTCTCAAACTTTCGCTGCTGATTTGTCAAGTGGAGCCATCGCTGCTGATACTACAGACGTAGTTATCCCAGCAAACTCACAGATTATTGACTGTGTGATTGATGTTATCACAGCGGCAAGCGGAGCAACCAACCTGAGTGTTGGTGACACCGTAGGTGGCGCAACATCTATCCTTAATACTTACGCTATTGGAACAACCGCAGGTCGCAAATACCCGACCACTCAAGCGGGTGCAGCGTTGGCATGGGAGGATACAGGTTCTGCTGATATACGTCTGACCGTAACAAACTCTGCCGCTACAACAGCGGGTGAAGTTCGTGTTACTATTCTGTACGCTCAGAACAACAACCTTGGCTAATAGGGGATAGATATGGGCAACAGTACGATAGCTCAAATTTTTCAAGCGCACAGGCATGAAAGCGGTTTTGCTGTACTTGGTCGCCATCGTGTAAAAGAAATCTCTGTTACAGGTACGTCTTCTGCTGGCAGGTTTGAAGTTTATGATTCTGATACTGCTCCAGAAGCGGGAACTTATGCTCAGTCGGGAACAACAGTTACTGTGACCGATACGGGTCATGGGCTATCGACTGGTGATGTTGTTGGAATTGCTTTTGAGACAGGTACGGGTGGAACGGCTCAACCGGGAAACTATACTATCACAGTGACTACGGCAAACGCCTTTACGGTTACTATGTTGAATAGTGATACGATTACGGGTACACCCGCTTGTCGATATGTTGCTTCAACGCCTGCACCAAACACGTTCCCTAAAAGATGGCTGATGACCAAGGAGACAAGTGCGGCAGATACTTTTGCAAACACTTTCTCAATACCAAACCAAGGCTTTATAGCAACATATGGTGTCTATTTCCATATGGCTAACTTGGGTCACGCAGATGTCTTCTACGAGTAAACCTAAGAAAGGCTCTATGAAGGGCCACAGCATAAAAGGTGGACATAAACGCCCCACAAAGTCTGGGGCGGGTATGACTAAGAAAGGCGTTGCAAAGTATCGCAGAGACAACCCCGGATCTAAGTTAAAAACCGCCGTGACAGGGGAGGTTAAGAAGGGGAGCAAGGATGCAAAGCGGCGTAAATCATTTTGTGCGCGTTCTGCTGGGCAAATGAAGAAGTTCCCTAAAGCAGCAAAAGATCCTAATAGTAGGCTGCGCCAAGCTAGAAAAAGGTGGAAGTGCTAAATGGCTATCTCTCGTTCTCAGATGGGCAGTCAACTTGTAGGGAACAGAGTTTCTACGGGCGATGATGCCAAAGATCTTGAGCTTATCCGCATGGGTAAGGGCGGCAAAACAAAGAAAAAATCTAAAAGTCGTGTAAACGAAGCTGGCAACTACACCCAACCAGAGAAAAGAAAGCGTATATTTAACCGTATCAAAGCTGGTGGTAAGGGCGGTAAGCCGGGGCAATGGTCGGCAAGAAAAGCCCAAATGCTTGCGAAGGCCTATAAAAAAGCGGGTGGGGGCTATAGAGACTAATGGCGCTCAAGAAGTCACAGAAAAGCTTGAAGTCTT
>Ga0102963_1000895_pt1 | contig 13069 bp, 14 predicted proteins | sample SalPon2_C_H2O_MG_2_FD_84522 | JGI IMG/M metagenome (GOLD analysis project Ga0102963, IMG submission 84522) | Salt pond water microbial communities from South San Francisco under conditions of wetland restoration - Salt Pond MetaG SF2_C_H2O_MG | ecosystem: Environmental > Aquatic > Non-marine... | reverse complement strand
TAAAGTAAATAAAAAAGGTGGCACAGGCAAGAAAGCCGGTGGTGGAATGACAGCTAGGGGCGTTGCTAAGTACCGTAAAGATAACCCTGGCAGTAAATTAAAAACAGCAGTTACGACTCCTCCTTCTAAATTAAAGAAAGGAAGTAAAGCTGCAAAACGTAGAAAGTCGTTCTGCGCTAGATCTAAAAGCTGGACCTCGGAAAGAGGTAGAGCTGCAAGACGAAAGTGGAATTGTTAATATAATCATATAAATTAAATCAAATCAAATGGCACAATTCGGTGGGCCTAAGCTTGTCAAAAAAATGTATTTTGACGGTGAAGCCAAAGAAAAACTAATTAAAGGAATAAATAAGATAGCAAATGCCGTTGGCTCAACATTAGGGGCCAGCGGTAAAACTGTTATTATAGAAGACGACTTCGGAGGTCCGCAAGTAACAAAAGACGGTGTTACTGTAGCAAATAGCATTTTACTACAGAACCCAATAGAAAACCTTGCGGTGTCTATGATGAAGCAAGCTGCACAGAAAACAGCATCAGTAGCCGGAGACGGTACTACAACTTCTATAGTTCTTACTAAAGCTATCATTGATAATTACTACCTAAACAAAGGTAATGATTTTTCTTTTAGAGATATTAGAAAAGGTATTGAGTTATACAAAGAACATATTATAAGTATACTTGATGGTAAAGCAATACCTGTAGAAGAAGAAAAGCTACAACAAGTATCTACTATATCTGCTAATAATGATGTAAAGTTGGGCAGTATTATTGCCGATGCGTTTATTGCAGCTGGTGACAATGGGGTGGTTACAATGGAAACATCCCCTACCAGCGATACGTATATAGATGCAGTGCAGGGTACTAAATTTGCTTCAGTAAGCAAAAGCCCCCACTATCATACGAATAGTGAAAAAGAAATAACGGAACTAGACAATCCGCTTATCTTCCTCAGTGTTTCGGATATTCCGAATATGAGAAAGATACAAGACATTCTGGAGTATGCGATTCAGTCCAATCGCTCAATTCTCCTTGTTGCTCCCTTAGAGTCGCAACCGCTAGCGGCTTTAGCAATGAATAAAGTTAAGGGCAACATTAAGGTCAACGTTGTAGACCCTCCTAGTTTTGGACTGAAGAGAAAAGATATACTGGAGGATTTAGCGTTGCTTGTCGGTGCGAAGGTGTTTGATGAGACACTGGGTGATTCTATTGACGCAATCACCCCTGACATGTTAGGGTCGGCTGATAAAGCCATTTCAGATAAAGACGGTACTGTACTTATGGTTGAAGATAAGCCAGAAGAAGTGCAAGAAAGAATTGAGTATTTAAAATCTGTTCTTGAAAAAGAAGATCATCACGTGATGACAAAACATTTAAATGATCGATTAGCTTTACTATCAGGAGGTGTATCTGTAATATATGTAGGTGCAGACACTGAGGTAGAGTTAAAAGAAAAACAAGACAGAGTAGATGATGCTATACACGCAGTCCGTGCAGCAAAGAAAGAAGGCATACTACCAGGCGGTGGTTCAGCTTTAGCTTTTGCCGCAACACAAGACTGGGAAATGAAGTTAACAGGAGGTATGTTTGCAGGTGTAGAAATATTGCAAAAAGCCTTAGCAGCACCATTTACCAAAATACTTAGCAATGCCGGGTTAGATCCAACTTCCTATAATTTAAATAACTGGGGAGAAGGAGTCGATGTCACTTGTGGTTGTATTAAACCCATGATTGACACTGGTATTGTAGATCCACTATTAGTTACTAAAACAGCGTTGAATAACGCCGTGTCTGTGGCCACTACTATTCTTTCAACTGATTGTGTAATTTCAAATGTTAGAGAAGAATGATAGCAATAGGTAATTACATAATAATTAAAGATGTAGCTGAAAATATTAAAAAAACAGCTGGTGGGTTAGAACTTACGGAAAAGCATGAAGAAGTACGCTACCGAAAAGGTATTGTAATATCATCTGGACCAGAAGCGGTAAAAGAAAAACAAAAAATATTATATGATAAAATCTCAGGCCACGACGTAGAATATAATAACGAAATATATAAAGTTATTTCTCTGCGAGACATTGTTGCTATTCTATAATGGACAGATCTGATTTCGTTGAAAGAGGAGAGTTAAAAGTAGATTTTTTAAAAAATTATAGATTAGTATCTCGGTGGGCCTGTGTTAATAATAATTTAGGTGTAGCAGACTTAGAGCTGCTATTTTATCTAGACCCTATAGTGTACTTTACAATTGATGACTTTAAAGATGGAACTCTATATTATTCTTGGGATAAAACAAGATTTTATAGGTTACAAAAAGAAGGCTGGATTGAAAAAGTACACATGGGTAAAGGTAGAATAGGAGATCATAATAAATACAAAGTCAGCTACAAAGGAAAACATCTTATAAACAGAATATATAAGATACTTATAGGTGAAGAAAATTTGCCTGAATCTACTAAGCGTAATAAAATCATGAAACGTGAGCGCTATATAGACAAGGTATATAGCCAAGCAATTAAAAAATTTAACAAACAAAAAAAATAAAAAATGGGATTTTTAGCTATAACTCCTTCTGTTAATAGTACCACTGGTGAAGTTACTTACACATCTGCAGTTCCTGCAAATGGTGTATCTATAACTGGTGTAGTATTAAGAGAATTTATGACAAATGGCCCTACTAAAAACGCTAACGGTACTTACAATACTACGGTTGGTGATTTAGTATATGATGTAAAAGTTAGGCCAAATAGCGTTACAGCAACTATGACTGTAACTAAAAGTGGTGTTGATTATCAAATAATCATTTTTAAAACACCCGAAGGAATACAACAATCATATAAATTTGCTACTGGCGACACTATTAAAGTAAATGGGGTAGTTGAAGCATTAATAACTGACGCATAAAAAAAATAAGATGGAAGGATTAAACTTATACAACGGATTACCTGGCATTAAAATTAAATCTGATAAAGCGTCAGACTCTAATTGCATGAAACCAGTAACTAAAAGAGTTAAAGAAGGATCTAACGGAACACAATTAAAGGATAAATAATGGCTAGAATCAGTACATATACCATAGACTCTACTGTCGAAGGAAGCGATAAGCTTTTGGGTACTGATGCAAACTCGAGTTCCGCATTAGCAACTAAAAATTATACAATAGATAGTCTAAAAACTTATATAATTGGAGACGGGAATACTGTAAATAATATTCCCGACTCTGTACCTTTAGGCTTCTTTCTTTCAGTAAACAGAGAAGGAACGGCATATGAAAAAGCACTTGTAAGAACTCTTAAAAGTTCTTTGCTTACAAATGTCGTACTTAAAAGCTCTACAGTTAATACTGGGGCTGATATATATTTAAACACACTCGGCACAGGCCAAGTGTTTTTAATCATAAGAGATTACAACGATGGGCAGTTTGCTTTAGATTATGATCTAAATGATTTTGCAACAAACAGTGCTACTTTTACAGGTGTTTTAGGCGGCGCTACTTACACGGGCACAGTTACATCTTATAACCCGCCTACCTTTACATCTGCGTCACCTGCAGCTAACGATAGTAAATACACAGTTAACGGTTCAAATAAATATACCGATTGGTGTTTTAACGTTACATTAAACGAGTCATACACTGGAGGGCAAGTAGCATTTACAGAATTTACATTTTCTACAGGTGCTCAACGTATTGAAACACAGGCTATTGGAAGCTTAAAAGTAACTAGAGATTTAATTGTAGACAAAGGTGATGTTACTATAGGTACAGCAAGTCCAGACACTGATCCTAGAAATCTTAATATGCACGGGGCTATTAACATGGAAGACACTGAGTCAACTATTGTTTTTGGTTCAAATAGTGTAACACTGGGAACAGACGGCACCGACTTGTTAATATCTGGAACTGGCGAAAACATTATTTCTAATAATACTAGATTTACTCAGGACGTTGTAAGAGACTCAAATACAACCACAGATGATGGTCGTACTATTATGGGTCAAAATACCGTTACTGCTATTGCGGCCGACGGCTCAAGAGCTGTATTATCTGCAACCGGCATATCACTACAAAATTCAGTAGGAACACCCACGGGTGCTCAAATAGCCGCTGTAGAGGGTAATCCAACAGACTTATCCGGCTTGGTAAACCAAGGTACTCTAACAAAATTACAAGTAGGTTCTAACTACTATAGTTTACCTGAGTTAAATTCCGGAGTGGCAGCTATACTTCCGGGGCTATCAGAAACATTAGCTGGACCCTCTGGAGCTATAACCATGGGGAGAATGTTCTACGGGACAAGACAAAGTAATGGTGCATTATTTGAAGCAGTAACATCACCTGCATCAGTGGCGGGTGTTTCAATAACGTCTGGAGCTACGTCTGTAATAACAAGCGCTTCTAACTTTGCTTCAATAAATGCGGTGTTTGGTGCAATACCAACAAATCAGTCTTTATATTTTGTTGAATCAACCTACACTACAGCATTTCCAGCACAAGGACAGTTAATAAATGATACCTCTGTAAATATATATCAAATAATATCTACTAACGATACTAATGATAGCTTTACTTTTGGATTGCAAGGTAGTGGAACTATAACAATAAATACAAGCGAATTTGATGTTGGCTCTGAAATAATTAAATTTAATGCCATTCCTACTGCTGCAAAAAGCGACTTTTTATATTACGACCCTTCAACAAAAGCTGTATCTCATAACTCCCTAAACGTGCTCGGTTCTGCAAATGGAGCTAATTATGATTTTGGCGGAAATACAGATGTACCTGTTGCTTCTATAGATTTTAACAATCTAATAGTAACTGCAGCTGGTGCTAACGGTGCAGTGGTTTTAAAACAAGGTTATGAATACGGTGGCGCTTTAACGGATAATGGAACGGCGGTTGCATGGAAATACTACATATTAAGTAACATAACTGCTGATAAAGTTTTAACTTTGCCAGCTGGTATTGCCGGCGACAGTATTAAGTTTACTAACTTGTCAGCTTTTGATTCCAATGGAGCATACAGCCAGTCGTCATTCGTATGGACTATAAACCCCAATGGGTCAGAAAAAATAATGAGAACTACCTCTTTGGTACTAGATGAGCAAACCTCATCTTTTGAACTGTTTTATACAGACGCTACCAATGGTTGGGTAATAAACGGAATTAGCTAATGGGACTACAAATAGATTTACCAAGCGCTGGTCTTCTAGGAATATCAAGCGCAACCGGCGGTGTTATAACAGGCAATACAACTGCAGTACAAAATGGTATATATGTGGTTCAAGGCTCTAATAGTTTAACACTAACGCTTCCAGCTACTATGGAACAGGGTGGTACTGTACTACTTAAAAATTTAGGTACTGGTACAGTAACAATTGCTTCAGCTTTAATTGAAGCGTCAAATCAATCAATAACAGTAAATAACAACCAAGCAGTGCGATTAGTATATTTAAATAGCACTGTGGGGTATTTAATAACATAGATTATGGCAAATATAAATACTTTTTATCCACCAGCTAGATTAGCCAATTTAGCCAATGCTGTAGATGATCAAAACTCTACTAGTGATTCTTTAATATGGACAGGAACGGCAGCTGAGTATGCAGCAATAGGGTCTAAAGATGCCAACACACTCTATTTTGTAACAACTTAAGATGCCATTATACAAAGGAATAACGGAAATAGCCAGCGGAAAATTATATAAAGGAACTACTGAGATTGATGAAGTATATAAGGGTACTTCCCTTGTTTATGAAAAAACTGTACCGCCGGTTGGAATTCATTATTTATTTGCAGGCGGAGGTGGAAATGGAAGCTATGGTGGTGGTGGCGGTGGAGGTTTATTAACTTCTTTTGGAACAACTCAAGTTGGCGGCCAAGCGCTTCCAAGTACAATTGATTTAGATGCAACCTCAGACATATCTTATAATATAACTGTAGGAGCTGCTAACCAAAACACGACTTTAATTCGCGTTGATAGCAGTGATTCTTCCCAAACAACTATATTAAACGCTATAGCCGGAGGTAATGGCGGCTATGTAAACACATCAAGTGGCTCAGGAAGCGTTGCTGGTGGAGGTGGAACTGGCGGTTCAGGTGGTGGTGCTGCGGCTGATGGCAACTCTAATAATTATAACCAATTTTCTGCGAGCGGGGGTTCAGGAACAGCTGGGCAAGGTTTTGCGGGCGGTAGCATAAGTGCTTACCGAGGATTATATGGAGCTGGAGGTGGTGGAGCAACATCTGCCGGTTCAGGGCTATCTACAAGTAGTCAAAACCATCAAGACGTTGGTTATGCCGCGGGAGGAGCCGGTTTATATAGTGACATAACAGGAACATCACTTTATTATTCTCAAGGGGGTAGAGGGGGCAATAATGCCACTCAATATACGACTAGAACAAACTCGGGAGATGCCGGCCAGGCTGGCGTGGGTATTTTAAGAATGACAACAGCAATATTTAACGGCGCAACCCTTACAGGAACCTACACCACAAATACAGTTGGTTCTGATACTGTGATTATTTGGACTGGTAATGGAACAATAGCCTTTGCGTAAAATAAAAAATAAAAAATGGCAAATTTAACAACAAGAATAGGTGGGCAGCATTATTATGATGCTGCTACTGCTAATAGTGAAAAGCTACTAAACTTTTGGAAAGGTACTCAAGTGCAGTATGATGCTTTAAAGCAAACAAGCGCTACAACAAGCAGTAATCCTTCGGGGGCTTCTACAGTTACTTTTACAGTAACTTCTTCAAGTATATTTACAACAGGAGCTGTTGTATTTGTAACAGGTAGCGGATCTGGTAATACAACCAGAACGGAAGGTACGGTATCTAGTGTACCTAATGCTACAAGCGTTATAGTTGATTTCACCCCGGCATATACTTCTGGGGCATCAACAGGTTATCAAATAGATTTATACGACCCCAATACATTTTATATCATAATATAATATGCCTTCTAATATTCAACACGAGAATATTTCCGATGCTAAGTTAGGCATTGAGACTATCTCAAAAGGTTATATTGGGCATAATGAGGTCTATCCGAATACAAGAGAAATACAAAGTGCTGCTTATACAAGCACTTCAACATTAGCAAGCGGTGGTGGCACGAGAACATTTAGAGTAACAGGTGAGACTGGGGCTACCTATAATTTAACAGGATATGGCAGTGGCAGCTATACTTTAAATAGTTCACCATACGACCATAGTATTTCAATAGGCGCTAATACATCCTGTGGCGGGAGTGCAAGAACTATTTCAACAACACTTGTGCCTACTGGTTCTACAGTCCTACAGGGGGGTAGCTCTAATTTTCCATCTAGTTTTACGCAAAGTCATAATGGATACGTATCTTGGGCTCCTAACACTATAACCGTTTCGGGCGGTCTTACACATACAAACCCGGGAAGTACTATAGTTACAATAAGTGGAGTGAATTATTTCACCCCAGGTGCTAATTTTACAGCCACACTTACCGTTAGTGGTTATCAACAAAGTCCAAATTTAAGCAATTATGTTAGGTTTATTGATATACAAAGCGGGGGATTAGGAGGCGTTCGACAAGATGGATCTAATACTACTAACGCTGCAGAAAGTGCCCAATCAGGTTCAGGAGTTTTAAATTATAGCAATGGGGCATGGGTTTCGCCTAATTATCCAAATGCACAAAATATAAATGGAAGTTATAGTATTAATGTAACTTTAGGGGGAATTACCAATTTTGCTTCTATAAGATACCTTCTCTTTAGTGGTAGTGGTAGAAATACAAATGATCCTTGTATTACATCTTGGAATGGCATCCAGGTTTGGAGTGGATATATATACCCATAATAAATGGCAAGAATACAACAATATACAACAGATACCACTATCACTGGTGGCGATAAACTAGTAGGTAACGATGCAGCGGATAACTCTACTAAGTTATTTCAAATAAGTGATATTGGTTTGCACTTTGCTAAACAGGGCAATGGCACAGGTTATCAATATACTTATGGTGGTAAATATACAGATTCATCAGTTGGTGCAGGTTCAATAGAGTATTTAGTTGATCCTACAGCGCCTTCACAATTTGGTTGGGTTAATATACAAAAAATAGCCTTGTCAAATACCATTCAAAATGGCACAGACGTTTCTGGTGTTTATGCATTATTTACAAACCAAATAATAAAAGTAACTGATTTAGCCGGAGATGGCATTAATAGCTATGCTATTTACAAAGTTACAAATATTGAAGATACAACAGGCGGGAAGCTAATATCTGTTACATTGTTAACGGCCTCAGGCGAACCCGCAGAAGCAAATTTAGTAGTTGCTTTTTCTGGTATTGTAAGAGCTGAAGATATTGATGCACTTACAAGTGCTGATGTAGTTGACGATTTACTATCTACAGACGGAGCAAAAGTATTATCAGCAAACCAAGGTAATGTCCTCAAAGGGTTAATTGATGCTATAAACTTAATATTACAATCAAATGACCCGTCTTTAGATACACTACAAGAAGTTGTAGATTACATAAAAGCAAATAATGCCTCTATAGCCAGTCTAAATACCACAATAGCTACAAAAGTAGATAAAGTTGTTGGAAAAGGTTTATCAACTGAGGACTTTACTTCAGCGCTATTGGCTAAGCTAAATAGTATAGCCACCAATGCTGAAGTTAACGTACAGTCAAATTGGACCGAGGCAGACACAAATAGTGATGCCTTTATTCAAAATAAACCTTCTGTTGTAGAAACTTCAAGAACTATTGAAGTTGCAGGTACAACTAATGAAGTTAACGTAACCCCTACTGGGGCACAAGATTTATCTGCTAATAGAACGTTTACTGTAGGATTAACAGATGATGTTGAGATTGCGGATACTTTGTCTTTTACAAATACGCAGTCTTCAACCCCAACTTTTGATAACGGCTTATACTTTACAACTGAGGATAACCATGATACTTTGCATTTTAGGTATCATGGGCATGATCTAAGTATAGATTACTTAACAGAAAACATACCAACTGGAATATTAAACGGTGGTGAATTATCTACAAATACAGCTACGACTTTTGATGTAGCTGCAGGTGATGGGGTTATTAATATTCTTAATAAAGACGTAAGCGATCCACATCCTGAAATTAAAAAAGTTGAATGGTCTGCTACAACTATAACGCATACCTTAGGTAACGCAAGCGAAACAGACCAGTTAAACACCTGGATATATGTAGACAGCACTGGTACGATACAACAAACGCTTACGATACCGTCTCCAAGTTTGTGGAGAAATAATATAGTATTAGGATCTGTTATACACTCTGAAAATGTAATTAGATTTGTAAAAACATTTCCTAGAGCCGCTTATTCTAATGGCAATACTGTATCAGAATTTATAGAAATATTTGGGCCACTCAAAAAATCTGGTCATTTGCTTACTGTAAATTCTAGCAACAATATGGCTCTTGACAGATCTGCAGGAGTTGCTTTTGCATTAGGTAGAAATTATGAAGCCGACGCGGAGGAACCAAACTTAGTTAGCGATAGTGCTAGTACACCGGTTTTTCATAGATACTCAAGTACGTCCGGAGGTTTTACAAAAGATGATGGTATAGCTGGAGCCGGATATACAGATATTGACCCTACCAAATATGATAATAATGGTACACTAACAATTGTATCAGGAGGACATTATACTGCTCAAAGATTATACTATTTTCCAAATAACACGGGAGTTATTGTTGCTTATTATGGTAAGGATGAATATGCTTCTATGGATCTTGCTGAAAAGAATTATCTTTTAGAAGATTTTCAAGAAGCAGAAAACACATCTAGCCAAGCTATATACTTAGGCGCTATAATATTAAAAAGCAATGTTACTAATTTAAATACTGCTACAGATGCTAAAATATTAACAGGCGGTATATTTAGAAGTTTATCCGCGGCTAATTTAGGTGGCGTTGCGGCAGATTCTTCATTAGATGATCTTATTGACGTAAATATAACAAACGTTCAGCAAAATCAAGTAATAAAATATAACAGCTCAACTGGTAACTGGGAAAATCAAGCAGATGCAGGTGGTATTGGTTTAACTGATTTATCTGTAGGCACAGAAGGAACTCCTTCGGGAGACGGCTCTTTAGCATACAATAACACAACTGGTGTATTTACATATACACCTCCTGTTTTTATAGACGGTTCTGGCACAGCTGGTAAATTATCAAAATTTAGCGATTCTGACACTCTTACAGACTCAGTAATACATGAGGTATTTGGTAATATAGGTATTAATACTGGCTTTCCAAACGTTTCTTTTGAAATAAATGCTAGTGACGCAATAAAAATACCTTCGGGTAATCAATCATCCAGGCCAAGTATACCAGCAAACGGTATGCTAAGGTATAGTACTACTGATAATCAGTTTGAAGGTTATGCAAATGGGGCTTGGGGCGCAATTGCTGGCTCAAGCGGTGGGTCTTCTGATATAGAAAGAAATACATTTTCAGGCGACGGAACAACTACGCAGTTTACTGTAAGTTCTACAATAACAGATGAGGTAAACACCCAGGTTTATATTGATGGTGTTTATCAATCGAAATTAAATTATAGTATTGCTGGAAATATAATTACTTTTTCTACAGCACCGCATTCAGGCACTAATAATATAGAGGTTATAAATGTTAAGTCTGTAACTGTAGATTCCGCTTCTGGTATGAATAAAAATACATTCACTGGGGACGGATCAACAACAAGCTTTACATTGAGTTCTTCGCCTACCAGTGAAGATTTTACATTTGTATTTGTACAGGGTGTTTATCAAGAAAAGTCAACATATATTGTTGCCAATAATATTCTAACTTTCTCTACAGCACCTCAAAACGGATATACTGTAGAGGTTATGCATATGAGTGCTGTTAACGTGCAACAATCGTCGTATATGGAATACGATGCATTTACAGGTACCGGCAGCCAAACTGCTTTTACACTTGTAAACGGTAATCCTACAGATGAAAAGTTTACAATGGTATTCTTACAAGGGGTGTACCAAGAAAAGTCAACTTATTCATTATCAAATAGAGTTATAACATTCACAACTGCACCAGACAATAATTATACAATTGAAATAATGTCGGTTAGTAGCGGTGGATTATTAACTGTTCCGTCGCATAAACCAACTGTAGGTGTTATATCAACAAATACTACAGCTGTATCAAATAGCGTATATGTGTTAACAGCAAGTTTGACATTAACCTTGCCCGCTAATCCAAATATAGGGGATAGTGTAAAAATATCAAATAGATCAGGAACAACAACTTGTGTACTTGGTGCAAACAATAAGAAGATAATGGGTGCAGCAGCTAATCTAACATTAGATACAGCTTCTGCTAGTTTTGAATTAATATACTCTGGTACTGATCAGGGCTGGGTAATAATAGGACAATAATATGGGTAATCTATCAACATTTTTTCCGGCAGCTTCTAGCACAAATGTATTAGAACATTTGATTTGGCAACCAGACGGTAGGACTATAAAAACTGTTAATGGGGATAAAACAGCAGATAATTTAACTGCAAGTTTTGTTCCAGGAACAACTTTTGTAGACGGGGGTAGTACTATTGCCTATACGCCCCCTACAGGAACTAAAAATTTATTGTTTTCAATGAATTTTAATTATACCCGGGATGGAACATCTGGCCCTATATGGATGACAAAAATAACTATAGACGGTACAGATTGGGCGGGATCTCATGATTCTATGTATGGCGGCGCAGATGATTATTATAACACGGTTAATGTTCAAAGATGTTTTCAAGTAGGAGCATCATCTGAAAATATAGCAGCTGGAATAATAGGCGCTTGGACTAGTGATAAAACTTTAGAATATAGAGTTGCATCTTATAGCTCTGCTTATGATTGGAAATTTGGCAATAATAACTATATACCAGGGGGTAGTGAAAATACTTTTCAAAGACCAACGTATCAATTAATAGCAACAACTTAAATAATGGCACAAACTAAAGTAAAGCCAGAATTATTAACTGGTGGATTTAATACAGTTACGGCTTTAACGCCAGCTTCAACTATTACTGTAGATTATGATAGTGCACAAATATTTACGTTAACACCAACTTCAAGCACAACTTTAAATATTACTAACCCTGTAATTGGTATATCAAAAGCTTTTATAATTACAGGAACTGGTAATTCATATACCATAACTTTAAATGTTGGAGGCGCTACAGGCACATTTAACAAAATAGCTGGAGATTATGACGACACTAGCGCCACAAAAAACTTAATACAAATAATGTGTGTTGGTGCAACGGAGTTTTGGTATACAATAACACAAACAGCTTAGTATGTTAGGGGATACAATAATGCTCAGTAGTAAGGCCCCAGCATTAACTATAAATTATTTGGTTATTGCCGGAGGCGGCGGTGGAGGTGGCAATGGCGGCGGTGGAGGTGGTGCTGGTGGCTATAGATCATCTTGGAATAATGAACCTTCCGGCGGAGGCGCTAGCGCACAAAATACTATTTTTAATGTACAAGCAGGAAGTTCTCTTACGATAACAGTGGGTGCAGGAGGCGGTGGTGCAGTTGGAGGAAGTGCAGGAGGTGACGGTAGCTCCTCAAGCATCACGGGAACCGGAATTAGTATAACAACCGTAGGAGGTGGCGGGGGTGCCATGGGCGGTAGTGGAGGAACAATTAACGGTAGACCCGGAGGCTCCGGGGGCGGTGCACAAACTTATTACTCTGGCCAGACCGGATCAGGCGGAAGCGGAACCACTGGAGAAGGATTTAAAGGGGGTAACGCTGGTTCAGGAGTTAATACTTGGCGATCTGCCGGTGGTGGTGGAGCAGGAGGAGCCGGCCCTAACACAGGCTCTTCATCAGGTACAGTTGGTGGTGCGGGAGTTGCTTCTACAATCACGGGATCTTCTGTAATTAGAGCATCAGGTGGAAGTGGATATTTGATTACCACAGCAACACCTGGCGGAGGAGGCGCTACGAGCGTAGCTGGTACTGCAAATACCGGTGGCGGTGGTGGTGCATATATGGCAGGTGGCTCGG
>Ga0102963_1000893_pt1 | contig 13078 bp, 15 predicted proteins | sample SalPon2_C_H2O_MG_2_FD_84522 | JGI IMG/M metagenome (GOLD analysis project Ga0102963, IMG submission 84522) | Salt pond water microbial communities from South San Francisco under conditions of wetland restoration - Salt Pond MetaG SF2_C_H2O_MG | ecosystem: Environmental > Aquatic > Non-marine... | reverse complement strand
TTATTGCTGAATTGGACATTGTTAAATCTTGCTCATTTTCTGACCTACCCGTAATCATGCCATAATCATTTACTGTTCCATTTTTTCTAATTCTAACTTCTAACCTTGCAGCATCACTAATTGCAGTATAGCCAATTCTTGCAACTATCATATAATAACCTTCTCTTTGAGGAGTATATCTAAAATTAGTTGCGTTATCATATTCATTCTGAGGATCAAAAATCTCTGTGTCAAATTGGACTAAAGTTTCAGTTGAGGCAGTAATACTCTGATTTGTGCTTCTATACGCTTTAAATATAGGTTTAAAAGAATTAGCAAGTTTTAAAGGAGTGATAAATTTAGTATCGTTCGATCCTGCATCTGTTTCTATTTGAGTCGCAATTTTAGCAGTCCCTTCAATTAATTCTGTTGCGCTTCTTAGATTTAATAAATTGTCATAGGTTACACTTCCGATTAGAACACCGCTAGCATTGTAAACTTGCAATTCATGGCCGCTTCTTGCTAGAATATCACCAACTAGTGCACCATTAGCAATCTCGCTTAGATCGCCAATATTAAAATGGTCAATAGCAGCACCCGTAGCAGGGTCAAACGCTATTAGTCTATCGCCAGACAAAAAGGAAAAATTATTGTTTACCTCATTGTTTCTAGCTTTTGTATTAGCTTGAAATATTATAATTGCCATATCAAAATAATTATGGCGGGGAAATTACAACTCCTCTACTGTCAATTCTGTTGTTCCTGAACTAAAATTATGTACTATTTCTTTTATTGTCCAAACAAAATTTGAGTCACTAAATGAAGCTCCCACAATAGGAGCCCAGTCTTGCTCATCCCAATTACCCTGACCCCAGACTAAGCTATCATCAGTTATATAGTCACCAGCAATTACAGATAATTTGTCTAAAATAAAAAGATTTACATATAAAACAACCTTTATTTTATATTTAGATCTTACTTTAGAAGTTCTAGTTCCAGTTGCTGCTAAAACATTTAATCTATCTGTTGAATCGGTTATAGATTCTATATCAAAAGTCTTTGATCTATTATATATATTAGTTGGTGATATAAAAGATAAAGCTGTATCTCGCCAATATAATTTTTCAAAAACTTCTTTTATGCCATCGCTATAATTGTCAAATCTAATTATTTTATCAGAATTAAATCTAAAAGGCGACGCACCACCTGCGCTTGATTGATTTATTGGTTTATAATAAACTACACCATTTTTTTGATATAAATAGGAGTGGCCTATTGATAAATCTTGTAATATAGTTAGCCATTGCGTTTGACCTTCAATTTCAGCATCATCTATATATTGAATATTATATCCTGCTGTAATATTATTACTATTAACACTTAAAAAATTGGTAAATTCTGACCTGTTAAGTAATTCGTATATAAGATCATTTAATACTCTTGAAGTTACAGTAAAATCTGCAAAAGTATATTCTTTTAAAAGAAAAGTTAAAGCATCTTCAATAAATAAGTCTTGATAGGTATTATTATTGCTTACTTTAGTATTTTTGCTCTTTTCATTAATAAAGCCTCTATAAACTTCTATATAATCTATTGTATCTGTAATTGGATTTTTATAGCCATGAGATATAAGGACTTGAGTTTTGTGACGTATAAAACCATTGAAAATAGAATTTGAATTATCTTGGCTAGAAAATTCACCATTAACTGATAAAAGTTTTAACGTGCAATCCGGAACTTGTAACACTCCATAGCTATAGCTCTCATTAGGCAATTTATAACTCATTGTTGGAATTGAATCATGGACTATAACTTGGTTAGCAACCAACTTTTCAATGTTTTTCCATTGGGTTTCATAAACACCGCTAGAATTAACCCTTTTAATTTCAATCTTTAAGTCAGAGGCTAAAGCGTTATATTTTAAATATGTTGAGTTGTAGCTCATTATTAAGTTGGGTCAAAATAATTAATTTTTGCGGTCTGTGCAAATTTTAAATCATTGCTAGCACTTAAATTTAGGAAATTCTTATAGTGAGAAGGTGAAGCGTCGCCTGTATAAGCACATCTAATAAAATCAATAAATCTATATGGCTCTTGTGATACTAATTGCTTGCCATCGTTATTGTCATTTATCCAAAAAAAGAAGTCTTCTGTTCTATTTTGTATAGCAGCAACAATATCAATCTCATTTTGTACCGATACTAAATTGGTGTTAATAGTAAATTTCCAATGCATGCTCCCTTTATATAAAACAGACACGCCACCAGATTCCAATTTATTTACTTTCTTTGGAATATCGCCAGTTGTTCTTAATGCCGTGAAACGCTCGATACTTCCAATCTCTGTCATTCCTAAAATTGCTCCGCAAGTCTTCTCCTGATTCGGAGTTATGGTATTATTAATCTCAAATTTAATTTCAGTAAAAGAAATGGGCGTTGCAAATTTATATAACCTACTAAAACCATCTTCACTTATTGTTAGGGTTGCACTTGAAGTTATATTAGTAAAAGCACCTCCATTTGCTGTTAATATGGCAAAATCATCAAAATTGCTAACCAAAACAACTATAGTATCTAAGGACTGCAATGTAGAAAATTCTTGCTCTAAAATAACCGTATCACCATCGGTTGCTTGCCCTTCACTTTTATAAACAAATTTTGTAGTGTCGGAGAAACAATCAAAAGGATCTCCACTAGAAGCTGCGAATGAAGATTGATTATTGTAGCTTCCTAATATATTGCCTGATAAAAATCTCATTGTCTTGTCACTGATAAATTACTTTGCTCAAATCCGGCCAATCTGCCTTCATCTATACCAACGGCTATACCTTCAAATATTTGATTTATAATCTCCTCATCGTCTCCTATGTTTCCGATAAAATTAGAGCCATCAAAATTTACATTGATAATATTAGTATTATTATTATTACTAGTATTATCATTATTATTAATAATATCTGGGCTTCCTAATACTAAATCTCCACTTTGTAAAAATTGATTTTGCTTTGCTGGAATTATGCCTTCGCCTTGATGTATTTGTGCAAGTGTATCTTTAGGCACAAAATCTGTTCCGACAGCGTAGGATGGGGTTGGTTGACTTTTAATAGCTTGTATGTCTTGCGTTCCACGTACTACCGCCGCCGCTGCTGCTGCTGCACCTAGCGCAGGCCCAATTATAGGAATTGAAGCCAAAGAAGTATAGGCAGCAAAAGCCGCTTGTGGTATTTTTATTGCTGTATCTGCGATTGCAAAAGCTTTCTGTGCTTTTGCTGCTGCGCTTCCATCCTTAGTTTTTATTTGTTGGATTGAGGCAAGAGTTGTTTGAACTCCCTTAACTTGCTCGCTTTGGAAAAAGGTTTGCATTCCACCAATAGCTTTACCAAATCTAGCTTCATTCATTAATTTAGTATTATGAGCAGCAGCAATTCTATTTAATTCTTCTTTTCTTGCAGCATCCTTTGCTTGTTCTTCTGTAATTAATTTATTTTGTAGTAATGCTAAATCTTCTTCATCTCTAACGGCTTTTATTTCTAAATCTAAATCTCTGTTTTCTTGATCTTTAGCTCTCTTTTCTTCTAAAAATACAGCTTCTTGCTCAGTTAAAGCCTGATTTAATAATTGCTTACCAACAATCCTAGCCTCCATGTCTTTGGCTTCTTGCTCTGCTGTCTTTTCTTGTTGAGCATTAAACTTTTCATCCATTAAGATTAATTCTTGCTCAATGGCACTTCTTTTTAATTCTAATATTGATTTCTCGTTTTCATCAATATTATTCCTAGCTAAATCTTGATTAACTCTATCAAGCTCTAATTTTTTCTTTTCAATGGCTTCTAATTGTTTATTTCTTTCTTCTGCTAATCTTACAGACTCAGCACTCATTCCTTTATTAATTTCAGACAATAATTCTGCCTCTCTTTGAGTAGCTGCTATTCTTGCTTCTATTTCCTTAGAAAGAATAGCCGTTTTTTCTTCTTCAGTAGTTTTAAATGCTTCATTGCTATGGGCTTCTCCTGCTACAATGTCCATTTCTGGCATTGTAGGGGTTTCAGGAGGTTGGTTTGCTTTTTTACGAGTCTCAACCTCTCTTTCAAGAACTTTGATCAATCCTTCGTGTTTAGCAATTTCTTGGTTTAATTTTTCAAGTCTTTCTGCTGCTCTTTGATCGCCTGTAGCAACTTTTTCCTCTAATTTAACTCTAATAGCTAAAAGATTGTTTAATATACTTCTTGTTTTAACAAGCTCTTCTTCTGAAGTGTTTATATTGCCTAAATCTCCTATAATGTCACCTAATTTTTTACCAAGATCAATAGCAATCACCAGACCACCAACTAGAGCACCTAATCCAACTTGAAAATTTTTAATTGCCAATAAAGCTGATTTCGAAGCTGTGGCAACACTGCCAAAACTTGCAGCTAACCCTTGATTCTTAATAGAGGCTAAGTTAGAAGCAATACCCAATTTGGTTGTAGCAAAAGTTGCCTCACCCATAGACTTAGCCATTGTTGCGCTAATTATCCCAGTTGCAATCAATATATTTTTAAGCTTATTGAAAGCTATTACAAGAGCTGAGACTTTGGCAGCTAAAACTATGGAGGTAGTAACCGCTCCCCCTGTTCGCTCGTTAAATTCTCTAATACCTTTTATTATTCCAGTGATGTCCTCAATTATTTCTTTGGCAGCAGGTGCTAAATCTTGACCCATTGATTTAGCTAAATTAAAAACTTCATTTTTCATAAACTTGAAGGAGTTCTCAAGACTACCAACTGCTCTTGAGAATTCTTCGTTTAATGCGGTTTGTCTTTGTGCTTCATCACTTGCTAGACTTAAGCTTCTAGCTAATAAATCTGATCTTTTGGCAAGCGTTCCTATTACTTCTCTTAATCTTACGCCTTTTAATCCCATTGCCTCCATTGAAGCAACTACTTGTTCGGCAGGTAGTTTGTTTAATGCTTCAATAAATAACTGAAAAGCCCCTGTGGCATCTTTTTCAAAGGTTTGTTTTAATTCGTCTCCTGTTAATCCTGTTATTTTAGAAAATGTATCTAATGATTCACCTCCTTTAAATACAGCATTTTGAATTTCAACAAATGCCCTACCGATTGCAGAACCACCTAATTCTGCTTCAACACCAACTTCTTTAAGAGCTGCTGATATACCTAAAACTGCTGTAGTTCCAAGTTCAAATTGAGCGGTTGCCTTACCCACTCTTGAAGCCATTGATAATATTTCGCTTTCACTTGCTGCGACATTATTACCAAGTCTTGTGATTATAGCTGCAAATTTATCAACTGTTTGCACACCTTCACCAGTGATATTTAGCAATCTGGCAATAGCTCTTGATCCTTCTTCTCCGACGATATCGGTTGCTGTACCTAATTTTGCTACAGTTTCAGTAAATTTGATAATATTATCTTTACCCTTAACGCCTAATTGAGCAGCGGAGGACGCTAAATCTAATAATTCTCTAGTTGATAAAGGTATTGTACCCGATAAGTTGGTAATTTCTTTGCCAAAGGCTTTTAATTCTTTGCCTTGTAAATCTGCGGTCTTGCCGACTTTTATTAATCCAGTTTCATATTTAGCGAAAGCGGCTAGAGAGCCTCCAAGAGATGCTGCGGTGACTGCGAAGCTAGCAGCTATAGCTTTACTTGTTTTATCGGTTGTCTTCTCAACCGAAGCCATTTGTCTTTTGTATTGGCTGTCGTTAGCTAATACATCAAAAATTACTTTATTTCTTGACATTTCCCCTACTAAATAAATTCATAACATCTTCAGGTTTAAGAGATTCCTTATTTTCTGGTTTTTTGTCATCAAAGACCTTATCCAGATATTTAGAAAATTTCTTATTATTGCCTTTTGTGGGGGAATTTGCGAAAGATATAGTGGAATGAAGAATATTAAATAAATTCTTTAATTCAAGTCTCTTTTCTTCTATTTTTACTTTTGTTAAAAAGGAAATTCTTTTATCTATTTCTTTAATGCTCATATCTTCAATATTAGATAAAGCTAAAGCGGGCAATAAAAATAATAGATAATTCTCTAGTTCAAATATATATTGCTCAAAACTTATTTTTTTTTTGACTCTTCTATATTTTCTTGATCTTTGTTTGCTTCTTTAATTGCCTTTTGAGTTTGATCTGGCAAATTCTCAAGAACTGCTTGGTCTATTTTTACAATCAAATTATTATCATCAATATCATCAATATCATCATCTGTTATAAACTTCTTCATGTCAGCTAATGACTTCCAGCCTTCTAAAGCTTTATTGCCATAATATAAAGACAACTCTAAAACTTCACTAAGACGCTTTGCGTCCGTGTAGATAGTTTCTAACTCACCTCTTGGAAAACTAAGATTTTTATATAAGCCTAGAGTTACTTTAAGCTTATAGTCTTTATCTTTGATTTTGATTGTTTGAGTCATAATATTATTTATCTAGCATTGTAAACATAGCAACTAAATTGCGGACTGGTAGATCCTGATAAAACAACTCTATAACTTCCTGAATTAAGAGAATCTAAAGCAAATATATCTGGAAAATTAGCATTTATTTCTATAGATGCTTTTGTTAAACTAAACCAACTTACACCATCGCCACCTAGTTTTTGCAAGTCAATAGTTCCACCCCCTAAAGTTCCAAAGAATTCAATATATGTCGGATTATCTTGAAAGCCTTTTGAGTCTGCAAAAGCCGCTTTAAATGGTGTAGAAGTGCCATCAGAGGCTTGATTATTAAATAATTCTATTGGATTAGTCATATTCTTTTAAAAAAAAGAGGCGGTTAGACCGCCTCAAATTATTACTAATTAGTTGCTGTAATTTTAGTTATAGTATATAAAGAATCTCTATCTTTATCATATAAAGGAGTTCCTGTAAACTCAAATTCAGCAAATTCTCTAGTATTAGCAGCGAAAGGAGTGCCCCCAACTGCAACACAAGGAAAATCAATAATTTTTTGCTCTTTTTGAGAATTTTTAGGATAAACCAAGATCATACCAAGATTTTTGATATTAGCTTGATCTCCCATAGCTATTACAGTAGTTTTAGTATTGGCTGGTCTAGTGTCAAAGGTGGCAGTGTCATTTTCAACAAAGGCTACTGAACCAGATCCGCCAGTAATTTCAAGACCATATTCAGCTACTTGAACAGAACTACCACTACTAGGAACTGTTACGCCAGCAGCTAATAAAGACAATTCATCTACTACTGGAATAGAGCCAGAGGCAGTATCACCAAGTAAATAGATATCAACTTTTGTTGCTGTTGAAGTTCCGACAACTATAATTTTGCCAAGTGGTAACTTTGATGCATTACCAGAGATAGCAGAAACTGATGCAATCCCAGTTGCTGAGTCTGCAATTGAAGTCCCAATTTTATTAGTAATAGTTGTTATATCTCCGCTACTATCTTCGCCTGTTGTGATGGTAGCAGTAGCATTATCTAATTCAGTAAAAGCAAAATTAGGGAATTCCATCAAAGTTCCTGATAAAGTATTAACTGGCTGTCCAGCTTCTACAGCATAAGGGCCGTTGTTGTGACCACCTGTTAGTTCAAGTTTTTCAATTTCTCTAGCAAGTTCGATAGAAGAAATAACATTAAAAACCCCGACCGGGATAAAAGTGTCTCTATTATAAAATATTGCCGCCTTGACGCCAAAATTATAACTTACATTTCCTGCGCTCATAATTTTTTATATTAATTATTAAAATCACTTTCTGAAAAGTGAATATTCTTTTTTCCAAACTCGTCAATTTCCTCCCATTTAGTTCCAGCTAAATAGACATAATTTTGACCATTCAAGAAAAGCCTTTTTTCTATTTTTAGACTTTTTCCTTTGAATTCTTTTTTACCATTAACAATAACAATTTTTTTATTGTTTTTTGGCAAGTCTCCCTGTTTCTCTTTTTGAGATTTAATTTTATTTAATGCTTGCTCTAGTTCTTTTGCTTCTAGTTTTTTATCTTTCATAATTAAAATATTGTTAATTGATAAACTACGCCACTTTTAATGGCCTTATAAATAGTATTACCCAACAAGACACTTTCGGGGGTAAAAGAGCTTATTAATTCGCCTTTTATAAAACCCAGTTCTTGTCTATCTTGGAAATAACAAGTCATAACATCACTTATTACTCCTTCCATTCTTAACGCCCTAAAAAAGACATTATTACTAAAATCATCTCTTATAATATAAGAGAGTTCTATTTTATAAATTTTGGCAGCTATGTTGTAGCTTGGTTTGTATTCCGTTTCTGCTACAACATCTAAGTTTAATCTGCCATTTTTAAAAGTGTTCCAGTCTTTTAATCTTTGGCCTAAAATAAGATCATTAGATACATTAGGCAATAAATTGTCGCCTTTTTCTGTGTTTGCATCATTTATGGCCTTATTAATCCTAGACACACCATCCAAATCTTCTTTGAGATAGTCTATCAATGATTTTACTATATCCTCTGAGTCTTTCATTCTGTTTCAATTCCAATTAAATCTAATTGATTCTTTATGTCCTCTTCAATGGTTCTTAAAAAGACTCCAAAGGTAGATTCACTAGGAATCGAAAAATTCCTTAATGGTAATTTATTTCTTGATGCTTTTACATCATCATGAAAATTACCATATTTATTACTAGAACCAAAAGAACCAAAATTATTTCCAATTCTTTCTATATTATCTGGATGATTTTGACGAGTCATACTACGCCTCAAGTCGCCAGACCTTTCTAATATTCTTTTATTACCAAATCCTTTACGCCGTTTATCAGCAATAGTGCTTGGTTTTAATTTATCCCATCTTAAAGATGGATTTCTGACCTGTCTTCTTTTAAAGATAAGATCAACCTCTTTTCTATATTGCCTTCCTATCAATCTCATTGAATTTTTGATTGATAGAGTTTTGGCATGAGTAGTTAGTCTCTGCATTAAGAGCCTACTCTTAGCCGAAAGCTCAATAGATATAAAATCTCTACTCACATCTTCTTATGTTCTGCCTACAATCACAATCATTATCATAGACAGTAGTTTTATTGTACTTTATAGCCATAAATGATTTTTGATTACTATTTAATGGTATTTCACCATTCATAATCTTATTTATCATTTCCTGCGCCTCTTTGCAATAATTCCTTCTTCTTACATATTGCGACTCATCATCGGTAGCATAAGCCCTTAAAGCTTTGTCAAGTTGACAAACTACTAATTTATCACAAACCAATTTTAGATAGGTTAAATCTTTACTATCTGTAATTGGTAATTGATACTTTTTGCCAATAGTTAAATCAATTATTACCGTTTGCTCATCGATAAATTTACTAACCTCTGCTTCATCAAAGTTATTATTATTGCCCTCACTATCTTGATATTCTAACCCATTAAAATAACTTAATATATCCGCAGAAGTTGTGTAAGCCATTATTTATTATTTTTATTAATAAAGTCTATTAATATAGCCTTAGTAATATTGTTATTAATTTCTTGATTAAAGCCTAGTCTTCTAGCTATTTCAACTAAATCCTCTTTTTTTAACGCCTCAAGCTCTTTAGATTTAGATTCATTATCGCCAGAATCTTTTTGTTTTACAATTTTAGTCTCTTTTTTAGAGATTTTTAATTCTTTTATTTTCTTTGCTGCAATGTATTCAAAATTACCATTGTCATAAGTTACCTTATGAAAACCTTTATATAAATCTGCTATTTCTACAATATTCTTGTTTTTCATATTCTTATTTTTAATTAAGTTTTTAATTAAGAGGGCTCAAATAAGAGCCCTCCCACTATGTCAAATTAGTTATTAATTTTAACAATTTTCCACCAAGCACCGTAAGCATTACCAAATGATAATTGATTATAGCCATAGCGTAACATTTGAAGATTCGCTAAAGCGTCAATATTATCTTGTGGAGTGATTAATCTACCCTCATCTTCCATACCGATTAAGAAAGGCTTAGTGTTAGCTTCGCTAACATCGATTAGATAATAAGCATTAGGATTAGCACTATCAACAATTCTATGCACAACCTCAAAAGTATTTCTTAGAGAGTTAGTTTGAGAACCGCCATTAGAATCAATAACAATATTTTCTAAAGTTCTAACATCTTTCATTTTTGCATAAAGACTAGGATCGCATAAAACTACAAATCTTGGATTTCTGTTTAGCATTCTTTTATCTTCATCTTCAGTAGAGCCTGTATCAACTAAATAATGAAAAGACATGATAGAAGACATTGCTGTTTTTAAATCATCCGAAATTTGAGCAGTAGTAACACCAGTTCCAGTGATTAAGTTGGATTGAGTACCTGACGCATCATCGAAATTATGACTAGTTGAGAATAAAGGCTGATTATCGAAGCAAGTGCCGTAGGTACTTCCTGCACCGCCTTTTAATAATTTGAGCATTTTTTCATAAGGAGCATCTTTGGCTGCTGGAGCGAGTGAAGCAATCGTTTTAATATACATATCCATTCCAAGAATGCTATTTGCTTGTCTTGCTCTTTCAAAAGCTCTATACGGAATATCTTTACCTCTTACAAAGTGCTCTTTATTTGTAACGACTTGTTCAATAAGTTTATCAAATCTATCGTATTCTTGAGCACCTTTCCACTCTTCAACAGAAGAGAAAAGCATATTGATTAAAAATTTACTATCCGGAACTGCACCAGTATTATATTTAAAAGCTAATTCTTGTAATTCTGGTTCATAGTTTTGATAGTCCTTATTAAAAGCTGTATTGACGGCAATATTAGTGGCCTCAATAGTTTCATTAATTGTTTTTTGAATTCCTGACATTTTTAATTTTTATTTAAGTTAATCTAAAAGGACATATGCTTCATTAGCATCACCTATATCAAATATAGTTCCGACTCTTACAAAATTAAGAGTTGTAATACTAACTTCATCATCACCACTAACAAAGACATCTTGACCAATATCGGCAATAGTTACACCTGTTAAAGTTAATTTAACAACATTGCCAGATTTAGCAGCTAGTACGGTTAAAGAATTATCACCATTTGCAGCAGCAGCAGCTTGATCTAATTCTTTAGTTGCAATTCCTGCAAAAGTTTCTGAAGCTGTATCTGATCCAAGTTTTAAATATCCCGAAGTGTTAAGATTACAAATAGCACCTGTATAAAAATGTATAGCACCACTTGCGACTGCTCTTTCTCTGTAAGAATTATCAGCAAAAAAGCTAATTTTAGTATTTTCTGTTAAAGCCATTTTTTTTATTTAAAATTATTTAATATTTCCGTATTTCTGTAAATCTTCAATTGATTGTCCAGTTTGTTTAGACAATTCTTGCAATCTACTATCAACGACCACATCCTCTAGATCTAAACCTCTTGCTTCTACATTGATAGATGCTGGAACATCTCTGTAGAAGTCTTCAATTTCAGATTTTGAAGAGAATTTGCTCAATACCTTTTCTTTTTGAGAATTGGCAATGATTCCTTTTTCAACTAGAGATTCAGTAATGCTTAATTTTTCAGCATTAATTCTTTCTTCTTTCATTTTTAAAAGAGCTTCTTTTGCAGAATTAGCTTCTTCCTCTAGTTTTGATTTATCTGTTTTTAATTCTGATATCTCGCTCATTAAAGCCTGATTATTTTGCTTCATTTCAGCAAATGAATTATAAAAATCTTTAATTTCAAGACTCATTTCTGATTTTATAGATTCTAAACTTGTGATTTCTTCTTGTGATAATTCCATGTCTATTTTATTGTTATTAATATTTTCGGAAAGTTTAATTGGGTCAAGACCCTTTACTGCCGGCCTGTTAGTAAAAGTGCCGCCAAGTAAAACATTAGAAAACATCTTGCCCTCTTCATTCTGATACAAAGGGTCTATCTCAACTGATAAATATTTATATTCTCTATCTTCAATCATCTTCTTAGCATTTGGGGTAAATTCTACCATTGCAAAAAGATTCTTTTGATCTTCAGATAATTCTAGTTCTTTAATCCATGCTCCCGCTGGCTTTTCTCCTTCGTCGTTATCGTGAGTGTAGTCAATAGATATATCTTGACCTCTTATATTAGAATCGAAGTTAGCCTTTAGGGTTAATAGAGTGTCCTTTGTTATCTCCACACCTCTATCTGACAAAGAACACTCTTTCAGCAAATGAACTTTTTTAAGTTCTTCCTCTGATTCGTTATCTTCTAAAGAAAAAGCTTCGGAAAGTTTAATCTTTTTAAACTGTTCTGATAGTTTAATTGTTTTTAATTGATCTTCTGTTAAGACTTCATCTACTAAACCAAAACTAATTGCTTTTTCAGCGTTCATAAAAATATCTTCACCACTTTCTAGCAATTTATTAATTTCTTCTATTGGTTTACCTGTTTGATTGGAATATATACCTGCAACCTTATTATTAAGGTCCATTGTTCTTGTTAGAGCTGCATTAATCGCCTCTCTATCTCTAACATTAAAATTTCTTTCTGCGCCTACTCCGTGAATCATCATTTCAGAATTAGCAGTAATAAATCTTTTATCACCACAAGCAGCAATTAATGAGGCTGCCGATGAAGCATTACCTAAAACAAAAGTATTAATTGGGGCAGTAATAACCTTCATAACATCCACTATTGCAAACATATCACTCACAAGACCACCACCAGAATTAATAAAGAAATTTATAGGCTTTTCTTTATCTTCTTCATTCATGCGAATTAAATCGCTGATAATTTTTTGAGAAGTATAGCTATAAACAGCGTCAAAAAAGAATATTGATCTTTTGTTATCTTGAAAAGAAAAGATAGAGGGCATAAGGTGCATAATTAAATTATGCGGGGGATCACTGACTACTTTAGCAGTGCAAGAAATTATTTTTCCCCGCAATACATAAAGTCTCGCACTACTAAAATAGTCAAGTTATTATTGGGGGATATTTCTTAAAATACTTATAAAAAAATAATAGTCAACTAAATTGTTTTTTGCTTCATAATAGACGGCGGAGGCACGAAATTATCTATATCTGGCTTTGCTTCACTCTTATAAATAGGAACTAAAAAAGAATCGCATCTAAAATGTAGGGGTGGTTGAATTAAGTCAAGCTCACTACTATTCACAGGGTAAACTTTGCCAACTAAAGATTTACAGATTTGAGTTTC
>Ga0102963_1000892_pt1 | contig 13078 bp, 19 predicted proteins | sample SalPon2_C_H2O_MG_2_FD_84522 | JGI IMG/M metagenome (GOLD analysis project Ga0102963, IMG submission 84522) | Salt pond water microbial communities from South San Francisco under conditions of wetland restoration - Salt Pond MetaG SF2_C_H2O_MG | ecosystem: Environmental > Aquatic > Non-marine... | reverse complement strand
TTCACCAAAACAAGCAACAGCAATATGCTACGCCCAGCTACACGAAACGTTTAGCGACGAGATGAATGGTGGTTATTCCAAGAAGGAGAATACTGAGAAATATAATCCTTCTCAATCGAATAATCAGTAGTTTCCTTAATAATACGATATTCTAAATAATCATATTGTTGGAGATGTTTGTAAAATGGTTGTTTCGATTTAGGTGCTGAGTTAGGATTTTTTAGATACGATATGTGTTTACTAAATCTATTTGATATTTGATTACTCTTACCTATGTATAAACAATCGTCATTATGGAAAATACCATAAATACCTTTAGGTTGAGAATCAATCCATCGTTTGGTTGATGCTTTACCTTTAGCACTACGTTGATATTTAAGTTTATGTTTATTATAAGGCATAGATGTAATATAATGAATAAAGTTGGCGCATCCAACAAAAGTGGGAAATGGACAACCACTTGATACTATTGTCCTAGAAATATTTAACTATTTAACAAAACATTTATTATGACTTCAAACGAACTAAAAGAGTTGGTAAAACAACACTTCTCATTAACTGAGGTTCAGGACGAGGCTACCAATGAAACCTTTGGCGAAATCAAAGATATCAATGGTGCCTTTACATTATTGTTTGAAGGCGATGTTTTAGAAGTAGGTAAGGAAGTGAAAGTTAGAACTACTGATGGGCAAGAACTCTCAGCACCAGATGGATTCCACGAACTAGAAAACGGGATGATGATTAAAACCGAAGGTGGTAAAGTAGTGGAAATCACAACCAAAACTGAAAATGAAACAGAAGCCGAGGATGAAATGGCTGAAGAAATCAGTGAAGTAGAAGGTGTTGAAGTAGAAAAAATGGCAGAAGCTGATGTTGAGGTTGAGGAAACCGAAATGGAAGTATCGCCAATGGTTGAGGAAGTTGCTGAAGCTGTAATCGAAGCTGTCAAGGACGAAATCACTGCTATGAAAAAAGAAATGGCAGAGATGAAGGACAGAATGGCACAAATCGAGGACGCTCCTGCTACTATGAAAACTGAACCAGAAGTAAAAATGTCGAAAGACAACAAAACAACAGCAGAACCATTTAACAAAGCACGCTTTGAGATGGTAATGTCTCGTGCCCTTAAAAAGTAAAACTAAAACTAAAAACTAAAAAAAATGAGTTTAAACGTATCCGCATTGAACGACTTTTCTAACGAAACAGCAGGAAGAATCGTTCCAAAAATCGTATATACTGGAAACACAGCAGAATATACGTCGGTTCAGGAAGGTATCAAATACATTGAGCCGATTAACCTATTTGAAGTAGACTTATATATCCAAGAAGGATATGGTTGTGCTACTTCAGCAAGTGGTTCTGCCACTTTCTCACAACGCAACATTCAAGTTTGTGGACGTCAATCGTTCGATAGCTTGTGTTTGAAAGACTTAGATACTAAATACTTAGGTATCACTTCTCTAGACGCAGGTTCATACAACACAACTTGGAAGTTAGCTGAAACTTACACTGAGTTGATTTCTAATCAGTTCAAGAAAGCAAATGACACATTCCTTTGGCAAGCAGTATCTGGCTCAGCTGGTGCTTGTGCTGATGGTTTGTTAGCATTGACTTCAGGTTCAGCTTCAGGTGTTGTTGAGCAAGTAGGAGCTACTCCATTAACAGCTTCAACAGCATTAACTCAGTTGGATGAAATGATTGAGTTGATTCCAAATGACGTAGCAGATAGAGACGACTTAACTATGTTTATGTCAGTTTCTAACTTCCGTAAGTTTGTAGCTGGTGTTCGTCAATCTAACTCTTACTACTTTAACCCAGAATCTATTACTAATAGAGGTGGTGTATTGGATATGGTTTACCCATACCAAAACGTTCGTGTAGTAGGAACAGCAGGTTTAGGTTCAAGCGAAAGAATCGTATTGGCTCCTGCTAAACAAATCGTAGTTGGAACTGACTTAGTAAGCGACGTAGATTCGTTCGCTTTGTGGTATGATATTAATACTGATAGCTTGAGACACAGATTGTCTTGTAAGTTAGGTGTAAATATTGCCTACCCAGAGTTCGTAGTTTCAAATATGCTTTAATATTAACCCATTGTTTAACTAGATAAAAGAAAAAAAATATGTCAACTTGTGATATTACTTCAGGATTTACGCTAGGTTGTAGAGACAACTCAGGCGGTATTAAAAACCTATACATTTTATCTGGTTCAGTAGATACCATTACAGATGCTAGTGAAGGTTTAATCAATGGAATCAGCGGTTCCGGAGAGTTCTTTAAGTTTGAACTTTTCCGTCAAACAAGCGATTTCGTTGAAACAATCACTTCAACACCTGAAAATGGAACTATTTTCTATGAACAAGCGGTTAATGCTATCTTCTTCAAACTACAATCTAGCACTCGAAATCAAATGAGAGTGTTAGCGAAAAACCCTAACTTAAAAATCATCGTAGAAACCAATAATGGTAGCGAGGATGGAGTTGGTAAGTTTTTCTACTTAGGTGAAGAAAATGGACTTCAACTCACTGGCGGAACCGGAGCATCTGGAACTGCGTTTGGTGATTTGAATGGCTATACCTTGAACTTTGTAGGACAAGAACCAGAACCGGCAAGTGAAGTGTCGGGTAGTGATTTAACGGCAGTATTGTCAGGAATCACAATCGGTTAATATTAAACCGATACCTCATTTAGAGGACTTTATATATATAGCTTTGGAAAGGATGGGTTGAAATATACCCATCCCAACCAAACATTAAGCATCAAGAACTATGCTAAAACTAGACAAATCCAAAGCAGTCAACAATATAGCCCTTCATCTAGACACAACAGCGTCTATTGATGATATTATTTTAGTCTATTCTCAATCGTATGATTTGAGTAATGGGACTATTGATTTTGTTGTTGCTGAAACTAAAGGTAAATACAGAATAGGTGGAATCAGTGGTTCTGCCCTTCCTAGTCCTTCAGGACAATACAATATAGATGTTTACGAAGGTAGTGAACAACCAGCTGTATGGAGTCAAGTAGCAACAGCGTGGGATGCTTACAATGAAGTTTGGAGCACAGCAGGTGAGTTTGGTATAACAGGCTCATTACTAAGAACAATACGTGCTTTCATTAGTGGCTCAAACGATTCATCATTTACAGATTACATATCCCCTAACGAACTAGGCACTTATACAACATACAATGGATAAACATTTTTTTAAATCAATACCATATAAGGTAGATTCACCGAGAAAACGAGGGAGCGAAGGCTACGAAAAAGACGTAGTAAAGTTCGGTGAATATAATGATTTCCCAAACCACATAGTAGACTTATACAACAACTCATCTATTCACGAGACTTGCGTTAACGCTATTGTTGAAGCAATCAAAGGTGATGGATTAGTAGTTGAACCAGAGTTCGTAATGGAACAACCACCTAGTCCAGATGATACTTGGAATGATTTATTTGCTAAAGTAGCTTTAGATTATTACTTATTCGGTGGTTTTTATATTGAAGTAGTCTACAATAAACTAAGAACTAAACCAACACATTTTTACCACGTTCCATTTGCGAACGTAAGGGCTAAAAAGTGTAATCATAGAGGCAAAATAGAAGGTTATTACATTGCTCACGAATGGCTACCTAGAGGTGAGTATATGACTGATGCTGAGGATGCTTTATACATTCCAACATTTGATACTAATAAAAAGGAAGAACAACCTTCACAACTATATGCCTACCATCCTTATCACCCACTACAAAAATATTACCCACTACCAAAATACGTTGGTGCTTTAAAAGTTATTGAACTTGACACAGAAGTTGATAACTGGCACGTTTCAAATATTCAAAATGGACTTACACCTAGTATTGCGATAACAACGTTTACTAATGGCACAGAGGAAGACAGACGTGCTATTGAAAATCAGTTGAGACTTCAGTTCCAAGGTAGTGGAAATGCTGGACAAATGTTCTATATGGATGTTGATTCTCCAGAAAATAAACCACAGATTGAAGCAATACAAAACAATGGTGGTGATACTTACTATACTACTATTAACGATATGGTAGTTCAAAAGATTTTAACAGCACACAGAATAACCTCACCAATGCTTTTAGGTATTAAAACTGAAGGGCAGTTAGGTGGAGCTCAGGAGATGTTAGATGCTTATACTTTATTTATGAATATGGTTATTAAACCATACCAACAAGACATTCTAGCAGTATTTGAGGAGTTGTTAACATTAAAATACCCTAACATTGATATTGTTTTAGGTGTAGAACAAAAAGCAATCCTAGATACAGGCGAAGTAGAGGTAGATGTTATTACTTCTAAAGAAGCAGATGCTGGTGAGGATACTATGTTGGAGGATAATATTGAGGAACAAATAGACGAAAATACATTATGACAACAACATTCTTTATAAGCGAAACTAAACTACGTCAGTTTACAGATTTAAACAACAATGTTGATACAGAGTTGTTGCGTAATGCTGTTCGTGAGGCACAAGACATTGAGATACAACGTCTAATAGGCACTATATTATACAACAAACTAATAAGCGACATAGATAGCAGTTCATTAGCAGGTGCGTATAAAACGCTTATGGACGATTGGATTCAAAACGCTTTATTATACTTTGCTTACTATTATGCTTTAGAAGACGTATATATGCGTCCTAGAAATAATGGTTTATTATCACCTTTAGGAGGAGAAAATAGTGAAAAGGTAGATGGAACTTGGTATAATAGAAAACGTCAATCAGTTAAAAATAAGGCAGAGTTTTATGCTGAAAAGTTAACTGAATATTTGATTGAAAATCAAGCTCAGTTCCCTGAAATAACACAAGGAACAAAACTATATGAGGAGATAGCTGATTTCGGTATTCAGTATAAATCACCTATTGTGTTTCAATATAACACTTATGCTCCTAACCTTAGAAATGCTATGGCATTAGGAATACCTATTACGGATTCGAGATATAACTTTTTACCTCCTCCACACTTATCAAAAACTAAAAACGTAAAATAACCATCAAGAACTATGGGACGCGATTTAACTCTATTAAATATAAAGGATACTTATGAAGGCTTAGTCCAAATAAGTGGTTCACAACTTACAGATGGAACAGGAAGCTTGATTCCATCATTAGAAGCTAGTGCTAGCTTTGCTACATCTGCCTCACAAGCAGATAATGCTATTTCATCATCATATGCCGTAAGCGCTTCACAAAGTGATAGTGCTGTTTCTTCGTCATATGCTGTAAGTGCTTCTCACGCTACATTTGCTGAGACAGCAGGTGGTGCTACTGACGTAAATGCGTTGTATACAGCGTCTATAAGCGATGCTAATATTACATTCACCAAGGGTGATGCTTCAACATTTGATATTGAAGTAAACAACGTATCTTCAAGTATTTCCGCATCATTTGCTACAAATGCTACCAATGCTACCAATGCTACTAATGCTGATAATATTGCTTTAAGTGCTGATGCTACTAATACAAACAGATATGTGCCTTTTACAGCAACAGCTACTGGAGATGGAGCTTTACTTACAGATGCTGGTGTATTATATAACCCATCTACTAATACTTTAACAACCACTACTTTTAATGGTGATTTAAGTGGTAATGCTGATACAGCAACAACAGCAACATCAGCATCACACGCAGTAAACGCAGATACAGCAATCAGTTCAAGTTATGCTACAACAGCATCATTTGCTGAAAATGCTGGTTCTCCTTTCCCATTTACAGGCTCAGCAGGAATATTAGGAACATTAGACATAGATGCTACAGCCGAATCATATGCTATTTCATCAAGCTTAGGTTCAGGTGAAGAGTTTAAAGTAGATTATCATTCAAATGGTGCTAGAGTTTTAAGTAGTAGAACAAATAGTGTATTACACTTAGGGACACCTTCTATAACAGATGGTGTTAGTATTGGTAGAAACAATGCCGTAGGATTCTTTGGAGATGCCTTTGAATCAGGAACACCAATATCATTTGGTAATACACAAGCTGAGTTTGAAGTCCCTATAAGAATAACAGGCTCAGCAACTATTACAGGCAGTTTAGAAACAACAGGAAGTATAGTATCACAACTTGATGGTTTAAATATAGGTAGTGAACCAAACCCATCATCTCTATTAACAAATGGAAACATTGCTATGGGGGGACATGGTTTAGGTAATCCTAACAACTCTCCAAAGATTACAGCAGGTAATAACAATATGGTATTAGGTGGATATGCTACAACCATTTCAGCAACAGGACAATGGAACCATATTTTAGGAGGTTCAGGAAACCAGATTACAGGAGGTGGTGCTAATACAATAGCAGGTGGTTATTATAACACACTTTCAGGTAATGGAGAATGGAGAAGTATATTTGGTGCTAAAAACTCTTCTATTACAGCTACAGGAGCTAATCCAAGAGTTATTGTAGGTGGTGATGGAGGTTCTATTACAACAGGGGCTGATAATGCTATTGTTGGTGGTGATTCAAATACTAACGCACACAATAGAAGTGTTGTTTTAGGTGGACAAGGTTTAGCAACAACTAAAGATGATGAAGTAGTAGTTCCAAACCTAACAATATCAGGTTCAGGTGCTGTATTAACATTTGCTGATGGAACACAAATGTCATCATCAGCATCAGGTGGTGGTTCTCCTTTCCCATTTACAGGCTCAGCAGTAATAACTGGCTCATTAATACTTACAGGCTCTATGGAGTTTGATGATGAAAAAGTTTATATCAACGCTGGAACAACGTTAAATACAACAGCAGGAAACTATGCTGTTTCTATTGGAAATGATGCTGGAACAATAACAGGAAACTATGCTACATCAGTAGGAACAAGAGCACCTAATATAACAGGGATTTATGCTTCTACTTATGGTGGTAATATTTTAAGTGCTACTAATACTTGGGCATCAGCAATAGGTGGTGAATCAAATACAGCAAGTGGACAATATTCATTTGTAGCAGGTGGTAATAGTAATACAGCTTCAGGACTAAGGAGTGCTGTTGTAGGAGGAACAGGACACGCAAATGGTGGAACTGGAGGTGCTATTGTAGGTGGATTAAATAATACCATTTCAAGTGCTTTACAATCAGGGATTTTTGCTGGTGAAGGCAATACGCTTTCAGCAGGAACAGATTCTACGATTATCGGTTCATTTGGTAGTAGTATTACTGCTGGAACTTATGCTTATAATATTTTCGGTTCATTAAGTTCTACTATTAGTGCTGTTTCAAACTGGAGTGCTAATATTATTGGTGGTTCTAATAACTCAATAAACGCAAGTGGAGGTAATGGTAGAATACTTATATTAGGTGGACAGAGCAATAATATCTCAGCTGGTTCACATAACTCTATTTTAGCAGGACAAAGCAACTCAGTATCACATAATCATTCAGTTGTTATTGGTGGACAAAATATATCATCAACTAAAACCGATGAAGTATCAGTTCCAAACTTAACAATCAGTGGTTCAGCAGTAGGTGAAGTAGGTGCTATTACACCAGCATCAAATACAGGCTCAATGGATTGTTCAACATCTAACTTCTTTACAATGACGTTAGGTAATGCTGTTGATACGAGATTAGAAGCATCTAACATACAAGCAGGACAAACTATTAACTTGAAACTTACTAATAATGCTACTTCAGCTGGAACTATTAGTTTCGGTAGTGGATTTGAGTTTGCTGGTGGAACACCATTTACAGCTTCAGCAACAACAAATGCCGTAGATGTATTAACGTTTATTTCATTTGATGGTTCAACTTTACAAGCAACAGGAGTAAAAAACTTTAGTTAAAAATAAAAAAATAATAAAATGGAAATGAATATTTACGCAATCAACGATGTAAGTGTAGGTGGTTTCAATGAAACTAGCACAGCAAAGTTTATTCTTATGAATGTAATGTATCAAATCGGTATGACTGAAATGAATGTGCCTTACTCACTTATGGATGAAAATAAGATTCCTATATGGAATCAAGCTGTTATTATTAACCAAGCTGAACTTGATGCTTGGGGAACAGACGACAACTATATGATTGACTTAGTTTGTCAAAAAGTAGGTGTAGTTAGAAAATAATAAAGTATGTTTACACCATTTTCATTTGTAGGTTCAAACGCATTTAACTCATCAGGTTATCCTTTAGATGATTTTGGTGATGCTGAAATAGCAGTTTCATTTAGACGTTTACGTAGCGATTATAATGGTAATGTAGTTAGATTAAAAAGAACATACGATGGTGCTGAAGCAGATTTTGGATTTGCTAGTGGTAGTGATTATATGGATACAAGCTCAGTAGATGCTTGGTGTAGTGCTTTTGGAGGTATTTGTAATATAACTATTTGGTATAATCAAGCATCAGGTTCAACAGGCAATCTAGCTGAAGGAAGCTACCCTCCTCTATTTGATTCTGCTCAAGATGTTAGTTTTAGAACAGCTACATTTAATGGTAGTGATAAACGTTTCAATACTCCTAATATTACAGCAACTACAGAATCAGCAGAATATTTAGTTGTTGATACTGAAGGTATTAGTGGTGATTTTGATAGTATATACACTTTAGCCAGTGCTGATAATACATTCCCACATAGAGAATACCCACGAGGTATACAACTTGCTAATATAGCAGGAGGGGGTAATGCTGGAGGTAATATTGGTATAGCAGTATCAAGTTCATCAAGTGTTAATATTTCAGCAACTAACTTCCCAGTAGATACAACACAAATATTTGCTTATAGTAATGATGGAACTACTATGACAGCAGTTCATAATAATAATGTAGCTAGTGATTCGTATACAGGCGGAACACCTATAGCAACTGAAGATGTAATGGCAAACTATGGTGAGGCTTATCCTTCAGGTATAGGTGATTATACAGAAGGACGACATCTAGAATATGTTAGATGGAATAAATCTATTGCTTCACCAAGTCAAATAGTTGAATCTGTAAATCAATATTATAACTTATTCTAAAATGGATTCATCAACAAAAGATTCAATAGCAAACTTAACCACAATAGGTGGTATTGGTTTAACAATGGCTCAAATACAATCAACGATTAGTATTTTAGTATTATTAACAGCTTTAATATTAAACGTTCAGCGAATATACACATTTTTTAAAGAACGTAAATAAAACACATATAAACATTTTTTAGAAATGGAAAAGCCGGCTGAAACGCCGGCTTCTCTTGGTTAGGAGGGAATAACAAACAAAATAATCCTAATATCAAAATGGCTGTATTGATAATAAAAAAAACCTCCTAACACTTAATAGAAGAAACTCACAAAACTCCCACATTTCGTGTGTCCATAAATATATAACCCTTACTTCATTATTCCAAACTGAAATAGGAGAAGTTCAAAAAATGTTGTTAATGAAATGTTTTTGTGCTGAAATGAGTGCCATTTACCATTACGATATACTTTACGAACAATAGCATCTCCAGCCATTATATCATCGTTTGGTTTGTTTTGATGATTAGCAACTACTACCATTGCCCCATTACCATAACCGCCCTTATTTAGCGCATTTACCACGTTTGTAAACGTTATCTCTTGTCCTACATTGATGTCGTTGTCTCCCCATTTTAACTCGCCTATAACGCATAATCTACCTTGCCATTCTAAGCATAAGTCTACATCTGTAGGTGAAATGTTGTGCCCTCTGTAGGTGGGGAATAATAGTTGAGAGAAATCAGTTATTTGAACTAAGTCTCTGTTGTTGATTTTTCCTGTGTTTTCCATATTCTTCTATTTATATTATAGCAGGAACCTCCCTGCTTACATCGATACATATCATCCATCTCAAAAATGTGTAAAAAAAAAGAGAGAAGTTTTTTACCTAAGTTTGGCGACGAGAAAGGTTCCTCATATATTTATGGACGCACTAGAAGCAGTAAGAGGGTTTCCTAGTGCTGGAGAACATATTGTATAGAAGTATACGGAGAATAGGTAGCGGGTTTAAATACCTCCTATTTCGCCCTTTAGAGGGTGGCTGGTTTGAGGCAATCACTTAGTGATGGATGATTCGGCGGTGATTGCTTTATTTATTATGCCTAGTTTTGTTTACAAGATTGTTTCTAGGATATGGGGGGGTAAAAAACCAATGCTTGTTCCACCACTTCACTCCTAAATCACTTATTCTATACAAGCGTTCGTTCCAAACAAATCCTCTGTTATCAATCATTAATAAGGGTTTCGATGATGAAAAATGAAATATGGATAAAATCGAACATTGGTTTAAGGCTAACTACAAAAGGTTGGTTGAGAACACAAACAAAATCACTAGAGACAAGGAGAGAACATACGACGTTCTCCAAGAATGCGTATTGTCATTCCTCCAACAACCTAGAGAAAAACAACAACAAATCTATGATGATGGAAAAGTAGAACACTTCATCACCAGCTGTGTGAATATTCAATATAAGTCAGCTACTTCACCCTATCATAGGAAACATAGAAAACAACAACAAACCGAAGTAGTATATGTTGAATGGCAACATTTAGATATACCAACTGAGGAAAATGATTTAGAAGGAGAATGTATGGATTGTATAATGAGAGAGTTAGATAACTTACACTTTTACTACAGAACACTTATTCAGGACAAATACTTGAAAGGGATGACGTATGCTGAACTTCATTCCTATTATGGTATCAGCAAAAATAGTCTACTTAAGGACGTAAAACAAGGATTAGAAATGTTAAAATCAAAATGTAAATAAATATGAGAGAACTATTATTAGTCGTTTTAACGGCGTTTATCACAACAATCACCACAATGTATGGTAAGGCATTGGTAATGCGTATTAGACGTTTATTATCGCGTTTTAAGGCACGTAAATACCAATGGGGCAAACACAAACTATCTAAACAACACATTTTCGAACAAATCGAAAAACGTATTGATTTACTAAACCAGCAAAATGCTTCATTTCACGATAGATTAGATAACATTGAGGATGATTTAGAATGGCAAGCTGAACTACTAACAAAACGAGATAAAGGTAGAAAGGAAATGGTTAGGAGAGAAGTTAGAACTTATTTAGAAGAACTTAAAAATGGATAATATGGCATTAAGTAGAAAACCAAAAAGACGATATATTACTGAGGAGGAATATACGCATTTAAAACAATGTGAATCATTTATTGATGACAATGAGCTGTTTTGGAAGTTTGAGGCGTATAAAGACGTTATTAAACACATAGAAAACACAAATCAAGTTATAGACGAACAACTAAATAAGGAGGAAGAATGATATACGAGATTATTACACTAGCATTATTTGCTGTATGGTTTACCAGATGGTTTGAACCATTAAACACTATTAGAGGATGGTTTACTGATGTATGGGTTAGAGCTTGTATTAAAGCAGGATTCTCATCATTAAGTTCATTAGCAATCGTAATCAACTGCCCTAAGTGCTTTGGATTTTGGTTTACATTATTTTATAAGCAGGACTTTTTCTTAGCACTAAGCGTGTCATTCGTAGGGTTCCTTATTAACTTTATTATAGACAAAATCAACTGGGAGTATGAAAAGTAAAATCAAAAAATGTATGGAGAAAATAGTTAACTATGGTATTATGGAAAAAAAGGTAGAAACAAAAGTATGTAAAGGTAGTGGAGAAGAGCTACCATTAAGTGAGTTTTATTATGACAATCGTAATAAACGTTATGAATCGTATTCTAAGGAATATAAAACAATGCTAGTTAAGCAACGTAGGAGAGTAGATGACAGCTACCAGCTAAAGCAGGAAGTTTATAACTTGAGACATAGACTAAAAGTAGCACAAGAAGAAATCAAAAAACTTAAAAACAATGACTAAGCAGGAAGTAGTTTGGCTCGTTGAGGAGTTTTTACCATATTGGGATAGAGGATTAAGAGGCAACACCATAACTTATTGGTATGAGGCTGAACGTATTTTACGTGATAGAGATGAAATCGAACCTCGTAGTTGCCCTTGTCATTGGAAAGGTTTGGCAATGGAAGTTAAAGCACGCTATTCACAACGTCAAACTGAAATCGACACAATATATAATGAGCCAGAAAAAACAAAGAAAGGACGCCCTAAAAAGCAATCATAAAAAATATTACCAAAGTAAACTACCACCTGAACTTACTAAAAGTGAATATGAAAAGGATATAGCATTAAAACGTGCTATGGAAAAGGTAGATGAAATGGGGTTAAGTGATGAAACACTACTAAAATCAATGAGAGGGCTAAGGATAGGAGGTTATAACCAAAAACCTTGGCAAGTTATGGATAGTGATTCAGTATGGGAAATGATGGAAAATGGAGTATCAAGTAATGAAATCATTGATTACATTTACGATACAGAAGGTAAGCTATCACTAGAATCACAATATAAAAAAAATCAACGTAAAAATGGAAAATAAAAACTATAAGTTCACAGATGATTGGTTCTCACATAACATCCCTACTTGGGATAAGTTATTAGACGTTCACATCAAACAAAACAAAAGACAAATCAATAGCGTTCTAGAAATCGGCTGTTATGAAGGTAAAGCATCAATGTATTTAGCTGATAACTGGCTTAAAAAGGGAACCAAATATCAAGTAGTAGATACATTTCAAGGTAGTGAAAGTGAGAGTGGAATGAAACGTCATATTGATAAACTAAAAGAAGATGAGGATTTCATTTATAAAAACTTCGTTAATAATGTAGAACAACATCCAGATATTGAATGGAAAGTATTGAGAGGAGTATCACAATGTGCTTTACCAATATTATGGGCTGAAGGTAATACTTACGATTTAATCTATATTGATGCCTCACACAAAAGTGATGATACATTTGTTGATGCTTGGTTTGCTCATAGAATGTTGAATGAAGGTGGTATTATGATATTTGATGATTTTATGTGGAAGGATGAGGCAAACCCTAATGACTTAAATCATTCACCTCAGTTTGGTATAGAGGCATTTGTTGAACTAAACGCTTTATACTATAACTTATTATTCCAAGGCTATCAAATCGGTTTATATAGACTAAGTGAAGCAGAAATACTAGATAAAGTAGAAAAACTGAAGGAG
>Ga0102963_1000889_pt1 | contig 13092 bp, 7 predicted proteins | sample SalPon2_C_H2O_MG_2_FD_84522 | JGI IMG/M metagenome (GOLD analysis project Ga0102963, IMG submission 84522) | Salt pond water microbial communities from South San Francisco under conditions of wetland restoration - Salt Pond MetaG SF2_C_H2O_MG | ecosystem: Environmental > Aquatic > Non-marine... | reverse complement strand
TGTTGCTTCTTTCTTATATTTAGATGCTCCAGCATCTAAGGATTCTGTTTTAAACTTTCATCAAGCGGGTAGTCAAGTTGGTAAATTAGGTTATGATGCTTCTTTAGGTGGTATTGCTTTTGTTGCTGGTGCTGGTTCATTTGCTACTGCTGACGCTGTTATATTAGACAATGGTAATTTTGGCATTGGTACAACTTCTCCCCAATCCCCTTTACACATATACACAGGAGATGGAGGTACATATTCTCCAAACACTAACCATGATGATTTAACTATTGAAGGTAGTACCAACATAGGATTGCAATTATTTAGTCCCGCTACTACTTACCAATATATTGCTTTTGGAGACCCAGGTTCAGTAAATGCAGGGTACATTAGATATTATCATGGTACTAATGAAATGGTTTTTAGAACTAATGGAGGTGATAGAGTTACTATAGATAACAGTGGAAATACAGATATAAGTGGAGATACTTATGTTAGTGGAGATGTGGGTATAGGTACTACTTCTCCTAATAATGAATTAGAGATATTAGGAAGCAACTCCCCTAGAATATCTTTAAGAACCTCAAATGAAGCAGTAAATGAAGCATTAGAATTAGGATTTCAAGTAGGAACTGGAGCTAACGCATCTTCTAATTCAGTAGGATTAATAAAATCTGTTATTACTCAAGCTACTCCTTCTGCTTTAATAGGAGATATGGAGTTCCAAACTAATAGTGGCGATGCTATTAGTACTAAAATGATAATAAAGGGTGATGGAAACGTGGGTATAAACATGGACTCACCAATCTCCTCCCTCCACATAGGAGATGGAAATGATACTGTATCATCTGTGTTATATTCAACTGATATATTAAATATATCAGCACAAAATACAGCACCAGGATTTAACATTATATCAGCTGGTAGTTCAGAATTTAATAGAGGTGTATTTAAAGCTACAAGATCAAGAGGTACACTAGCTTCTCCAACAGCAGCAGTAAATGGAGATTATATATTTAGCTTATTAGGAGTAATATATGATGGAGGAGCAGGTAGAGCAACAGCAGGTGTAGAAATGAGAGCAGATGGAACTGTATCAAGTGGTAATGCTCCACAAAGAATAGAGTTCCAAACAGGCTTAACCACAAGTAGGTCAACAAGAATGACTATTAAATCTAATGGTAATGTTGGTATAAACACAACATCACCAGGTACTGACCTAGATGTTAATGGAGATACTACAACTGATAATTTATATCTGGCTACAAATATAATCCATGAAGGAAACACTAATACTACGATAGGATTTGGAACTAATACTATTAATTTAAGTACTTCAACCCTCTCTACATCCTTATCAATAGGCTCAACAGGAACAATTACTCTTGGAGATTATGGTTCAGGAACCAAAACAGGTACAGCAGCATATACTCTAGCAGTAGATTCAAGTGGTAATATTATAGAAACTTCAGGTGGTGGTGGTGGAGAATCATTCCAAGATGTTACAGATACAGGTAATACTACTACTAATGATATAACAATTGGTGCTTCCTCAACACCAACAGCAACTCTTAATATTGTAGGAAATGGAACAGGTGATACTACAGATGCCCTTTTAGTTGAAAACAGTGGTTTGACTGATTTATTTAAAATTACTGATAGTGGTAATTTTTATATGAGGCATTCTACTAGATCCAACAGTATTATTATCAATAATAATGATACAACAGGTACAGGTGCAAGTTGTACTTTAATAGGAGATTTAGCAGGGTATGGTAGTAATTTGAATGGTGGTTTTTTAACAGCAGTAGGTAGAAATGCAGCATACAATTCAACAGGTGGTGGTAATAGTACTATCATGGGAGGATATGCAGCATATGCATGTGGAAATTTATTTGGTACTGTTGCTATTGGTTCTAATGCAGGTAGAAGTGCAAGTAACGCATACTACAATACAGCTGTAGGTTCAGAAGCATGTAATGGTTCATCATTAAGATACTCTGTAGCTATTGGGGCATGGGCCGGTAGAGGAACAGGTACATCATTACAAGATAGAAACATATATATAGGTTACCAAACAGCATATAATAGTAATCTAAATGATGGAAATACAGTTATTGGTGCTAGATTGCAAAGTGGAAGTACAGAAGGATTAAGCAACACCGTTATTATTGGTTCTGACAATGCTGAAAGATTAAGAATAGATTCAACAGGTAAATTCAAGTTTGATAGCTATGGTGCAGGTTCATTTACAGGTACTCAAACTGTAAACTTAGAAGCTGACTCAAGTGGTAATGTAATAGAAAGATTAGAAGAAAGAGGAACATTTAGTGTTTCAACAGATGGTACAGGTGATGGTTCATTTAGTCACTCACTAGGAGAAACACCTACTATTGTTTTAATGACTTGCGATTCAATTGGTGGTACTGTTACAACAATTTGTGTAACTGGTAAAAGCTCAACAACCATAAGTGTCAAATCCAGTCAACGAAATGCAACAGTGACAGGATACTATATTGTAAGTTCATAATACATTTTATTAATAAACTTTTTTTTAATATTTATAATAAAAACATATGGCTAACATACCAATTTGGCCGGGTTCAAGCAGCTTTTTCCCCGGTAACACACCATTTGGATTTTATGATCACGACTACCAATATCAACAAGATGCTGATAAGGTAGCTAATTTTTGTGCTCGTAGAATAGGTTACCCTATTGTAGATATTGAATTACAAGATATTAATTTTTACACAGCATTTGAAGAAGCAGTTACTACTTATGGTAATGAATTATATGCTTATAAAGTTAGAGAAAATTATTTATCCCTAGAAGGAGTTCAAACAGCATCAGCTGCAGATATAAACTCAAAAGTAGTTACCCCTACATTAGCCCGTATAGTTGAAATTTCAGAACAATATGGAGTTGAAGCAGGTACTGGAGGAAATGTAGATTGGTATGATGGTTTAATCTCTCTAACATCTAGTGTTCAAGATTATGATTTAGATCAATGGGCTACAGACAATGGTGTTACAGGAAGTATAGAAATTAAAAGAGTATTTTACGAAGCACCACCAGCTATTTTAAGATATTTTGATCCATATATAGGAACAGGTGTTGGTACTATGAACCTAATGGATACATTTGGATGGGATGGTTATTCACCGGCAGGGGTGGATTTCCTTCTTATGCCAATTAATTATGATCTTCAAGTACTTCAAACTATTGAGTTTAATGATACTATTAGAAGAGCTAATTATTCATTTGAAATTCACAATAATAATTTAAAAGTATTCCCTATTCCAGATGATAATACTTCTAAATTAAAAATACAGTATATTATTAAAGAGGAAAGAGCAGATGCTGCTATAGGATCTAGTACAGGATTAATTAATAATGTAAGTAATGTTCCTTATGATAATCCTGATTATTCTACTATTAATTCTATAGGTAGAAGTTGGATATTTGAATACACTTTAGCATTATGTAAAGAAATGCTTGGATATATTAGAGGAAAATATGATACTGTACCTATCCCTGGAGACAGTGTTCAGTTAAATTCAGGTGATTTAATAAGTGCTGCCACTTCAGAAAAAGAAAGATTAATTGATAGATTAAGAGAATACTTTGATGAAACTTCTAGAGAAAAACTACTAGAAAGAAGAGCAAACGAAAGTAAATTCAGACAAGAAGAATTAAACAATGTACCTTTCCCAATATACATTGGGTAAAAATATATAAAATGATAAAGTTAGTAAAACTATTAAGCGAAATACTAAACACGTATACAGTTGAATGCAATATTTTAAGTGATCCATCTTATAATATTACAGATATATTGGATAGTATTAGGGCTTTAGAAAAAGTTACTATTGTAAATAATACTACTCCTGTAGATTATCCACAAAAAGAAAATATAGAATTTACTAGTTTAAATATCAAGTTTGTGACTAGATCTAATCCAAAAGAAGATTTGAAAAATTTCAAAAAAGAAATGCTCACATCTGAATTTGATAAAGACGGGGCAAAAAGTATGAGAATACCTGGTATTAAATCAGTAAAATTTAAAGAAGAAACCATAAAAAGAGTATAATGGCTTTATTCGGAGGTGCTAGAGATGTTAGTTTATTTAGACATATAAATAGAGAGTTAATAGCGGATGTTATTACTCAACAATGTTCATTCTATAAGTTTAAATTAGAAGAAACTAAAGTAAATATCTATGGTGAAGCAGCCGATGAAAAGTATTATATGGGTCCTGTTTTATTAAATTGTTTACTTGAAAGAAGTGACCAAGAATTCCCAGAAACAGATTTGGGTACAGATTTTAATTGGGGAGCTACTTTTAAATTTTTAAGAGATGATTTATTGGGTAAAATGGAAGAATTTAATTTAAATTTTGCTCCAACTAATTATCAATATGGAGCTGATTTAGTTCCTGAAGTAGGAGATATCATTTTATACCAGGAAGGTTATTATGAAGTAGATAATGTTATTGGTAATCAATATTTTATGGGTAAAAACCCAGATTATCCTAATTCACCTCAAATACAAAACCCAGGTTTAGATCAATTTGGATATAACGTATCTATTATTTGTGAAACTCATTATGTTCCTGCAGATAAAGTTGGTATATCTCAAGAAAGATTGTATACTGGAAATAACAACTATTAGAAATGGCAGATAAAGGAAAAACACCAATACCAAAAACACAAAGAGAAATATTAAATTCTCAAATAGAACCATATAACCCTCCTGAGGGTTCTCCTGGTTTTTCGGCTACGGGTAATCCTAATAATGCTAACACAGTTAATAGGGGAAATCAAGTATCGTTTAGAGGTGATACTACTAAACCATTTAGTTTAGGTATTCAAGATATAGATGAAGCCATAATGTATTATATGCAGAATGTTATCAAACCAACTGTAATACAAAATGGTGTAGTTCAACAAGTTCCTTTTATATATGGTTCTCCTGAAAGATGGAAACAAGTACAAAAAGACGGTTATTATAGAGATAAAAAAGGTAAAATTATGTTACCTTTAATTACATTTAAAAGAAATAATATTGAAAAAGTTAGGAATATAGCTAATAAATTAGATGCTAATAATCCTCATAATGTAAGTGTATTTCAAAAGAAATACAGTGTTAAAAATGCTTATGATAATTTTTCAATTTTAAATAATAAAATACCTCAAAAAGTCAACTATGCCATAGTTGTTCCTGATTATGTTAATTTAACATATGATTTTATAATCTCAACTTATTATGTAGAACAACTTAATAAAATAGTAGAAGCAATCAACTATGCTTCAGATTCATATTGGGGTAATCCTGAAAGATATCAATTCAGAGCTAGAATTGATAATTTTGCAACTCCTGTTGAAATAGAAAATAAAGGAGAAAGAGCAGTTAAAGCTACATTTAGTTTAAAACTATATGGGTATTTAGTACCTGATGTAGTTCAAAAACAACTTAACTCACTTAAGAAATTTAATACTCCTACTCAAATTGTATTTAACATGGAAGTTGTTCAGAGTGTAGATGATTTAAATAACCAATCTCAAATTGAAAATCCTTTACTCAGTATTCAAACTGATAATGATTTTACCAAATTCCAAGACCCAGAGTAATAGGGATTTTTTATGTAATATTTATAAATAAAAATAAATGGGCATTATATTAAGAAATATTAAAGGGGATGAATTAACATACACAGAAGTAGATGATAATTTTAAGTCCCTTTATTATTCTAGTTCCTTATCGGGTTCAGTCCTTGAATTTTTCTTTACTAGTAGTGGTGTATCACATAGTATAGATTTAACAGGACTTGGTCAAATTCAAGTAGAAAATAATGGTGTTGTTGTAGAAACAAATGCTGGTATTTTAAATTTTGAAGGTGAAGGTATAGCTAATGTATATCCTGAAGGAGGTGGTGCTGTAGCAATAGAAATAGAAGGTTTTCCTTTTACGGGATCAGCTCAAATTACTGGAAGTTTAATAGTAACAGGTAGTGTAGGTATTGATTTAGATGGTGGAGATTTTATAATTACTCCTTTACCTTTTCAAGATGTTCCCCAAGTAGTAACTTATAATACAAGTACAGGAATCTTAGGATATGCCCCATTAAATAATACATCAGGTACTTCAGGCCAAAATGGTTCTGCGGGTACATCTGGTTCCTCAGGAGAAGATGGTACATCAGGTACCTCAGGAGAAAATGGTTCCTCTGGTACTTCAGGTTCATCAGGAGGTGCTGATGGTAGTTCAGGTACTTCAGGATCTTCAGGTACTTCTGGTTCTTCGGGTTCATCAGGCTCATCTGGTTCTTCAGGATCATCAGGTGAAAATGGTTCTTCAGGTTCAAGTGGTTTATCTGGTTCATCAGGTACTTCAGGTTCATCCGGTTCCTCAGGTACATCGGGTTCATCGGGTTCATCAGGCTCTTCAGGTTCATCGGGCTCATCAGGTACTTCAGGTGCTTCGGGTTCATCAGGTACTTCAGGAGTTAGTGGTAGTTCAGGTTCTTCAGTGGGTACATCAGGTACTTCTGGTGTAAATGGTTCTTCAGGTTCTTCTGGAGATGGAACATCAGGTACTTCAGGTTCTTCAGGAACTACAGGTTCTTCAGGCTCTTCGGGTGAAAATGGTTCTTCAGGATCATCAGGCTCAAGTGGTTCTTCAGGATCATCAGGTTCATCTGGTTCTTCAGGTTCCTCAGGTGAAGATGGTACTTCTGGTTCTTCAGGCTCTTCTGGTGAAAATGGATCTTCAGGTTCTTCCGGAGAAAATGGTTCATCAGGTGTTGATGGGTTTTCTGGTACTTCTGGTTCCTCAGGTTCCTCAGGTGAAAATGGTTCTTCGGGTACATCAGGTTCAAGTGGTTCATCAGGTTCTTCAGGTTCTTCAGGATCTTCTGGTTCATCTGGTTCTACAGGTTCTTCAGGTGAAAGTGGTTCCTCAGGTTCATCTGGTGAGAATGGTTCCTCAGGATCATCAGGCTTAAGTGGTTCTTCAGGATCATCAGGCTCAAGTGGTTCTTCAGGATCATCAGGTTCATCTGGTTCTTCAGGTGAAAGTGGTACTTCAGGAACATCAGGCTCAAGTGGTTCTTCAGGATCATCAGGCTCTTCAGGAGAAAATGGTTCATCAGGATTTAATGGCTCTTCAGGTTCTTCAGGTTCTTCAGGTGAATCCGGATCATCAGGTTCATCAGGTGCTAATGGTTCTTCAGGTCAAAATGGTCCTGCAGTTGATATGGATAATGATGATACAGGTACTAATTCATTTAATGTTACTATTGATGGTAATGATAGCACCAGTTTTACTTTAAATACCTCTTTTGATATAGGAATACGCAATCCATTATTAATAGGTGGAAGACAAACAAACAACTCAGGATTTATAGAATATTCAATCCCAACATCAGAAAATTCAGGTTCAGGAGAAGTATTTTTTACAGGTTCAGGAGGAGAATCAATTAGTCGTGGTAACATAGTATATTTACAAGGTAATGGTCAATGGGCTGATGCTATTGCTAATGATTCAAACACTACAGCTGCTACAAGTATGTTAGGAATAGCTTTAGGTACTTCTGCTACTACTAATGGGGTAATGTTAAGAGGATTTTTTACTCACCCATCCGTAACTTGGTCAGGAGGGGCCGCAGTTTATTTACATACTGAATCAGCAGGAGATGTACTGGAAGTAATACCGGCAAATACAGGGGATTTTATAGTAAAAATAGGATATTCAATTGCAAGTTTTGGAGGACAAGGAATGTATTTTAATCCTGATAGTTTTAGACCTATAATATAATTAATAGTTATATTCTGTGTATAATGTTTACAAATAAGAATAAATGAGTATAATATTAAGAAATGATAAAGGATTAGCATTAACTTGGAATGAATTAGATGATAACTTCCAATCCCTTTATTATTCTAGTTCTTTAAATGGTTCTGACCTTGAATTTTATTTTCCAAGCACTAACACATCCCATAGTATAGATTTAACACTTATACCTGGATTTAGTACTGTTCAAGTAGAAGACAATCATATTGTTGTAGACACAGATGCAACTACCCTAAATTTTTTAGGAAATGGTTTAGCTAATATAACTACTGATGGGAAAAAAGTAGATATAGAAGTTGAAGGTTTCCCATACACTGGGTCTGCTATAATTACAGGTAGTTTAGGTGTTACCGGTAGTGTAATTATAGATTTAGATGGTGGTGATTTTACTATCACTCCTTTACCATTACAAGTTTTACCATCAGTAGCTACATATAATACTACCACAGGTGAAATAGGATATAATTTTATTAGTAATACAGCTGGTACAGCTGGTTCTTCAGGAAATCCAAATGTTTCAGGAACTTCAGGGTTGGGAAATGGAAATGTTGGAAGTAGTGGTACCACAGGTACTGCAGGTGAAAGTAATTCCTCAGGACAATCAGGAATTATAGGCAGTTCAGGATTTAGTGGAGGAGTAGGAATATCTAATACATCTGGAATATCAGGTTCAAGTGGTTCTTCAGGTTTATCTGGTTCTTCAGGATCTTCAGGATCTTCAGGTTCTACAGGAACATCTGGAACTTCAGGATTTTCAAATACTTCAGGTTCATCTGAAACATCTAGTTCTTCAGGTTTATCTAATTCATCAGATTCATCAGGATCTTCGGGTTCCTCAGGAGAATCAGGTTTATCTACGGGTACAGCAGGTTCATCAGGAGATGTAAGTGGTACTTCAGGTTCATCAGGAACAGGTTCTCATGGTTCATCTGGAACATCTAGTTCTTCAGGTTCATCCGGTTTAACTGGTTCTTCATCAGGTTCTTCAGGTTCTTCAGGTTCTACAGGTACTTCTGGTTCTGCAGGTTCATCAGGGGTAGGAAGAAATTTATCAAAACCTTCAGGGGCATCTGGTAAATCTGGTTCTTCAGGAACATCAGGTTCTTCAGGTTCTTCAGGTTCTTCAGGTACTTCTGGTTCATCAGGTTCCTCAGGTACTTCAGGTGCTTCGGGTTCATCAGGTACTTCAGATAGCTCAGGTTCTTCAGGTTCTCATGGTTTATCAAAAGAAAGTGGATTATCAAGATCCTCAAATACCTCAGGTTCATCTGGTTCAAGTGGTTCATCTGGTGTAGATGGAACTTCGGGCTCCAGTGGTACTTCAGGTTCATCAGGTACATCAGGAACTTCAGGTTCATCAGGCTCTTCAGGTACAGCAGGTTCAAGCGGTTCATCAGGAACAAATAGAGCTTCGGGTTCAAGTGGTTCGTCAGGAGCAAATGGTACTTCAGAAAGTTCTAGTTTATCAGGTTCTTCAGGTTCATCAGGTTCATCAGGTACTTCAGGAACCTCAGGAATCTCAGGATCATCTGATTCTTCAGGTTCAAGTGGTTCTCATGGTTTATCCGGAGGAAGTGTAGGTTCATCAGGTACTAGTGGAACTACTATTTCAATAGATAATGATAATCCTATTACACCTGTTAACGCTTATAACATTACACTTAATGGGTTAGAAAGTACAGAATTAGAATTAAGTAGTAATTTTAAAATAGGTATAGCTAACCCTTTACAAATAGGTAAAAACCAACCATCCAGTTCAGGTTTTATAGAATGGGATTATCCTTATTATAACCAAAAAGGTACAGGAGAAATAATATTTTCAGGTAGTACAGATCCTACACTTCCTGTAATTGAACCTGGTTTTCTAGATGTTGCTTTTTTAGATGGGGATAAATGGTACATGGATAAAGCAAGAGTAGGGGATGGTGTAGGAACTCGTGTTAATCGTATGGCAGGAATACTTATGGGTTCTGATCCTGCAGTTGATGGAGTATTACTAAGAGGATATGTTGGTGTAGCCCCAGTATTTTCAAATCTTGATGATAATGGTCAACCTGTATATCACTCTCCTTCTAGTTATGGAACAATTACAATAGTCCCACCAGGAAGTAATCCTGATGATATAACTTTAAAATTAGGATATTGTATTAATTTATTTATTAGAGGAGGATTTAAAAGGGGAATATATTTTGATCCTGATACTTATTTAGTATATGCTTAATAATTTTTAATTTAAATTTGGTTTTTTAAAATAAAGTTTATATATTTAATATAGTTTTAAAATTGTGATTTTATGTTTGAATTTGGTAAGGCACTAGATGGAGATCCTCACTTTAAATATTGGTTAACAGAAGAATATATTAATCGTTCCCAATATGGAAAACACCATGAAGTACAGGAAGGTGATATAGTATTAGACATTGGGGCTAGTATAGGTCCTTTTTTATATTCTATTAAAGATAAAAACCCATCAAAAGTTATAGCAGTTGAACCTATTTCAGCATATTATGAAACACTAAATAAAAACGCAAAAGGATTACCTTTAAAGTTATATAAAAACGCTATTGGAGATAAAGATAATTATGAGTTTGAATTAGAATGGAGCTGCCATAAAGAAAGAGTGAAATCTATTACTTTCAATACCATTTTAAAAGAAAATAATTTAGATTATATTGATTATTTAAAAACGGATTGTGAGGGGGGTGAATATTACATCTTTACTGAAGAAAATATAAAGTTTTTAAAAAATAATGTCAGTTATATTGTTGGGGAGTTTCATCTGAATACTGAAGAAATGACTAATTCCTTTAGAAAAGTATATAATTTGTTAAAAAGAGAAAAATTTAATTTTAAAGTAGATACTGTTAATGGAATTGATATTACCCACCTTTTAGAAGAAGATTTAGAAACTCAATTAAAAACCAAACAACAACTTATACTTTATATAGATAATAGGCCTCAAAAATTATTATTTATAGCCCCCCACCTTTCAACAGGAGGTTTACCCCAGTACTTATTCAAAAAAATAGAATTAATCAAAGATGAATTTGATGTTTATCTAGTTGAATGGAGTGATATTACTGGAGGTAGACTAGTAGTGCAAAAAAATAAACTACTAGAATTATTAGATAAAAATAAATTTATCACATTAAGAGAAAATAAACATGAATTAATTGATATAATTGATTCTATTAAACCTGATATTATTCACCTTGAAGAAATTCCGGAATATTTCATGGATGATGATATAGCTAGGTCAATATATAGAACTGATAGAGATTACTTTATTGTTGAGACTTCACACGATTCTTCAATGAATACTGACAATAAATTATTCTTCCCAGATAAGTTTATGTTTGTATCTAATTGGCAGATTGAACAATATAAAAATATAGATGTTCCTAAAGTATTGGTAGAATACCCTATTGAGTATATTGATAGACCTGATAGAGAGGAAGCATTAAAAAAATTAAATTTAGACCCTTCTAAAAAACATATTTTACATATAGGTTTATTTACCCCTAGAAAAAATCAAAAAGAATTTTTTGAATATGCTAAAGCATTACCAGAATATGAATTTCACTGTGTAGGTAATCAAGCAGATAATTTTAAATGGTACTGGGAACCTCTAATGGAAGATAAACCTAATAATATAACTTGGTGGAATGAAAGAACAGATGTAGATAGTTTTTATCAATCAATGGATTTATTTTTATTTACATCTAGAGGAACAAATAATGATAAAGAAACAATGCCATTGGTTATTAGAGAAGCTTTATCATATCAAATTCCCCAATTGTTATATAATTTAGAAGTATATCAAAACTATTTCGATGATTACTCTAGCATTAATTATTTGGATTTTGATGATTTTGAAAAAAATGTTCAAAAAATAAAAAACATGATAGAAGGTTTCAAAACAACAGAAACACAATCCCAACCAAAATTTAAAATTTGGTATGAACCATCAGCTCAAAAAATTCATACCCAATATATGGGGGATGAAGATATTTCTGAATTTAGAATAGTAATAAGAGATATTGATAGTAAAGTTACTATGTGGAAATACATAACCCCACACAAAGCAGCATGGTGTGTTCCTATTCCTAAAACAGTTCATGATTACGAACAAGATCCTAATGTTGGAGGGTTTTTAGTAGAAATATTTGATAATATTACTAATACTTTACTTTATTTTGAAAATATTAGAGTCAAATACCCTACATTATATAAACCCCAAATCCATACTTCAGAAGAACCTGGATTTATAAATTACACTCAGTTTTTTGTAGATAAAATTTTTAAAGATTTGTCAATTTCTTCTCCAAAAACTGTATTAGATATAGGAGCTAGTATTGGGTTATGGACTGAATGGGTTTTACAACAAAATGCCCATCAAGTATATGCTTTTGAACCTAACAAAAATGCACTTAAAGATTTACATAAGTTGCATGGTCATAATGATAGAGTAAGTATTATAGATAAAGCTATATATAAAAATAATACTCAATTAGATTTACATTATAGCAATGAAAATAGCTTAGTTAGTTCTTTACACCCTCATGATGGTAGTGGGTTTATTGGTAATTCTAATCTTTCTTCTTATAAAGTAGATACTATTACTTTAGAAACTTTTATAGAGGAATATAATATTAAACATATAGATTTAGTAAAAATTGATATTGAAGGAGGAGAATTTGATATAATCCCTAATTTAAAACAATCTACTTTTGATATAATAGATTCTTTTTTAATTGAAGTTCATTGGCAAATAGTTGAAGATGGTGAAGCTAAACTTAAAGAATTAAAAGATACTTTATATAATCAAGGTTATAATATCAATCAATTTATGGATGACACTATATATTTTTCAAAATTTAAAGGATGAAAATTTGCCAAGTCAACCCAGGTTGTGGGATAGAAATACCCCCTAAAGGTTGGGGAGCTATAGAAAAAATAGTATGGGAGTTTACTACTAATTTACGTAAACAAGGACATGAAGTAGATATAAAATGGACTAATGAGGTTGGAAAAGGTGAATATGATATGGTACACGTTCACGTAGCTAATTTAGCCTTAAACTTGGCAGAAAAAGGAATTCCTTATATATTTCAATGCCATGACCATCATGCCTTTCATTGGGGGAAAGATAGTTTTGTTTTTAAACAAAATCTAGAAGCAATTGAAAAATCAGAATTATCCATTCTCCCAGCTAAATATTTAGTGGATTATTTTGGATCTAATAAGGCTATT
>Ga0102963_1000887_pt1 | contig 13092 bp, 14 predicted proteins | sample SalPon2_C_H2O_MG_2_FD_84522 | JGI IMG/M metagenome (GOLD analysis project Ga0102963, IMG submission 84522) | Salt pond water microbial communities from South San Francisco under conditions of wetland restoration - Salt Pond MetaG SF2_C_H2O_MG | ecosystem: Environmental > Aquatic > Non-marine... | reverse complement strand
TTTTGCGGTCCTACGGAAAGTTTGCAGGTAAGAACTGAGCAATGCCCGTTGTTCTGCTGCGTTCTCGTAGGTGGAAACGTCTGTGCCATCAATGACGCCAGTTCCTACATTAGGATCGGCGTATGCGTCAACCGGCCATTCCATGTAGGTGTTTTTTGGTGTGCTCCCACGGCTTACCATGGAAACAAAAGGTGTTGCCTTCTCGTCTACCCGAGTAAGGATATCCATCAGGTCTTCGCGTTTTGCTACCTGATTGATTTCAAATAATCCTGCCATAATCTATTTCTGTTCTAAATGCAGTTTGATGAATTCCTTTAACCCATCCCTTGAACCTGTCTTCATGACGCCTTTCTTGACCTCACTCAACTTTTGCTCTCGATCATCAACAATGGCTGCTGCTGTCGGTCTCCCTGGTTGCCTGGTTGGCTGCTTAACTGGTGCTTTTGGTGCGCCTGTCTTTGCTGCCTGTTCTTGCTCGATGTAAAAACCCACCAAAGCTCTCGCCAGGTAGAGATCCACATCTGGAAGTGCTTTTATGCCAGGGTTCGCCTGTTTCACTTCATCCACCCATGCCCTTGCTGGACTGGTAGGATCGTTCAACCATGGATACTTATTCGCTGCCACGCTGAATGACTGTTGCTGCGCGATCAGGGATTTTTTCTTCTTCGGGATGTCCGATTCTCTGCTGAACTCTGCGTTCAACGCTAAATCTTCCAACCATACCTCAACATCATCTGGAAGTTCACCTGTCTTGCGTTCGATTTCCTTCTCGACCGCTTCCGGGTCTCTTCTGTATCTGCTGAGACTGCGTTTAGCCCATCTCTCTGCATCAAGAGCGTCATCCTCCAACCTTTCCAAGTCTTGTAAGGTTTCAGCTCGATCAATCAGCTTGTTAATGCTCTTATCCTCGGGAGTCGTCTCCTTTTTCGCTTCATACTGTTTTTCCTTCAACTCTCGAACCTGTTCTTCAAGTTCTTTGCGTTGAGCGGTCAACTTATTGTAGCGGTGAAGCATTGACTGCTTCCACTTGGGATCATCCTCCTTCAGCTTCAATTCGTCAGGGACATCGACCGTTTCTTCTACTGGAGGTAACTGCTCAACCTCCTCTGTAGGTTCCACGGTGGGTTCCTCTACTTTTTCCTGAACGGGTTCCAGTTGGGCTTTAATAGCCTCCCGAATAGCGTCCATACCACCAGCATTCTCGACTGCCTCCGATGGCTGGGTAGCATCGGCTGTTTTGGTTTCATCAGACATGCGTTTTTGAAGGCTGCAAGATGCCTTGAACAGGAGATTAAGAAGGTTCTCCAGAAACCTTAAATTCGGTAAGCACTGCAAGGGACATCACCCCCTTTTTGTCAAGAGGGCATCACGATGGATCTGTGTCAACAGTTTTTTCTGGATTATTTGCGGCATTATAGATCGACTCCCATTCAGAGCATAGGTCTTTGATTGCTGCAAGCCTGCCAGCAAGGAAGTGTCGTTCAGAATCTGTTGCCTTGATGTCTGTCAATGGTAGAACATCCATTTGGGCCGCCTGATCAAGGATCCAGAACACTGATCGACGCATCGGATGTTCTTCTGAGCATTGATGTGCGCTCAGAAGCCACTCGGGGTATCCTTCAAAGTTATCCATTCGGGTTCACTCCTAATCTTCCAACCTGTTTATTCTGTTGCTGCATAATCGACATATTCAGGTTCTGCGAATAGCTTTGCAGCAATTCCGCAAACTGTTCGTCTGCCTGTAGTTGTTGCTGGTATTTCGGGTTGTTCTGAATAATCTGTTGCAAGAATTGCAATTTAATACCTGCGCTTGGATCGTTCTCAACGTATTTGGGTTGGTTGCCTAAGCTCATGTAAGCCACTTGCGCGTTCACTTCCTCAAACATCTTCTGAGAAGCTTCTGCGTTCTCTGTGACCAGTTCATTGGCCAAGGTTGGGTCGATCACCTGCAATTTCTTGCGGATCAGTTTAGTTCTATCCACGATGCCCATGGTATCCTCGGGAAGGACAAACTGGGAGATGGCTTGAAGTTTCTTCTCAACAAATTCGTTATCCAATTCGCGCACATCAAAGCTTAGAATGAAGTTGAATTTGTTGCCATCCTTCGGAATGGGCCTGCCTGTGCCTGTGACTTGAGCAAACCTTTCATCTGAGTCAAATTTCTGTGTCAACCCCCAGATACGGTTCAGGACTGTGGACAAGTGTCGTAACCATCGGTGAACAAATGCCTGTTGTTTGAGCTGGGATTCAACCGGCGGCAACGAAGCGTTTGGTCGCCCAAAATATCGGTCTGTCCTGCGCTCAATGTGCTCCATCAACTGGAAAGCACCTTCCGCACCTCTTCGGGGTGGTTCCATCCATGAAATGTCGCCAGGTCGTTGTTCTGCTACTTGCACCCCTGGGCCAATCTTCAGTCGTTGGCCATATCGTAGCGGCACTTTGAACGGGGGAAGGGTGTCGAAGGTGGAGCGATCAAATATCTGATCTGCTTGTGCCTTGTATTCTGCTTGCCAAGTTCGGACAATCTCAGCTACCCCCCTTGATTCAATGGGTGATCTGCGGGTTTTCTCCCTGGTATAGACCTCAAACGGGTATCGATCACCAACCTCTTGAACTAATTCATGCACCCCATACAGTTCCTTATTGCGACCACTGTTGTCGATGTAAGGCGAGAAAACGGTCAGATATATGCCAGGATCACCTGATTCTGTTACCCTGCGGCTATAACCATGGATGACCTCGATCAGGTTGGTCTTTTCCTCGATCCGTTCCGTTTCATTGATAATGGGTGATAAACCTTGATCCCAAATCTGCGCATTCTGACCTGCTGTCTTCTTGATCGCTTCACAGAAATCAGCATTCCATTCGCCTGAAGCAGATTTGGCTTCAACCTCTGCAACCGTGTAATGATCTCGCCTGAACATGCACCTTGCCCGATGCCAGTCCGTGGTCTCAGGCGGGAACAGGATCTCGTGATACGGTTTCAAAGCGATGATGGTGGGTTGATTCTTGACCATCTCAGGCATCTCAAAGGTTGTAGTGCCTGTTTCAGCCACTTCTTTGATATGCTTCAATGCTTTTGCGCGGGTCAACCCTTCGTTACCAGCTACAAGCAAGTCTGCCAGCATCTCTTGGTTGTCCTGCAACGCAGCGGTCAGAGCGTCGAACTGGTCTGGGTTCTCAACCTGCATGAATCCTGCCAAGGTCTTGAGGTTGATCTCGCGCGGGACTTTTGCATAGCATTGTTCCCACTGGATATGAAGCACGCTCCAACCATACTGCGCTGCGTATTCTGAGTGCAACTCCAGCTCTTCCTCCCAGTCAGGATGCATCAAAACCCCTGTCATCCACCTGAGATACAAAGCGACAGCCGCTGCTTCCTCACTATCACTAGATTCAATGCCTGATACGTTCAGGGCTGATCTGGATACCGCTGAAGTGCAAAGATTGACTGCAAACGCACAGACCTCATCTGCAAGCCTGATACGAGTGTCACTGGCACCTTCCCAAGGGAATGCCTGTGCGCCAATGTCACGAGCATGCTTCTTGCCATCCCTGGATTGACCTGTCCAGCTTGCAAACCGTGTTTCATCCGATTCTCTGACCCGGTAAGTGATCCTTTGATCAGTGTAAGACCGTCTGAAATCTTTTCTCAGCTCACCGATGTTCGGTGCTGTGGTCTGCATGAGCTGGTCATCTGTATTATTCATAATGCTTGACAAGCTTTGCGGTTTGTGTCAGGCGATGTCAACTAATAACTACCCACCTCTGAAGTGTAGCTCATCTGTCGCTCAACATGAATGGGATCCATGGAGACAAGGTATCGCAAGCAATCAACCGGATCCTTACAAGCTCCCTTGTCCTTATCCTCACCTGTCCATGTCCGTAAAGCGTAGATCAAATTCTTGCACTCACTGCTCACATACAACCTCGGTTCATTCATGATCGAGACCGTTTCATTTGCGTTATAAGCAAACAGGTTGTTCACCAAGGCTACTGTCTCATCAATGGTGGTCACTTGTGCTGGCAGGAAATGCATTCCTTCCCTCACTACCTCACTTCCTGCACCCCTGTCAGGTTCTGACATCAGGTCAATCAAGGTTTGGTTCTGGTTCCTTGCACTGATCATAGCGGTCTTGCCTGCTCTCGGATCAATGTATCGCTCAAGGATACCGCCATCAGTCTTTTCCAGTTCCCTGATCAGCTTCTTGTACTGAGCAATGTTTCTACCGCAATCCGCTGTCTGGGCCGGTCCAGCCTTGCCGTCTAGTTTGTTGCTTGGTTCTGCCCATTCACCGTAGTTCTTGTGATCAGGCCACTCCCTGTAGATGTAAATCCTGCCCAAATCATCCACTCTAGCCCATAGAAAGAACCAGTTCCTGTCTCCAGGAGTAGGATCCGCACACATGTAATTAGTGCCTTCCTTTGGGATATCCTCAGCTTTGATGATGTTATCATTGGTGAACCTCGGGAACTTGCCTACAACAGGATTGCTCACATACCCATACGCCCTGATCTCAATCTCTTCCCTCGTCCTTCCCTTGAGAGTCCTTTTCATCCTGCCCCAGTCCGAATAGGGATTCCATTCGCTGAAGAACCAGAATATCTTCCCCGTTCCCTGTCTGGTCCTCGCTCTGGATGGCATATGACCCTTTGGCACCCCTTGGATCCCCTGCCCACCATGTTCCTCCTCCAACATACGGGCAGGTTGTGTCTCCTCAATGATAGCTCCTTCCATGGCATCTTTCACAGTTGGCGTGTAACCCTGAATCGGGGTGAAGGTCACTACCATCTTCCCTTTCCTTGTCACAAGACGGTATTTCAGCGTCTGCAACCATGCCAAGGGAACCAACTCATCCATCCAGATCAGGTCCAACTCCGTTCCTTCAAGTGTCCCTAAGTCCTGTGTGTAATTCTTAAACCAACACTGACTCTTGTTAGGCCCAACAAAGGTTCTGTTGCTGAACCCGTTCTTCTGCGTAAACCCTATGTTAACAACTGCTCTTACAGCCCGTTTCTGTTCCTTCCATTCCAATGGTAGATACTCGTAAATGTAAGGCTGTTGGACCTGAATACTGCTGTCGTTGGAACTGTGGCAGGCCCAAACATTGTATTTAGGGTTGTTTACCATCGCCCTAACCACTCTGCTCGCCATATAGCGAGACTTACCACCCCTATTTCCCCCAAATAGGTAAATCATATCTACCTCTGGGTCGTCCATTGCCTCGTCCGCTGCCTCCCAATGGCTGAAGATGCTCTTCGTGTTATGATGATCGAACCCGTAGTTATACGGATCCAGTTTCTCCAACCTGATCAACTCCTCCCGCCGGGTATAGAACTCCTCCAACACACCCGCTTTAGCCATCGTCACACACTCTTCCTTGCTAGGAATAGCCAACACTGGGTGCTTAGTCCAGCTTACAGACATTCAACCTCCATATACATACTGTCCCTCTCCAACGCCTCTTCCTCTTCCAGCACAGGACCGTCCAGGGTCGCCCAGTAGATCACCTCCACGTCCTCTAAACCATATGCCTGTATCAACTCACCCACCAACCCGCAAACCGCTTCAAATCGCTCCTGCTCGCCCATAGAGGCACCAAACCTTACCTTCATCAAATGTGTTACCATCTGTGCAACTCCTTTGGCCTACCCTTACAATACATCTGCCCGTTCCCAGGCTCACACCAGACAGGAACCTCCACGCCCTTGGAAAACCATCCACTGTCCGTTACCGTTACATACCCCTCCTCAGTCTGGATCAACCTCCTGTTCAATGGATGCCCCAGAACCTTCAACCACTTGGGCTCCTTCCCTGCCTTCCACCTCATGTCAGGGGTGTCCAACCCGTTCCTCCTTCGCGCTGGCTTATACTTCAGGTTGTATCCCCTCCTAGTCGATTTCTTCTTCTTGGTTGCCATAAATCCTGTCTCTCAGTTATGCTTGTGTTGTCGTTTGTCGATTCCTGTAAAATTCCCACGGTAACTGATCTGATTTCTCCAAATTACAGCCAGAACAAGATGACCTTAAGTTCCACGCAGCCTCCGGGCCTCCCTTGCTCACAGGAATAAAGTGATCTACGTGAAAAGATGCATCATAACTTCTACCGCAATAAAAACAATCAACCCCACTTAAAAGCTTTCTAGGAATAGATGTCGGCTCATTGTTACGATTACCCTTAATCCTTGCTTTCCTCCTGTTTCTGTATGCCTTCCTTGCATGTTTGCGGCTCGCTGAATTCCTTCTCCAAAACCTCTTGCTGCACTTAGGGGAACAGAACCTGGCACGGGTATCTCTTGGCGTAAAACCAGAACCACACTCAAGGCATGATCTCACCCTGACACTTCCCCATAATGACCTTAAAAACACTCTCTTAAAGATCCCTTTCGCGTGCGTTACCGCTTTCGCCTTACAGAAATCACTGCAGCAATCCCCTTCCCCCAAAAAAGAATGCCCACACCAAGCACAATCACTAACCCCAACAGGAACCCACCCCTTCAGACGGTTGGCCTGCTTGTGATTCTCATACCTGCACATGTCATCACAAAATAACTGGTCCCTTCTAGTGCAAACAAAATCATTATAGCAATACCTGCATTTCTTAACCTTCCCTTTTTCCACACCATCCCTGCACCTCTGCGAACAATACACCGCCCAGGCCGAACCATACTTCCGAACAGGGACAGGATCCCCGCAACGCTTGCAATCAGGTCTGTTAAGCTTAATGTCTTCATCGTAATCCCTTAAACGCCCAAGCCTCTGCCTCCTTCTAATCCTCCCCCTGTTCCTTTCAGCATACCGCTTGGCTGCTTCGTTGCACCTCTCCCTGTTACGCTCCCTGTAAGTCCTGTTATACGCCCTCTGGCACTCCCTGTCACAAAAGTAACCTACTCCACTTCCTAGCTCAAAAGGAGACCTGCAATTGCTACACTTAACCTCGCTCATCTAATATGACAATAAGCCTTTGCCCACAAAAATACAAGGGGGGATGCGTAACAGTTTCTTCATGTTCAGTTTCCATTGATCCCCCCGCCCCCTTCTGGTGCTGAATCTTCGCACAATGTTACTTATGTTTAATAGTAGACCAGTCTAAGTTTTATCCTCAACTACCTCTGCCTCAATGGGCTTGGCCTGATTGATCAGGTCTTCCAGTGCTGCTTGTGTCAGGTTTATGTTCCTTGTCTCCACTATCTTGGTAGGTCTACGCATCAGCTGGTCTAATTTGTCGGTCAAAATCCCCAATGGGACGGCTGCCTTCTCTCCCTTGAGCGTCCCCTCTTCGAGGGAGGTGATGAGGGCATCAGCGCAGAGGTTCTGGGCTTGAGCTAGTTTGTTGATGATGAGCTGGTCTGAAGCGGGATCTATTTTCTCGATTTTACAGACAGCATTTATGAGTTCCCTTGATGTCTGGAAGACCTTGGTCACGGTCTCGTGTGGGACACCTAGTGACAGTGCTCGGCAGAGGGCATTGTACCGCTCTGGGTCTCTTTGCTTAAGTTTCTGACCTGTGGTGAGACCAGTGGGAGGTCTCTTATTCCACTGAGCTATAGACTTTGGTGGCATCTGGGGTGTGTAGTATTGCCAGCCACCATTCCCATGGTACAGGGAAATGGGGCTGAATGCAATGGTTATTTATTGGTTAGAGGTCGTAGACGGTGCCTAAGTCTTTGGCCCAGTCTGCTTTGACCTGGTTGAGATTTAATTGATTCAGGTCTTGGAAAAGTTCCATTGCTAGGGCTGAACATTCTTTGTAGGCATCTGGTGCTATGGATTTGTCTGTGATGGTTTGGTTAGCGATGGGGTCATGGATGGACCATGGGCCACGCAGGGGTTGATCCATGACAAAGTCTACCTTGCCATTGTCTGGGGTTACATCGCGGTAGATGGCGATGATGTCAGTATTGGATTGAGGGTGGGACCATGAAGCCTGGATGTAGGCGTCACCGATTTCGAGTAGTGTCTTCCGTTTAGCCATGTAAGGTAGGGTTATAGGTTTAGTAGGGTGGTTTAGTCAAGGATAACTCCTAAGGCGTTAGAAGGCCAAGGAGGAGCCCTGTGAAGGATCCTATGATGAATCCTATGATGAGTATTGTTGTTGGTTCCATGGTGGTTGCTTCATTCGCTTTCTAAGGTGGTAGTTCCTTCTATTGATTGCATTGTAGTGTTCTCTGTCCTTAGCCCTGTAGGCGTTAGTTCTGGCACGTTTACAGATCTTACAATACCAGCTCACACCGTAGGGTGAATCTTGGTCGGTGTAATAGTCTGATCTGGGTTTGGACTGGTTACAGTCGGGGCAGGTGATGTGGGCGGTGCATTGGTTACTCATATGATTTGCTCGCCTTCCTTATACCATCCGATGTCCCTGGTGAATTTGTGTCCCTTATCACCTACAATTATAGGGAATTCGCCATCATTTAGAAGGCTGTCCTTGTTTTGTCCTGATTTGCGCTTCATGATCGCCAGTGCAAGCTGATCCTTCATTGCCCATGTGCGACCATCGTGCGTGCCGCCGTGGTGCATTGTGCAAGCTGAGATTGTGCGACCCTGACCTGTTGACATTATCCCTGTGACCGTGCCGTAAAAGTTCAGCCCATGGAATTGGATGTTGTTCCCTGAAACACAAAGCCCCGCATTCCTTCGATCCCACTTGTGTTTGCCTTCGATTAGGCAGTTGCTGAAGATAGGGTCGGGCAGGTAATTATTGCCGCTCGGGTCTTGCTCGACTGGATACCAATCAGCGTTCAGGGCCGGTCCATGCTTGATAACAATGGAAGCCCCTTGATGGGCTTGGATGTTGCAGTCCTTTATCCGAAGGTTGAATGCATTGTCTGCTATGTAGATTGGCATGGTGCCGTTTTGCCCAACGATTGTGACGTTACTGATTGCCTGCTCAAAGTTGCGAATCCTGCGCCCATCCACCCTTGTTGTTGGCTCGATGTAGATTCCGACAGGTGCATCAGTCTGGTGCCACCATCCGTTGTTGTCTGTCAGGTTATCACCAATGCTCAGGAATCGAAGCACACTCCCCATGTGAGCGTGTGAGGTGAGCTGGAATGAGCCTGGCAGTCTTGCTGTGTTCTTGAACCTGTAGACCGGCTCAACGCATTTGATAACGATCTTGGGTGCCTCAAACGATCCATATCCACCCTCACCCCATGGTGATGGCCCTTGATGCTCCCACATTTGCTCTGAGCTATCGCGGTATTTCGATTGGAGTGCTTGCCCTTTTTGAATGATGTCTTCCCATGAATCATCAGCAAAACCATAAGGATCGGTCTCTAAGATGAACTCGAAGGGGTTGGTGGGTTGGTTGATTTTAGAGATAGTGTTCTCAACGCCCTTCAGGGTCTCGGACAAGTGATCGATTCGGGCAACTGCGTTGTTGCTCCCCATCAGGAGCGAGTCACACAACTGCTGCAAGGCTTCAAAGTCATCCTTGCTCGCTGCCTGATCAGTCAGTTCCTGTATCAGGATCCTGATTGCTCTCTGCTCGTCCGACAATGTTCCCAGTGTCGCCAGTTCGTTTGCTAGTTCGTTTAATAACATAATGTTTTTCTCTCTTTGCCTTAGATCCGAATATCAGTCTCCTTGTGTCCACAGTGGGGTCAGGCATGTTTCGTTTTGCCCAGAATTCACTGTATCGTTCGTTGAATAGCTTCTTAAAGCTCTCGTCCTTCTTTTGCGTGTCTTTGCTCATAATCACTCACTGCTGCGCGGGTGTCGTTCAAGAATGACCCGAGACTGCCGTGGTTGTCGATCACGTAATCAGCTTCAACCAAATCAACACTGGTTTCAGAGATATGGTCGCTGAACTCGTTTTGATCTTCATGACGCCTGATGGAGATCACTACACCACCGCTACGTCTGATCCAATCCGCTTCAGCAGGAAACCTTATGTCGTCGCAGATCATTACATCATGATTCTTTTGCCCCAGCTTCCATCGCTGATTGGCATGGTTCATCCAGTAATCATCACCCCACAGCTGCTTCATTGCCTCCCCGTAAGACTGTAGCACGGGACGCATGATGGATTTATTGCTATCCGTGATAAGCTTGTTTGTGATCGACTGCACCGCTGATTTGATGGGGTAAGCCAAGCTGATGATGCAGGCCTTGGGGCTGTAATGCTGCAACAGGTATTTCGCTGCTGTCGTTTTTCCCGACCCCATGTGACCGCTTAATCCAATAACAAGTTTAGTATTCATCTTAAAAATTAGTTTGATTCGTTGTTTCTGCCCGTTCTACACACTCAAATTTACCCATCCACTTGGTCCACACCATGGCAACCTTACCTGTGGCTCCATGCCTGTTCTTGCGGATCAGCAGTGTGGTGTCATCTGTCTTGTCATCAGGGTTGTCATGCAGGAAGCTGACTGTATCACTGTCTTGCTCCAGGGATCCACTCTCCCTGAGATCCGATAACCGAGGCAGACTTTCCCTGCCCTCGATGGATCTGTTCATCTGCGCCAAAACCAACCCTGGCACACCTGTAATCATAAAGGTCTTTTTGAGTTCCCGAGAGATCATCCCTATCTCCTGCACCCTGTTGTCGATCCTTCGGCCCGAAGGGATTAGCTGGAGATAATCAATAACAAACAGCTTGGAATTGTTCTCCTTCGCAGACCGAAGTGCCGCTGACCGGATGTCATGGATCGTGGTGTCAGTCCTGTCCACGATGGTTAGTGGCAGCTTAAAGAATCGATCTGTGGCAAGCAGGATCCTGTTCTGGTTACCCAAACCTGTCTCAAGGTAGTGAGCAACATCCTCCCCTGACATATAGGTTATTGCCTTGGTTGCAAGCTGGTTATACGGCATCTCATAGGACCACAAATGGACATGATCACCTCTCTGGGCTACTTCCAGAGCGATCTGTAGTGCCAGGCTGGTCTTACCCCTGCCGGGGCGAGCTGCCAGGATGTTCATGGAGGACTCCTGAAAACCTCTCAAGAGGTGATCCACTGCTGGCAATCCTGTCTTACAACCCCGATCAGGTAGACCGTTAGGAGTAGCTTGCTCAAGAAGGGCTACAAATTCCCTTTTTAAGACATTTTGATCCTTCTGAAGTGTAATGCCACTGCTCAACTCGTAAAACGCCTTCTCAAGCCCATTCTGGACGTCCTGAGGGTCTCTGGACTCATCTTGAGCGACACGCAAACCTTCAAGATGAGCTAAGTAAGCTTTTCGACGGTAAGCAAAAGCTTTCAGGCCCTTGAAATAATAGCTTTGATTGCTCAAACCATGGAAATCATCGAACAAATCAGCCAGGAACAATGCATGCCCCTTGCAAGCACCCACCAGTGATAGCTGGTCAATCTCTGCATCCTGCCTTCGGAGCTCGCAGCAGGCATCCCAGACCTGACGGTGCTTTAGATCGTGAAACCAATCACTCTGAACTCCATCGTCAATGGCTTGTTGGAGACCACCTGAGACCACGCAGGTCAGGTAACTGCGTTCAATGTCTGCTTTAAAAGGTATTTCAAATAGATCACTCATGATACATTACTTCTTTGCTTTGGATTGATAGAGTTCCTGTTTCTTCTGGGTAACTCCATTGAAAATCCTAGTCAAAACTTCGGTGTGCTCTTCCTTGGGGCATTTGAGGGGCTTGCCTGTAGTGCCAAGGTTGGACCATGGATCTTGGTCTTGTGCTGTACCTGTACTGGGGGGGGCAGGGTCTGCTTCTGCTTTTGTTTCTGTATCTGCTTCTGCTATGTCCCTCTCTTGCGTTACTGTAGCGTTACTGTGCGTCACTGTGTTACGTTTTGTTACGCTTGACCGTAACGCTTTGTTTTCCCTATATCGCTTCTGCCGAATCGCACTCTTGGATTTCTGCTCGTCCTTTGATGCAAGCTTTCGGAACTTCTCATGGTTCAGCAGCCACCATCCCCCATCAATCTCCTTGATCCTTCGGCCATCAAAATCCTTGGATGAGCTATACTTATCTGGCTGCTGAAAAAGGTCTATAGCATCTCCCGCCTCTTTGACCGACACATCAGCGATCCTTGCTATACCAGGAACAGAAGCGATCACCTCTCCATGTTGGTTTGCCATTGCCAGCAAAGTGATCCACACCTTGCAGGTCACCGGGTCGCAGGACCAGATAGACGAGTTAATGATGCTTTGGGCTAACTTGGTATACATAGCGTTACTGTTACGTTTTGTTACGGTCGATGTCAACACTGACTACTAACTGCCTGTGCCTTTTTTCTATCCATGGATTTCTGCCTTCTTGCCTTTCTATATTCGCGCTTATTCGCAAGATATTCTGCATACTTCTCGGGATCTGCCTTAATCTTGGCATAGCGTTCGCGTTCATGCATGAGACGTTCTGCGCGTTTCGATGGATTGGACTTTATATTGTCATGGTAGTGTTTGCGCGATCTTTCCTTGTTGCATTCGCTGCAGATGTCGTAAAGACCTCTGTTCCTGGACTTCCTGTTGCCGAACTGGTCAAATGGCTTATTTTTCCCACAGTTGACGCAGTGCTTCAACCCCTTAGCAGTCAAGCCCAAATACCTATCTCCAAGTTTCGATCCTCCATGACCAGCGTTACAGCTATGGCAAATGAAACACTCGGTATCATCATGATTGTGCTGGAGCGAGATGCTTGCACCTATCTTGCGGTCTTCCCCAGCTCGCCACTGCATCTGTTGTCCGCAAGAAGAGCAACCTTCAAGATTTCCATGCTCATCCACGCATTCAAGGAGCATTTCATCCAGTTGCTTCCATGTGGGTACTTTCTTACCTCTCTTCCTTGCATCACTCCGCATCCTTCTAAAGCAGTAATGCTTTTCACAATAGAAGTTCGTAGGACCACTACTTACAGTAGCCAAGTCATTACAGCCCTTGCGACTGCACACTTTTACGGTAGGTATATCTTTCATCTCTTGAGTATTTTCTTTTTCAGTTTAGCACTTATCTCTTCCCCCCGCTTCCCGCATCCTTTCAGCCCTACCAGCATGCTCTTGGCCGCACCTACACTGACCCGCCCGTTATCCAGCATATCATGGCACCAACTAGCGTAGCGCATGGCATCTTGCTCGGGGTCATATGTCTTGTCGGGGCTGGGCAGTGCTGGCTCCAGCGGGATCG
>Ga0102963_1000876_pt1 | contig 13161 bp, 13 predicted proteins | sample SalPon2_C_H2O_MG_2_FD_84522 | JGI IMG/M metagenome (GOLD analysis project Ga0102963, IMG submission 84522) | Salt pond water microbial communities from South San Francisco under conditions of wetland restoration - Salt Pond MetaG SF2_C_H2O_MG | ecosystem: Environmental > Aquatic > Non-marine... | reverse complement strand
TATGGCAAAACTACTAACCCTCTTTTCTAGGGCATCCACCGGTGCACTTAGAGAATGGACAATTGAATACAGTGATACCGCATACCGAACCCACAGTGGACAAGTTGGCGGGAAGATAACAACCTCTAAGTGGTATGGCGTTAAAGCCACAAACGTTGGCCGAGCTAACGAACGTAATGTCGCACAGCAGGCAGAGTTTGAAGCCATGGCCAAGTTCCAGAAAAAACTTGATGCGGGCTATACTACGGATAAGACAGCGGTTGATACTTCGGTGAAATTTATCTCACCAACTCTCGCAAAGAAGTGGGAAGACCGTAAGGACAAGATCGAGTATCCCGTTTTCTCTCAACCAAAGCTTGACGGAATGCGTGCTGTTATCACCAAGGATGGCGCCAAGAGTCGGAATGGAAAGCCATGGGTAACCATTCCCCACATCTTAAACTCTCTTGAGCCCGTGTTTAAGGCCTTTCCCGACCTTGTACTTGACGGTGAACTTTATAACCACGAGTATAAGGAAGACTTTAACAAGATTTCTTCGCTTGCTAAAAAGACTATACCGACCGAAGAAGATCTCGAAGAATCCGCTGAAAAGCTGGAGTTCCATTAGTACGATATTGCCGATTCAAGTAAAAAGTTTGCGCAAAGAACAGAAGATCTGCAATCTGTTTACAAAGAGTTCAACCTAATGGATAGCGCGGTCAGAATCGTAGAAACAAACTTTCATAAGTCGGAAGCTTCTGTTGACTCCGCTTATAAGGACTATGTTGATCGCGGATATGAAGGACAAATGATTCGTGAAGATATTCCTTATGAATTTAAGCGAAGCAGTGGTTTACTAAAGCGTAAAGACTTTCAAGACGAAGAGTACCTCATTCTTGACATCTGTGAAGGAAAGGGCAATAAAGCGGGCATGGCTGGATATGCCATTCTCGAGACTGAAAACGGAGAAACCTTCCATTCCAATATTAAAGGCCCTCACGACTTTCTAAAGGATCTGCTGGTCAATCGGGACAACTACATCGGTTCTTATGGCACTTGCACTTTCTTTAACCTCACTCCCGACGGAGTTCCACGCTTTCCTTATCTTACGCGTTTGCGGGAAGGGAAATCAATAGACTAATTTTTTTATTTACATTCTTATTAAACTGTGATATAATATACATTATGGCAACCAAACGAAAAAAATTCTTAGACCGACGTGGCGAAGTGGCCGCTGTTGATTTTAAGTTCACCGGAAAAGAACCTTCTTGGACTGATGCGGAAAGTATCAGCATTGAAGATTACAACGATCGAAAAAGTAAAGCTTTACTCTTTTATAATTACTACCTTGACTCTGCTGATATGCGACCATGGGTAATTGATTGGATGCAATCCAATGGGTATGACAAATCAGACGTTTCAGCAATTAAAGGTTTACCGCCAACTGCCGTTGTAAGTACGGTTGGTAAACTTGTGCGAATGCTCCAACGCGGAATGCCGGACTGTCATCCCTCCGCTTCAATATCCACGTCAGCTTCCAAGTTTATTCACGATCATCTAAAAGATGCGATTAAAGATTATCACTTTTTAGCTGCAGAGAAAAAGTCTCAAGGCGAAGAGGATGACTCAAAACCCAAACCTGTTGTTAAGACACCTCTTCAAAGATTGGAAGCCAAAGTTAATAACGAAGTAATTGTCCATCTCGAGGAACTTCTTGATAAAGTTGCAGAAGTTGAATCAGGTGATACACCAACAAAGATGCCTTATATGGATGTAAGCATGTTGTTACGCAGCGCAGGTATTCCCGCTAAAGGCGCTAAGTTTGTTGTTGATTGGTTAACCACTCATCACGCTGAGTTTAAGGCTGCGGTGGATCGTACTTGTCCAGATGCAGTTGAAGGTTATTCTTATTTGCGAAAGCCTCAACTAAATCGAATTGTTGCTAACTTTGAAAAGATGATCGACGGAGCTGCTACTCACTCTAAGGTTAAGAGTACACGCCGACCTCGTGTAAAGCGACCAAAGGCTGCAGACAAGCAAGTTGCTCGTCTTAAATATTGCCAAGAGGATGATACATATTCGTTGCAAAGTATTGATCCAATCTCCATTCCTTTTAGCCAAAGGGTATACGTATTCAATACCAAGTACCGTCAACTAAGCATCTATCACTCAAGTACACCTAGTGGATTTAGTGTGAAGGGAACAAGTATCAAAGAGTTTGATCCTGATAAAAGCGTCACGCTGACCTTGAGAAAACCAGAGGATGTACTCCCGCTGATTCTTTCGGGAACCGTGAGGAAAATCGACAATCTCTTAAAGACGCTAAAGACAAAGCCACGAAAGGCTACCGGCAGAATTAATAACAACACGGTATTGTTAAAAGCATTTGACAAAGCATGAAAAAGAAAGAAATTGAAGAAGCACTAAACCTTCCACTAACTAAAGAAGAGTTTATCAGTGAGGTAGAAACACTTGTCCGTAGGGATGAGATGGGTTACGTCGAAGCTATTATACATATTTGTGAAGAAAGGCAGTTTGATCCTGAGGACATTACTTCCTTTATTAATGGTCCCTTAAAAGAAAAGCTCAAACTTGAAGCCGTAAAGAACAACGTACTTAAAGGTAAGAAAAGTAATACGGCAACCCTGTTATGATTACACTTAGCACCGAAAGCTGCACTCCTATGGATGCATGGAGTACATTCACCGCAATGTCACTTCACTTTAATTCTGAAAGAGATTACGATGCCTTTAAGTTTAACTTTAAGGGTCCAAGGTGCAAGCGTGAAACATTCATGGGTCATAAGAATAGGTATCAGTTTGAGAAGCTGGCCAAGGCTTATCCAAAAAGAAACGACGTAATTCTTTACTCCCTTGCAAACATTCTTGCTGGCAATAAATGGATTGGCGAGTGTAATGAAGGAGCGTATAATACGTGGACTGGAAAGATCCAAGCACTTGATTACAACTTCAAAACAGACGTAGGAACACTTGGGGAAGAAGCCAAAAAGGAATCTCTGACATTTGATCAGTGCTTTATTCCTGCTGATCTTACCGAGTCTCCTTTGATATATAGACTATATGTTGAGGGCAAAATGTCCATCGAGACACTGGTCATATTTGAAAACATGCTAAACTTTACCTCTCGTCTTAATAAAGAATTAAAAGATCCTTTGGACGTTTCAAAGGGTACCTCCTTTCTGGTCTCTAAGTATGCTCCGTTTTTGGTTCATGCCGCAGACCTGAAAAAATATACAGAAAATGTACTTTCTGTATTTACAAAATAGCGAGTTTATGGTATAATATACTCGCGCTACAATACAACGCAATACAACGTAATACAACGCAATAAAACATATGTCATTCGATAACCTAAAAGCAAATCGTCAAGCTGCCATTGGTAAGCTTGTTCAAGCGGCCGAAAAAGTCGGGGGAAACGCCAGTAAATCTAATTACGGTGATGACCGATTCTGGAAGCCTACAGTAGATAAGAGCGGAAATGGATACGCGGTAATTCGCTTCCTTCCTGCTAAAGAAGGAGATGATCTTCCGTGGGTCCGTTATTGGGATCACGGGTTTCAGGGACCAACAGGTCGCTGGTACATCGAGAACTCCTTGACAAGTATTGGTAAAGATGATCCTGTTTCCGAGCTTAACAGCCGTTTGTGGAACAGTGGGGTTGAATCTGATAAAGATTTGGCGCGCTCTCGCAAGCGTCGTCTTCACCATGTTTCAAATATCCTTGTGGTATCTGATCCAGGCAATCCTGAAAATGAAGGAAAGACTTTCCTTTACAAGTATGGTAAGAAAATCTTTGACAAGATTATGGACGTTATGCAGCCTCAGTTCCAAGATGAGCAAGCGGTTAATCCGTTTGACTTTTGGGAGGGTGCAAACTTCAAGTTGAAGATTCGTAACTTCGAAGGTTATCGTAACTATGATAAGTCTGAGTTCGATTCGGTTTCTCCACTTTACGAAGGTGATGAAGGTCGTCTTCGTGATACATACGAGAGTCTTTATGAACTCGCTCCGTTTACAGATCCTTCGACATACAAGTCGTATGAAGATCTTAAGCGTAAGCTTATTGAAGTTCTTGGCGAGGAAGAGGTTAACGGTGATGCATCAGTGAGTAATCACACGACCGTTAACGAACCTTCAGCCCCAGGACTTGATAAGGTTGAGGATGAAATCCCTGGACTGGGCTCCGAGGCCGCAGCTCCGGAACCTGCTCCGGTTGAAGAAAGCGGAGGCAGCGATGACGACGATACCTTGTCGTATTTCGCTCAGCTTGCTCAACAGTAGGTCGCCTCGAGATAAGAGAAACCCCGTGGTTGTTAATTCAGCCACGGGGTTTTTTTGTTTACATGGCCAAAGCCGAACCGCTCAACACAGGCGGTGAAGCCGTGGATGTATTATTTGTTTGACTTGACGTGGTTGTATTGGTAACATTACCTCCGTTGTTATTCACAACAGTTACTGAACTGCCTCCAGTCATATTACCTGCTTGCGATAAAGCTTCCCCAACTGGAGCTACCAACGGAATCAAGATCGGAGGGTTTTCAACGCGGTCTGGAGCTGCTTCAAATTCGCCATCTACTGGAGGATCTGTAACACTGACTAAATTACTATCAGCTGGTAAAAGAAGTCCGCCTTCGACTCTACTAAAAGATAATTTTTCGATAAGCGTTTCAAACATATCAGTTACTGCTTCAAATCGCTTTGCGATGTTTGTAAGAGCTGTAGTGTCAAATACAATTTTGTCGCGATCCGGTTCAGCTGTAGTATCAATTACATTGTTGTCGGGATCTGGTTCTGGTTCTTTTGATTTGAATGATATCTTTGACAATATATTGTCGAATTTCATTTTTGCCGACATCCCGATGTTCAATGCTATATCTGACAAACTCACTTTTGTAAACTTTTGAAGTTCTTTTAGTTTGTCTATAAAACGATCTAGGGAGTCGGCCATGTCATCGAATTTACCAGACTCGAGTTTTTCAAACGAGTTCGTGATCGAATTAATTCCCTCCGCAGCTTCATTCAATTCAGAACCTTTATCTGCAAGCTCCATGAATTTCTTTATAGGATCTCCACCAAAGAAGCTGACCAACCCGCTAATGGCTGAGCTCCCACCAAAGGCAAGAAGTGCAGCGGCCACTGCCGCAATACCCGTACCTGCAAGGATAAGTCCTGGACCTGCATCGGCCAATCGACTAAATTGATCTATAAACCCTGTTAGAAGAGCTTCCGAGGCGGCCGCGATCGCATTAATTCCCTTCGCGGCTTCATTCAATTCAGAACTTTTATCTGCAAGCGCTATGAATTTCTTTATAGGATCGCCGCCGAAGAAGCTTAGCAAGCCCCCCAAGGCAGAACTTCCTCCAAAAGCAAGAAGCGCGGCAGATACCAATCCAATACCTGTGGCTGCAACTATAAGGCCTGGACCTGCATCGCCTAATCGAATAAGTGAGTCAATAAACCCAGTTAAAAAGTCACCTACTGCCCCGATTACAACACTTACTGCGTCTCCGAATGCTTCAATAAACGGAGACATTTTCGCTAAAGCTTCACCGAATAAATTGAACGCGTAAGCTGCTGGAATCATTGCTGCACCTAATGCGGCAATGGCTAATGCACCAATGAATATTGCAGGAGCGATAAATGATAGTCCAAAGGCGGCAGCACCCAAGAGCGTTAGCACCCCAATACCTATTCCTACACCCTTCCAATTAACATCCGAAAACATACTAAAGGCAAACGCCGCTGGTATTAAAGATGCTCCTAATGCAGCAATAGCAAGTGCTCCTACGAACATTTGCTTGGCCGATTTGCCTATTAGTTTAGCCCCAACGGCAAGTATACCTAAAGTTGCAACGCCAAGTGCCACTTGTGCGAAATCAATGCCAACAAATTGTTTAAGTGCAATTCCGGTAACTGCCAATGCACCCCCCAAAGCAATAAGAACTCCTGCACCAATCAAGTATTTTACATTAGAGATTTTCTCTAGTCCTTTTCCAAGTCCAGTTAAGAGTCCTTCAATACCTTTACCAATTGCTGTACCTACACCACCAGCTAAAAACCCAAGGATTCCACCTCCCTTTCCGGTATCAAATGCTTCTGTTTTAATACCTGTGACTGAAGGTTTTAAATCATCTGCTTCTTGTTTTGCTTCCTTTTCAGCTCTGGCCTTACGCCGAGATTCTTTCTCAGCTAATTTTTTTTCCTGAAGAGCCAACTTAATTCTTTGACTTTTTGAAGCTTCCGAGGTATCTAATATCGCTTGTGTAACAGAGGCAAATCCCACTTTAAATGACGATATGATTCCAACGTAGTTCTTTTTAGCTTGAGACAATGCTTGAATTTCTATATTAACCAATCGATTCAATGAAGTTTCCATGCCGGCCAGATAAGCATCTGATACCTCTCCTGCCATGATAGTTTCATCAGTGAGCTCTTTTAATTTATTAACTACATCTTTAAGTGTCGTCATAATCGTGGTGGTAATTCTAACTAATTAATGATTTTGGTTTTTTTGCCTTTGCTCTTCTTCTTCAATCCAGTCGATAAGAAGTGCCACGTAAATTTCCCTCTCCCATGGTATCATGTTTTCTAATTCGGTTAAGCTATATTGATGATGTTGCATCAAAGCAAAATTCGTTTTGAACAGATTCATCAGTGATTCATGTGAGAGGCTTACACGAAAAAACTTTCAATCCCGGTTAAAATTTTCTCATTCTTAGTTCCGCATTTTTGGCAAGTAAAAGAAACTGTTTCTTGGAGTTTAGGAGCTCCAGTAACTACTTCTTCTAGCTTCCCAAGCTGGTCTTTATTAAGACTTTCAATAAATTCTTTTATGTCAGATTCCGAAGCTTCGGCAATTGGATACACATTGTTTTCATCGTAAATGTTTTCGATTGATGCAGCAATTGAAGCAGTAAGAATATCACCTTTATCTTTTTTCTTAGAGATGGAAATAAGGTCGCGTACTTTAATGTATTGAGGAACAATACCAATCTCTTCGGTTAACTGAATTTTATTTGGAAGGGCCGCTCCCTCTGTAACTTCAATGGAGTCGAGATTGACTATAACTTTATTAACTTCTTCGCACTCATCGCATTTGATACCAAGCTCGGCTTCTTCACCGACGCTTTTAGCTCTTAACTTAAGAAAGATATATTCCAAATCAAAGGAAGCCAGATTGGATATGTTAGCGTCGCCAAATGTACAAGAAGAGACAATGTCTTTCATTGCCATTAGCAAGTCAGCTTCTTCACCAGCTTCTTGAGCAATTAATAAAATCTTTTCTTCTTTAACAAGGAAAGGGCGGTAGCTAACTTCCTTTTTTGTTGAAGGAATGGTTAACTGATATTTTGGTGTTTCTATCTTTGGTAGATTCATAGTATTATATATATCAACTATCTCCTGGAAGCTCCAGATCATCATATAAGAAGTCAACAGAAAGTGTTGCTAAACCAGCTTCAGTAGAATCAAAACTTAATTCAGAGACTCCCTTTGGAAAACAATTTTTTAGTTTGGCTTCGTAAATTATAGTTTCTTCTTCACCGTTAGCAAGTTGTCTTACTCCAATATCACACTTATATTGATTCGGATACGCCACCAAATAATTCTTTTTTGTCATTATTTTGTTTAACCATTTGTCAAATATGGTTCTTGCAAAATAGTCTTGCGTTAGTGCGAAGTTAATTTTGAATCCGCTATTTATATATCCCGATACAAATGGCGTATCTTGTCTATAAAGCCCGTAATCAAAAGTGGTAAGTGTTCGAGTAGGAAGCGATGCGGTAGTAACTAATACCTCTAAGTCTCTGATTTCTGTACCGCTTACTTCAATAACACTACTTATAGCGGACAAGTCAACTTCAAAACGATTCGTTCTAGCAACTCCTCGTTTTGAGATAATACTTTTTAAATTATTAATAGATCCTTTTGTATGTGGTTTTGCATCTGCCATAACTGATTATCGTCTTGAAATAATTTTTTTGGATTCTCTCCAAACACGCTGTTTTGGTTTTTTCTGAAATCTTTCGGTCGGTAAAAATAGTACCGGCTCCCAATATTTTGAAGGTACATTGATAATTTTTGTACTTATCTTTTTAGTTAAGTAATGTTTCCAACAAGGGGTAAAGAATTTAATTTTGCCTCCTGCATTAGAAAGGTTTTTATATGAAATAAAAAATCTATCCATCTCGTCATCAGTCGAATCTTTAAAGCGCCTTGTCATTAAAGCATCAAATAGTTTTGCCCTTCTACGCAAATCTAAATAGTGCAAATTAATACCATAAAACCCTCCTTTAGCTTTCCCAACCATGATAATAAGGGGAAATGTATCGTAATAAGGAAGCGTTTCTTTGAGCTTGGGGTCGTAACCATACATATACATTCTACCCTTTAAAGCCCTTGGTGCAGGTTCAAGTTCATCCGATCTTAGCAATTTTTCTGGAGTTGCGCCAAACATTCTTTTAACGTTTCGACGGAACCAGGCAAGAGAAGCCGTTGCATTTTTCTCGTAAATGCCTTTAGCTTCTGCTTTGTTAACAATGCTTTCGAATGAAGTCCATTTCGCCATACATATCTATTTATATGAAAAACGTCACGTCAGGAGTTTTATTCCAAGACCTTTTATTATATCTTCGTGCCAAACTTCAAAGGTCCAACCACGGTCTGCGCAGTATTCAGTGGCGGCTTCCCACTTACTTTGGTTCTTGACGTAGGTCATTACCTCAGTTATATACTTTTTTGTTTTACGGCTACGAGGTTTAGGCTCAACTGTTTGACTCTTGGGCTTGATTTCAATAAGGTATCTTTTCCCACTTTTGAACTCTATAAATAAATCCACGAAATAGCGGTGCGATTTGCCATCGGTTCTGCAACGATAAGGTATGACTATTTCCTCCGAGCTCCATTTGGCGACAGAGGTGTTGTCATCACACCACCGAAACACTTGTCGTTCCCACATGCTACGATACTTTATCGCGGAGACATCTCCTGCGTATTTCTCACGATTTTTTGGTTTAAAAGATCCACTATAATATTTCATTCTTGCAGAATTATTTATAAATAGTAATATGAGTTTTAAGGATGTGACAACAAAAACATTAAATACCGCTGGGGATATATCAAAAGCAACCGGCCTAGAACAAGGTGCCGCAGGTACATTTAGTAAAGTTATTTTTCCGTCATCGCTAAACTCCGAAGAAGGTCTTCGTCCAGTGGTGAAGTTTTTATGCATTGGAGGCAAAGGGCATAAAGAAGGAACTATTATTCTTCCAGCGCCAAGTTCTTTTGCTACTGCTGACAGCGCGCAATATGGCGATACAGAGTTGGGATTTGGTGCTAAACTTGCAATGGATTTAACCCGTTCAGCCACTTCATCCGAAGGACGAGCGGAATTGGGATCACAAATTGAGGATATTAAGAATAAAAGCATTGATGGGATGAAAGGCCTCATTACAGGAGATAATAAAATGGAAAACCTTAAAGATTTAGGAAAGGATCTCGCACCTGGTGCAACTTTAGCTTTAGGCGCGAAGATGCAGTCCCTCGATGGAACGGGAATGAGTGGAATAGGTAAAGGCATTGCAATGGCGATTGGTGCGACGTTTAATAAAAATGTTACTACCGAATATACTTCTGGATCTACGCGAGGATTTAGTTTTAGCTACGAGCTTATTCCTTCAACACCAAATGAAGGCCAGGATATACACAATATGATTGTTGCTTTTCGCGAAGCAATTTATCCCTCCACAGCAAACTTTGGATCAGTATTATTGTATCCTCCTAAGTGGAAAATAGAATTTAAAGAAGAAGCTTCAGGAACTGGAGCAAGGCTTACTAGTTTTCCAGCGCTTGCAGAGTGTTATTTAGAATCGTTTACAACGACATACAACGGCAATAATTCGTTTCACACTGATGGCCGGCCAGTTAAAACGGATATTCAACTTTCCTTTAAAGAAGATCGCACCCTTACTTTGGACGATATTAAAGAGCTGGAAGCCAGCCGATAAATAAATTTTACAAATAAACAACCCATGGCTATAGATTTTTTCGATACTTTTGGTAAAACTTCTTATGATTTTACCGGAAACAACGGTAACGCGCTTGTGACCAATTTCACAAAGCAAGTTGTTGCGATTAACACCGATGATGTTGTTACATATACAAAATATCAAATACAAGACACCGATCGCCCAGAGATTGTATCGAATTTGCTGTATGGAGATCCAAAATACCATTGGACTTTCTTTCTGCTAAATAGCAACTTAAAGGAAGGTAAAATTGGCTGGCCCATGAGTCTCACAGAGTTTAATGAATACATTGAAACTGACTATGATCCTTATATGTTTCTAGGAGGTACACTTATTACCGATGCCACCACGGATTTCCATTATTCAACACTCCCGCTTTCAGAAACTGATGCGGACTCTGTGGAAATTCTTGTATCAGACGACGAGGAGACTTTTAGTACAACCGACGCTAAGTTTGTTCGCAAAGACTTTACACGAATGGGAGTAATCTTAACTCGGCCTTCATCTGGTGCCGATCTTATCACACTTGATCTTGGAGCCACAAATAGCCCCGCGGTTGAAAAGAAGATTTATATAAAACCAAAGAGTGGGGCTGCCGGCACCGCATGGCTTGCGGCTGTAGAAGCTGCAGGCTATCCAACAGAAACCTTTACGATCGACGAAGCGAGTACAAAGGTTGTTCCTCTTAGTTATCTGCCCGCTTATTCTTATTCTCATTTAAAGAATTCAACTTATCAGTTTTTCTCTGAGACTGAGACAGATCAACCTCTTTCTCATTACGGAGTTATTGAGCAACATGACGAGCCTCCGGCTCAACGTATCACGTGGTACGAATATGAAGAGATTATTAATAACAGAAAGCGGGACATTATTGTGGTAAAACCTGCAGCGATTGAAGGTTTTGAAAGATCCTTTAAAAAATTGATACTTCAATAAAGTAAGTATGGCTATTGACGACAATATACCAAACTCCAATGCGTCTAAAAATTTAGATGCTGCGGGGAAACCCTTGTATCCTTCTTCTTATGTTTTTGGATCAATATTAATGATTAAAGAAGGAGGGAAAGAGGTTGATATTCAGAAGATTGTTACATCTCTTACTATTGTTGAAGAAATTTATTCACCACTTCTTACTGCAAGAATTCGCATTCGAGATAACGAAAACTTCTTTGATAAAAATCAACTCTCCGGCCAAGAGATTGTACGAGTTACTATTAACTATCTCCCAGATGCTGAAGCTGAAATATCTAAAGATGTAGAATACGAATTTGTTGTAAAAGACTATCCTCTGTTTGATAAAACAACTGAAAGTATTAACGTTCAGGAATACGAAATTAATTTAGTAAGTTCATACGCTTATCTTTCTCGTTTACAACAAATATCACTTGGTATTAAAGGAAATCCTATTGAAAATATAAAGCATATCTTTAAGTATTATCTTGGAGATCCTACATTTGAATCTAAGGAGCGGTTTCCTTGCACAATTAACGATCTTAAAGCAGTTATTACTCAAAAGACACCGTTGCAGGCAGTGGAATTTTTAAAAGGTACCTGCTATGATGAGTATTTCTCTCCTTTCTTTATTTACACAACTCTTCAAGACTCAACCGAAACTGGTTCAAAAATTATCGCAAGAAGTTGGGCCGACATTCTCGGGGAAGATAGCAATCCTGTGTATTACCCAGTGAATGAAAGTGAACCTTATTCTTTAAGACCATTTGAGAAAGAAGTACCAGGTACTCCTGAATATCGTAAACGCCTTAAAACTAAAATTATTAGATTTAAGTCTAATATTAAATTAGATAAACTTACTCAAGCCATTAACGGAGGAATTGGAAGTGTTACAGAAGTAGTTGATTTAAACGAAAGAACTTATACCGAAGAAAGATCACTACCTGGAAATCCCGCATCTCCTCGCGTGCTTTTGGAACAACGGGATGGTGAAAGTTCTAACTTTAGACGGGTAGCGAGAGAAGATCAGGACCCATTCCTTGGTCTTCTCAATAGAGGTTCGGAAACGTTTCAGGCACCAGATGGTCTTTATGATTTTAAATACTTAGAAAACTTAAGAATTAACGGAAAACGTCCAGAAATTGTTAAGACAATTATAGACGAACCAAGAACAAATCGAGAAGTTTATTACATTCCGGTGGATCCTTACGGTGAAGCTTTTCGGTCAAGTTCTGAAATTAAAAAAGAAGCTTTGAAAGACACCAAACTTTATAAAGCAAACATGGATGCTACATCGCATGAACTTGTTACCTATGGTGATTTAAATCTTAAAGCTGGAGGGAAAATCGAGATTGAAATTCCTAAAGCTGTTGATACTAACGAAGATGATGGAGGAATAGATGCGAACCTATCTGGAGTATATATTATTTCAGCAACCGTGCACGAGTTTGCAGGAGGTGTTTATACCAACCAGCTAAAAATTATTAGGGAAGGGTCTACTGAGGAAATTCTTGCCCTGAATACCACAGGACAAGATTTTAACCTAAACCAACAACTTGCTTAAAATGAATATTCAAAATTGGTTTATGGGTGTAGTTGAAGTGGAGCAGGATCCTCTTGGTATGGGCCGTGTAAAGGTTCGTTGCTTTGGGTATCACAATCCAGATAGAAAACTTCTTCCAACAAGTGACCTGCCTTGGATGCAAACCATCTTTCCGGTTACAGCTGGACCTGCTACCGGCAAAAAAGGATCAAGTCCAACACTTAAGATAAATTCAATTGTCTTTGGCGCTTTTTACGACGGCAGCGATTTACAAGATGCGGTTATCCTTGGAACCGTGCCGGGCGGAGAACTTAAACAAGCCAACTATGATCCTGAAACCGATGTAGGATTCGGTTCAGCGTTTGGTCCTTTTGGGCCGGGCATTCCAAATGCCAACGGTCCGCGGAATGATATGATTTCTTCTTCAGTCACTAGTGTGACCGCACCGCCGATGGCCAGTGTTCCAGATGATCAATACCCAGAACCCGCTTCGATTGGAGCAGGAGCCGGAAATAGTATTGCTTCTACCGCAGAAGGACAATCTCGCTTAGGTATTACAGAAGATGATGGCGCGAATAGAGATAGAGGCGGAAAGATTCAAAAATATTGGTCTGCTACTACAACACCAAACAGTTTAGGAGCC
>Ga0102963_1000875_pt1 | contig 13170 bp, 8 predicted proteins | sample SalPon2_C_H2O_MG_2_FD_84522 | JGI IMG/M metagenome (GOLD analysis project Ga0102963, IMG submission 84522) | Salt pond water microbial communities from South San Francisco under conditions of wetland restoration - Salt Pond MetaG SF2_C_H2O_MG | ecosystem: Environmental > Aquatic > Non-marine... | reverse complement strand
TGAAGGGCGCGGTTATCGCGCCCTTTTTTGTTTGCAAAAGATGAGGGTCATATAAGGGTCTTATCTTTTTCGCTTTGCCCCCTTGGCAAAAGTAAAAGAATCCCTTATGAGACACCGTAATACCCCAGCGTATCAAACGTCTGGGGTATTGTCTGTCCGAGACGGAGGGTAGAGATTTCTCTATAAATCCTTCCTGAGATGGGAATGAGTAAGAATTTCACCGCAAGGCATAGCCTTCGGGTGTTTTTGGCCTCGGCCCCTTATCACGGACCCCGAACGCCAAGGTTTCCTTGGCAAAACTGAGCCGGGGAGTGATCCCCAAAATTGGAGTGAAACTGTGGATAGAGCACAAAAAGAGAAAGTGGTTGAGGAACTCGGCCAAATCTTTGAAAGCTCTGGCGTTGTGGTCGTAGCCCATTACGCAGGTTTGACAGTTGCTGATATGCAAGATCTTCGCGCACGTGCACGTGCGGCCGAAGCATCTGTGCGTGTTGCCAAAAACAGGCTCGCCAAAATCGCCCTAGAGGGTAAGCCATGCGAAAGCATGACCCAATACCTAACAGGCATGACAGTGCTCACCTTCTCTGAGGACCCTGTGGCAGCTGCCAAAGTGGCCGAAGACTTCGCTAAAGAAAACTCAAAATTTGAGATCTTGGGCGGTGCAATGGGTGAAAATGCATTGGATCGTGCTGGCGTTGAAGCGGTATCAAAAATGCCATCTCGCGAAGAGCTTATTGCGTCTATCGTGGGTTGCATCGGTGCACCTGCTTCGAACATCGCTGGCGCAATTGGCGCACCTGCAAGCAACATCGCAAGCATTCTTTCGACCATCGAAGAGAAAGCTGCATAAGCAATTTGATTACCTGCGATGGATATATCCCATCGTTGGAACACAACCTTTAGTAACGGAAAGAGTCTAAAATGGCTGATCTGAAAAAACTAGCAGAAGAGATCGTAGGTCTAACACTGCTTGAAGCACAAGAACTAAAAACAATCTTGAAAGACGAGTACGGCATCGAGCCAGCAGCTGGCGGTGCAGTTATGGTTGCAGGAGCAGCGGGCGACGCAGGCGGTGCAGCAGCAGAAGAAAAATCAGAATTCGACGTAGTTCTGAAATCTGCAGGCGGCAACAAAATCGCAGTCATCAAAGAAGTACGCGGCATCACAGGCCTAGGCCTTAAAGAAGCGAAAGACTTGGTTGAGTCTGGCGGCAAGATCAAAGAAGGCGTTGAAAAAGCCGAAGCAGAAGACATCAAAGGCAAGCTGGAAGCAGCTGGCGCAGAGGTCGAATTGGCATAAGCCAATTTGCCAGGGAAACCTGGGCTTACAAAGCTTAGCTGGGTGCGAGTTTTCGCATCCAGCTTCGTCTGTCTTAATAAGGGCCATTTCGAGGATGGCGTTTTTTAAGGCAGAGTTCAAAGATCGGGAGGCACTCTACGGGAAGTGTGCCGGGAATTGATCGAACTTGTGCTGTCTCATTGGGGAACGCGACCGGTGCCCGACGGTTTCGTGTTTCTGTTGAGAAAAGAAAGGTGACACCGACCATGGCGCAAAGCTATCTTGGCCAAAAACGTCTTCGTAAGTACTACGGTAAAATCCGCGAAGTCCTAGACATGCCGAACCTGATCGAGGTTCAAAAATCGTCTTATGATCTATTCCTGAATTCAGGTGATCAGCCAGCTCCACTCGATGGAGAGGGTATGCAAGGCGTATTCCAATCGGTTTTCCCGATTAAGGATTTCAACGAAACCTCTATCTTAGAATTCGTGGGATATGACCTTGAGCATCCGAAATATGATGTTGAAGAATGTCAGCAACGTGACATGACATATAGCGCGCCGCTCAAGGTGACATTGCGTTTGATCGTGTTTGATGTTGACGAAGACACTGGCGCCAAGTCGGTGAAAGATATCAAAGAACAAGACGTATTCATGGGCGACATGCCTTTGATGACGCCAAATGGTACATTCGTTGTGAACGGCACAGAGCGTGTGATTGTTTCACAAATGCACCGCTCGCCAGGCGTATTCTTTGACCATGACAAGGGCAAAACTCACAGCTCTGGTAAGTTGTTGTTTGCCTGCCGCATCATCCCATACCGTGGATCTTGGTTGGATTTCGAATTTGACGCGAAAGATATCGTTTACGCTCGTATCGACCGTCGTCGTAAATTGCCTGTCACAACGCTTCTTTATGCGCTTGGCATGGATCAAGAAAGCATCATGTCGGCCTATTATGACACTGTGTCATTCCGCCATGAAAAGGGTCGTGGATGGGTTACAAAGTTTTTCCCTGAACGTGTTCGTGGCACACGCCCAACCTATGATTTGATCGACGCCGCAACCGGCGAAGTGATCGCAGAGGCAGGTAAGAAAGTCACACCACGCGCTGTGAAAAAATTGATCGAAGAGGGTGCGGTTACGGATCTGTTGATCCCATTTGATCACATCGTCGGAAAATTCGTCGCCCGAGATATCATCAACGAAGAAAACGGTGCAATCTACGTTGAAGCAGGTGATGAACTGACTGTTGAGTATGACAAAGAAGGTCAGTTGAACGGCGGAACATTGAAAGATCTGTTGGACGCAGGGTTCACGGATATTCCAGTGTTGGACATCGACAACGTGAACGTGGGTGCATACATCCGCAACACAATGGCGCAAGATAAGAACATGAACCGCGAAACTGCGCTTCTTGATATTTATCGCGTGATGCGCCCAGGTGAACCGCCCACGGTTGAGGCGGCCTCTGGTCTGTTTGATACGCTATTCTTTGATCACGAACGCTATGACCTATCAGCGGTTGGTCGTGTGAAAATGAATATGCGTTTGGCTTTGGATGCCGAAGATACACAACGTACCCTTCGTTCAGAAGACATCGTGTCCTGTATCAAGGCATTGGTTGAACTGCGTGATGGTAAGGGTGAGGTTGACGATATTGACCACCTTGGTAACCGCCGTGTTCGTTCCGTTGGTGAATTAATGGAAAACCAATACCGTGTTGGTTTGCTACGCATGGAGCGCGCGATCAAGGAGCGTATGTCCAGCGTTGAAATCGACACTGTCATGCCACAGGATTTGATTAACGCAAAACCCGCAGCTGCGGCAGTACGCGAATTCTTTGGTTCATCGCAGCTCTCGCAGTTTATGGACCAAACAAACCCATTGTCCGAAGTAACACACAAGCGTCGCTTGTCTGCGTTGGGCCCAGGCGGTCTAACACGCGAACGTGCAGGGTTTGAGGTGCGCGACGTTCACGCCACGCACTACGGTCGTATGTGTCCAATTGAGACGCCAGAAGGTCCAAACATTGGTTTGATCAACTCTTTGGCAACATTTGCACGCGTCAACAAATACGGCTTTATCGAAACACCCTATCGTAAGGTTGTTGATGGTAAGGTGACGGATGACGTGTCCTACATGTCGGCGACAGAGGAAATGCGTCACACAGTTGCGCAGGCAAACGCAACATTGGACGCTGACGGCAACTTTATCAATGAATTGGTATCAACACGTCAAAACGGTGACTATACACTTGCGCCACGTGAAAATGTTGACCTGATCGACGTTAGCCCGAAACAGTTAGTTTCGGTTGCGGCCTCCTTGATCCCGTTCTTGGAAAACGATGACGCGAACCGCGCATTGATGGGGTCAAACATGCAACGTCAGGCTGTGCCACTTTTGCGTGCTGAGGCACCATTGGTTGGTACGGGTATCGAAGGCGTTGTTGCACGCGACTCTGGTGCGGCGATCATGGCGAAACGTGGCGGTATTGTTGACCAGATCGATGCGCAACGTATCGTTATCCGCGCGACCAGCGATCTTGAGCTGGGCGACGCGGGCGTCGACATTTATCGCATGCGCAAATTCCAACGTTCAAACCAAAACACATGTATCAACCAGCGCCCATTGGTGAAGGTTGGTCAAACTGTTGGTAAGGGCGAAGTGATTGCAGATGGTCCATCGACCGACATGGGTGAATTGGCCCTTGGTAAAAACGTGGTTGTCGCGTTTATGCCTTGGAACGGTTACAACTATGAAGACTCGATCCTAATTTCCGAACGCATCGCACAAGATGACGTGTTCACATCCGTTCACATCGAAGAATTCGAAGTGGCCGCACGTGACACGAAATTGGGTCCTGAGGAAATTACACGTGATATTCCAAACGTAGGTGAAGAAGCCCTTCGCAACCTGGACGAAGCGGGTATCGTTTATATCGGTGCAGATGTTCAACCAGGTGACATTTTGGTGGGTAAAATCACACCAAAAGGCGAAAGCCCAATGACGCCAGAAGAAAAACTCCTTCGTGCGATCTTTGGTGAAAAGGCCTCTGACGTTCGTGATACATCATTGCGTGTGAAACCGGGTGACTACGGTACTGTGGTTGAAGTTCGTGTCTTTAATCGTCACGGTGTTGAAAAAGACGAACGTGCATTGCAGATCGAACGTGAAGAGGTGGAACGCCTTGCACGTGACCGTGATGACGAATTGGTCATTTTGGACCGCAACATTTATGCGCGTCTTGAAAATCTGATCATGGGCAAAACAGCGGTCAAAGGTCCAAAGGGCGTTGCAGCGAATTCTGAAATCACAGAAGAGCTGTTGTCGTCTTTGACACGTGGCCATTGGTGGCAATTGGCGCTTGCGGATGAGCAAGATGCGCAGATTGTTGAGGCCCTTCATGAACAGTATGAGGCACAAAAACGCGCGTTAGACGCACGTTTTGAGGATAAGGTCGAAAAAGTCCGTCGTGGCGACGATCTTCCTCCGGGTGTTATGAAAATGGTCAAGGTGTTCATCGCTGTGAAGCGTAAGCTTCAGCCGGGTGATAAAATGGCGGGTCGTCACGGAAACAAAGGTGTGATTTCACGCGTTGTTCCGATGGAGGACATGCCATTCCTAGAGGACGGCACACCCGTTGACTTCTGTTTGAACCCACTTGGCGTTCCATCACGGATGAACGTGGGTCAGATTTTGGAAACGCACATGGGTTGGGCTGCACGCGGCCTGGGCCTAAAAGTGGATGACGCGATCCAAGAGTATCGTCGCAGCGGGGATCTAACACCCGTTCGCGAGGCGATGCGCATCGCCTATGGCGAAGATGTCTATGAAGAGGGCATCACTGGCATGGACGAGGATCAGTTGATCGAAGCGGCGGGCAATGTGGCACGTGGTGTTCCAATTGCGACACCTGTTTTTGACGGTGCACGCGAAGCGGACGTTAACGACGCATTGGTCCGCGCAGGATTTGATCAATCAGGTCAGTCAGTTCTATTTGACGGTCGCACAGGCGAACAATTCAGCCGCCCAGTGACTGTTGGTGTGAAGTATCTATTGAAACTGCACCACTTGGTAGACGACAAAATCCACGCCCGTTCAACAGGCCCATACTCACTTGTTACGCAGCAGCCATTGGGTGGTAAAGCCCAGTTCGGTGGTCAGCGCTTTGGTGAGATGGAAGTTTGGGCATTGGAGGCATATGGCGCAGCCTACACGTTGCAAGAGATGCTGACAGTGAAATCAGACGATGTTGCTGGGCGGACCAAAGTCTATGAATCGATTGTTAAGGGTGAAGACAACTTTGAAGCGGGGATCCCAGAATCCTTTAACGTTCTTGTCAAAGAAGTCCGCGGCCTTGGCCTAAATATGGAGCTCCTGGATGCAGAGGACGAGGAATAACGGTCACCCCTTATTCCCCACCCCTTCGTCCCTAATTTGAGGAAATCAAAATGAACCAGGAAATCACAACAAACCCATTCAACCCGCTAGCGTCTGCAAAGATGTTTGATGAAATCAAAGTTTCTTTGGCCTCACCTGAGCGGATTTTGTCATGGTCATACGGCGAAATCAAAAAGCCAGAGACCATCAACTATCGTACGTTCAAACCAGAGCGTGACGGCCTATTCTGTGCGCGTATCTTTGGCCCAACCAAAGATTACGAATGTCTGTGCGGAAAATATAAGCGCATGAAATATCGCGGCGTTGTCTGCGAAAAATGTGGTGTTGAAGTTACTCTTCAAAAAGTGCGCCGTGGACGCATGGGGCACATCGAATTAGCCTCACCCGTTGCACACATCTGGTTCCTGAAATCACTGCCATCCCGTATCGGTCTGATGCTGGATATGACATTGCGTGATTTGGAACGTGTTCTTTATTTCGAAAACTATGTGGTTATCGAACCTGGCCTGACCGATCTTCAATACGGTCAGATGCTAAGCGAAGAAGAATACATGGACGCGCAGGACACCTATGGCATGGACGCGTTCACCGCGAACATCGGTGCCGAAGCAATCCGAGAAATGTTGGCACAAATCGACCTTGAAGCCGAAGCAGAGCAGCTGCGCGCTGAGCTGAAAGAGGCGACTGGCGAACTTAAGCCAAAGAAGATCATCAAGCGTCTAAAGGTTGTCGAAAGCTTCCTTGAGTCTGGCAACCGTCCAGAATGGATGATTTTGACAGTTGTTCCAGTGATCCCACCAGAATTGCGCCCATTGGTGCCGTTGGATGGAGGTCGTTTTGCGACGTCTGATTTGAACGACCTTTATCGTCGTGTGATTAACCGTAACAACCGTCTAAAGCGTTTGATTGAACTGCGCGCGCCTGACATCATCGTGCGAAACGAAAAGCGGATGTTGCAGGAATCTGTTGATGCCTTGTTTGACAATGGCCGTCGTGGTCGTGTCATTACAGGTTCGAACAAGCGTCCACTGAAATCGCTTTCAGATATGCTGAAGGGTAAGCAGGGCCGTTTCCGTCAGAACCTTTTGGGGAAACGCGTCGACTTCTCTGGTCGTTCTGTGATTGTGACGGGTCCCGAGTTGAAACTGCATCAATGTGGTTTGCCCAAGAAAATGGCGCTCGAGCTGTTTAAACCATTCATCTACAGCCGCCTTGAGGCCAAAGGTCTGTCGTCCACCGTGAAACAGGCCAAGAAATTGGTTGAAAAAGAGCGTCCAGAGGTTTGGGATATTCTGGATGAAGTGATCCGTGAACACCCAGTTCTTTTGAACCGTGCGCCAACACTTCACCGTTTGGGTATTCAGGCGTTTGAACCCGTATTGATCGAAGGGAAAGCGATCCAGCTTCATCCGCTTGTCTGTTCTGCGTTTAACGCGGACTTTGACGGTGACCAAATGGCGGTTCACGTTCCATTGAGCCTTGAGGCACAATTGGAAGCGCGCGTTTTGATGATGTCCACGAACAACGTTCTGTCACCTGCAAACGGTGCGCCGATTATCGTTCCCTCACAGGACATGATCTTGGGCCTATACTACACCACGATCATGCGTGAAGGCATGAAGGGTGAAGGCATGGTCTTTAGTTCAATCGAAGAGGTGCAGTACGCACTTGACTCAGGGGCGGTTCACCTACACGCGAAAATCATGGCGCGTATCCCGCAAGTGGACGAACACGGCAATGATGTGGTTAAGCGTTACGAAACCACACCGGGACGTGTACGTATTGGCGCATTGTTGCCGAAAAACGCGAAGGCACCGTTTGACCTCGTGAACAACCTATTGCGTAAAAAGGACGTTCAGCGCGTCATTGACACGGTTTACCGTTACTGCGGTCAAAAGGTATCTGTGATCTTCTGTGACCAGATCATGACCATGGGTTTCCGTGAAGCGTTCAAAGCAGGTATTTCCTTTGGTAAGGATGACATGGTTATTCCGAATGACAAATGGGATATCGTTGAAGAAACACGTGACCAAGTAAAAGACTTTGAACAACAGTATATGGACGGTCTGATCACACAGGGCGAAAAGTATAACAAAGTTGTTGATGCATGGTCAAAGTGTAACGATAAAGTCACCGACGCGATGATGAACACGATCTCGGCACCTGGTCAGGATGAAAATGGCGCAGAGAACGAACCAAACTCTGTTTACATGATGGCGCACTCTGGCGCGCGGGGTTCTGTCACCCAGATGAAGCAGTTGGGCGGTATGCGCGGTTTGATGGCGAAGCCGAACGGCGATATCATCGAAACGCCAATCATCTCAAACTTTAAAGAAGGTTTGACAGTTCTTGAGTACTTTAACTCAACCCACGGTGCGCGTAAGGGTCTGTCGGATACGGCGTTGAAAACGGCGAACTCTGGTTACCTAACGCGTCGTTTGGTTGACGTGGCACAGGACTGTATCGTTCGTGGAAATGATTGTGGCACTGAAAACTCAATCACGGCAGAACCTGCCGTGAATGATGGTGAAGTGATCGCAACGCTTGCGGAACGTGTCTTGGGCCGTGTCGCTGCCGAAGATATCATGCGTCCCGGAACGGACGAAGTTATCGTCGCTAAAGGCGAGCTGATCGATGAATTGATGTCAGATGCGATTGATGAGGCGGGTGTTGCCTCTGCGCGGATCCGCAGCCCATTGACCTGTGACGCAGACGAAGGCGTGTGTGCCAAGTGTTATGGTCGTGACCTTGCACGCGGTACGATCGTGAACGTGGGTGAGGCCGTTGGCATCATTGCGGCACAATCCATCGGTGAACCAGGTACACAGCTAACCATGCGTACATTCCACATCGGTGGTGTTGCGCAGGGTGGTCAGCAATCGTTCCAAGAGGCATCGCAACCAGGTAAGATCGAATTCGAAAACGAAGCGATCTTGGAAAATGCGAATGGTGAAATCTTGGTCATGAGCCGCAACATGAAGTTGCGCATCATGGATGAACACGGTGAAGAGCGTGCATCACACAAGCTGAGCTATGGTTCAAAATTGTTCGTCAAAGCGGGTGATACAATCGAACGCGGTGCGAAACTGTTTGAATGGGATCCATATACATTGCCGATCATCGCAGAAAAGGATGGTATGGCGAAACACGTGGACCTTGTGAACGGTATCGCGGTTCGTGAAGAAACCGATGACGCAACTGGTATGACGCAGAAAATCGTTGTTGATTGGCGCGCAGCGCCACGCGGCAATGATTTGAAACCTGAAATCATCTTGGTGGGAGATGATGGTGAGCCGGTTCGCAATGACGCGGGTGCGCCTATCACATATCCAATGTCTGTGGATGCGATTTTGTCTGTCGAGGACGGATCAAAAATCTGCGCAGGTGATGTATTGGCACGTATCCCACGTGAAGGTGCAAAAACCAAAGACATTACAGGTGGTTTGCCAAGAGTTGCCGAATTGTTCGAGGCACGTCGTCCAAAAGATCACGCAATCATCGCGGAAATCGATGGTTATGTGCGCTTTGGCCGCGACTACAAGAACAAGCGCCGCATCTCGATCGAACCATCAGATGAGACACGTGAACCAGTCGAATACATGGTGCCAAAAGGCAAGCACATCCCAGTTGGCGAGGGCGATTTCGTCCAAAAAGGCGACTACATCATGGATGGCAACCCTGCACCTCATGACATCCTTGCGATTATGGGTGTTGAGGCCTTGGCAAACTACATGATTGACGAAGTTCAGGACGTGTATCGCCTGCAAGGCGTAAAGATCAACGATAAGCACGTTGAAGTGATCGTACGTCAGATGCTTCAGAAATATGAAATTTTTGACAGCGGTGATACGACACTTCTGAAGGGCGAACATGTTGATCGCGCCGAGTTTGAAGCAGCGAATGAAAAAGCGCTGTCAAAAGGCGGTCGTGCCGCGACAGGTGAACCAATCCTATTGGGTATCACCAAAGCGTCACTTCAAACGCGTTCGTTTATCTCTGCAGCTTCGTTCCAGGAAACAACGCGTGTTCTCACCGAGGCATCTGTCCAAGGTAAGCGTGATAAGTTGATCGGCCTGAAAGAAAACGTGATTGTTGGACGCTTGATCCCAGCGGGCACAGGTGGTGCAACACAACGCGTTAGTCGTATCGCGACGGATCGTGACAATGTTGTGATCGAGGCACGTCAGGAAGAGGCACAGCAGGCGGTCGCAATCGCGGCACCGACGGATGATCAGCCAGACGCCGAATAAGAAGATCAAATATGAACTGGAAAAGGCGTCGCATGCGGCGCCTTTTTCTTTATGCCTCTTTTCTTGGTGAAAAAATCACTGCACAGTCGGCAAAAAACACGGATCCATTCATGACAGATAATCAACGCGGCGCGACGCTCATGATGCTTAGCATGGCGGCATTCGTTCTGAATGACACCTTTGTGAAACTGCTGGGCGGACACATCCCTTTGTTCGAGATTTTGTTTCTGCGTGGGATCGTGGCAACAGTCGCATTGGTGATCATGTGTTGGTATCTTCAGGCGCTGAAATTTCAACATAGCGCACGCGATTGGACGTTGATGATCGCGCGATCTGCATCTGAAATTGCGGCGGCCTATTTCTTTTTAACGGCCTTGATTCACATGCCGATTGCAAATGTCACGGCAATCTTACAGACCCTGCCATTGACCGTATCACTAGGCGGGGTGTTGTTGTTTAAAAATCCGATTGGCTGGCGGCGTTTGCTTGCAATTTTGGTGGGCTTTGGGGGCATGATGTTGATCGTGCGTCCAGGGAGCGATGGATTTGATGTTTATTCCATCTATGTTTTGATCGCCGTTCTTTGTGTGACTGCGCGCGATTTAACAACGCGCGCGATGTCCAAGGCAGTTCCATCTCTTTTTGTGACCTTGCTCGCGTCACTTTCGGTCACGGTCTATTCTGGCATCATGATGATCGGGGCCGATTTCACGCACATGTCTGGGCTTGATCAATTCTGTTTGCTTGCCTCGGCCTTCTTTATCGTCGGTGGGTACGCATTCAGTGTTTTGGTCATGCGCGTTGGGGACATCTCGTTTGTGGCGCTGTTCCGATATTCGGCAGTGATTTGGACATTGTTCATTGGGCTGTGGGTGTTTGGCGATTGGCCCGATGCGCAAACGCTGATTGGGGCGGCGATTATCGCACTATCTGGAGGTTACACCATGTTGCGAGAGGCGCGCATTAGGCGTCGGTCCACAACTGCTTAATCAGATCAATATCGAAGTTAAAGTCGGTTTTGAAGTGGTGTTGTTGTTGAGCGGTGAGAGGCGTGAATTTGAAACGATCCAGCTCTCTTGCGGATGCTGAGTCGTTTTCATCATGAAATGATCGAAGGAACATGGGTGTGTCTCAATCGCTGATCACGGGCATATGTTGGTCCAGTTTGTGATGACCAAAATTCATGACGGTGTTATTGGCCGATGTTTTGAACACCGCTGCTAATGCGGGGGTCCATAAATTTCGCACCAATTCCTCGGCCTGCAATCCTTCAGCCGAAGGCCGGATCGCATAACCGCGTGCATAGTCGAGGGCAAAGCGTGGTTTGTTTGCGTAGTCAATCACACCAACCGCTGCAGTGGTTTTCAAACGTTCAATGAATGTGCGATGAACCGCATCATCATCCAAATGAAACTGAATTGAATGCGCATGTGCGACGTCCAAATGATCCAGGATGACTTGCTCCGCAATCTGGCGATGTGGATGTGGGGGGTATGGTAGGATTTTAATGTGATCCGCCCATTTGGTCAGATCGTTCAACTGATCGCGGGCCCAGACGGGCAAATCATTGCCAACTAGGACCAAATACTGAAAATCCGTGTCAGTCTGAGCAAGGATTGAGGGTAGGTTGAACGCCCGAAATAATCGCAACCGATGTTTTAAGTGGGCCTCGTCATACAAAAACGCCTTACGCTGTTCGATGGTTTCATGTTCGCGTTGAAATCCGCCCAATGCGGGGTATGAAAATTGACAAAGCCCAATCACTTGCATCTGATCGTTTTTCCCACGATATGGTTCCGTAATATGGGAAAGTTTCTGGGCAAGTGGGGCATTGTCCAACCATATGTGAACAGAATATGAAAGCTTTCTGCTCAGATGTTGACAATGGTGCCGACTCTGCCTATACGCGCCCTATCTCGGAGTGGGGGTCGCCCCATCGCCGAACTTCATAATTGAAGTGGTCAAGATCCAGGCCCTGCCTCGATCCTCTGAAAATCCGCCGCGTCGTTTCCGCGATTTGGGAACGCATGCGGTGATTGTGTATTGCGGACGCGCGATATGCGACCTGAGCCGCACGGGACACCTCGTGCATGATATTTTAGTTTGAGCGAACGGGGAACTTACCGGAATGCCAACGATTCAACAGCTGATCCGTAAGCCACGGCAGCCAAAAGTAAAACGGTCGAAGTCAATGCACCTAGAGCAGTGCCCACAAAAACGTGGCGTCTGTACTCGCGTTTACACGACTACTCCAAAGAAACCCAACTCGGCGATGCGTAAGGTGGCTAAGGTCCGCCTAACAAACGGCTTTGAGGTCATCAGCTATATCCCTGGTGAAAAGCACAACCTGCAAGAGCACTCAGTTGTTCTTATCCGCGGTGGTCGTGTGAAAGACCTTCCAGGTGTGCGTTACCACATCCTACGTGGTGTGCTTGATACACAAGGCGTTAAAGATCGTAAGCAACGCCGTTCGAAATACGGCGCTAAGCGTCCGAAGTAAGAGGAAATTTGAATGTCCCGTCGTCACGCTGCTGAAAAACGTGAAATATTGCCCGACGCCAAATTTGGTGATCGTGTTCTATCAAAATTCATGAACAACCTTATGATCGATGGTAAAAAATCTGTCGCTGAAAAGATTGTTTACAATGCTCTTGACCGTGTTGAGTCAAAAGTAAAGCGCACACCTGTTGAGGTGTTCCACGAAGCGCTAGACAACATCAAACCTTCTGTTGAGGTTCGTTCGCGTCGCGTTGGTGGTGCAACATACCAAGTTCCAGTCGAAGTTCGCCCAGAGCGCCGTGAAGCGCTTGCGATCCGTTGGTTGATTTCTGCGTCTCGCTCACGCAACGAAAACACAATGGAAGAGCGCCTAGCGGGTGAGCTACTTGACGCAGTGAACTCTCGTGGTGCGGCTGTTAAGAAGCGCGAAGATACACACAAAATGGCCGATGCGAACAAAGCATTCAGCCATTACCGCTGGTAATTCAGATAAGGCAGCTAAAAAATGGCACGCGAATATCCATTAGATCTATATCGTAACTTCGGTATTATGGCGCACATCGATGCAGGTAAAACAACCTGCTCTGAGCGTATCTTGTACTATACAGGTAAGTCACACAACATCGGTGAGGTGCAAGACGGTGCGGCCACCATGGACTGGATGGAACAAGAGCAAGAGCGCGGTATTACAATTACGTCTGCGGCGACAACCACATTCTGGGAACGTACAGAAGATGGTG
>Ga0102963_1000863_pt1 | contig 13278 bp, 6 predicted proteins | sample SalPon2_C_H2O_MG_2_FD_84522 | JGI IMG/M metagenome (GOLD analysis project Ga0102963, IMG submission 84522) | Salt pond water microbial communities from South San Francisco under conditions of wetland restoration - Salt Pond MetaG SF2_C_H2O_MG | ecosystem: Environmental > Aquatic > Non-marine... | reverse complement strand
GTATATGCAGTGCTTGTATTAGTATCGGTTGAACTTATAGTAATCTGCCCATTACTATTTCTTGTTATTGTGGTTGCACCAGCACCAACTAGTTGAATATTGTCAATTGATGAATCAGATCCAGTTAGTGTGATATTAGGATCTGAATTATTTAATGGCGATCCACTTTGAGTAGCCGTTAATGCATAAGTCGTATTAGTATTTGTATCGGTGTCAGTCCATGGCACGTTGACAACAAGATTATCAGATGCATCGACTTGAATAGCGTAAGTTCTAGATCCAGCAGAACTAACACTATTGGCACCAACGGTTTGAGTTGTACCACTTACATTAGCGTCAAATGTGGTACCATTAAGTGTTAATCCCTTTCCAGCTGTATAAGTTGTATCGGTATTATCAGAAGCCGGAAATGTAACAGTTTTAGTATTTACTGCTGTAACGTGACCAGTAGCATTTGTGGTAATACTATCAATAGCGGTAAATGATCCGCCATAAGATGGTGATGCTGTTGATGTGTTATTTGTTCTTGTAGTGTTATCATGATTAAACGTTAATGTTTCATTGCCAGCTTGATCAGTTGTAAAATCGCCACCGCCACTTATATATGTGCCTGCTGAAAGAGTTATAGTAGCATTATTCGGCACCGCACCAGCGGGCATTGTAAATGTTGTAGTCTCAACGCCAGTTATATGACCTTGAGTACTTACAGTAAGACCTGTTATTGCGTCAAACGTACCTTCGTGTGTTAATGTGGAAGATGCCGATGATGGTGTATTAGTGATCGCAGCGTGGTCAATTGTAATAGTTTCATTTGACGCCTGATCTGTTGTAAAGTCACCACCCGTAGTTAAATCAGTACCAGCCGCGATAGTAATAGTAGCATTGTTTGCTGCTGGTGGCGGTGCTCCAATTTCTACAATTGACTCAGTACCATCAACATCCTTTTTAAGGAAGAGTTTACCATCATGCGTATTAATTGCTAGTTCGCCTAGAGCTAAGGCTGATGTTGCAGGAATAGCACCTTGTACGGCAGAACGCCGTATACGAATATCTGTTTTAACTGCCAATGTTGGCTCCTCGATTAATCAATCTCTATATAGAGAGTTTAATGTAAATTTAAGCAAATTGTATATACAATTATTTGCTGCTTAAATGTATTTATATGTTTACAAAATCATATTTCTATGATATAATAATATAGTCCACCGGGGAGCCAGAGGTATACTAGTAAGTTCCACCATCAATAATATTAGAAACTACAGGAGTTCCTCCAGAATTAAACTGTACTATACTACCTTCTGTACCGGTAAGGAACGAAATAGCAGTACCATCGCCATTTGATATAAACACTGCATTAGCAGTAAATGATGATACACCAGTACCGCCATGAGTAACAGCAAGGTCATTTGTTAAAGATAATGTTCCTGCTGACAGAGTATCTGTTACTACAACAGTTCCGGTTGCCGAGTCTAGTGTAAGATCGCCCGATCCAGTATCAATCTCGCCGCCGGCAGCAATACCAATTTGTATATTACCTATATATGCGCCACCAAGATCAATATCACCTAGATTTCCAGAAATAACGTTTGCAGTATTAGTTGCATCAGGTACGTAGATTAATCGACCGGTAGAATCATCAAAACCAAAGAATCCGAGTTTAGCATCTGTTCCATCGTGCCATCTAAATTCAATACCACGATCTAAGTTATCATCAACAGTTGGGACGGTATCTCCACCAAGAGTAATAATAATATCATCAACAGTTACTGTATTTGAGTTAACACTTGTTGTAGTACCATTTACTACTAGATCTCCGCCTACGGTCAAACTACCGGCAGTTGTTACAGTATCCGTAGCTTCGTTGCCTAGAGTTACGTTGCCATTAACAGTTAAAGCACCAGTAATCGTAACATCGTCTGGTAAGCCAATAGTTACTGTTTGGTCTGTTATACTAGTTTCAATTTCATTAGCAGTACCAGAAATAGTAAGAACTTCAGAGTCTAAATCGACTGAACCTGCTGTAGGACCATCAGCAGCAACATCTAAAGCTTGAGCTGTTACCTCGTTATCTACATAATTTTTAACTGCTAATGCAGTAATTAATTGAGAATTAGTAGGAGTCGCTGCCATTGAAGTTTCAATAGAAGTAACTGTTTGGCCTGTTCCACCAGAAGTATCTACTCTCAAAGAGCCAATATTCATAGCATCGATATGAGAATTAGCATCGACAATTATGGCTGAACTAGCTGTTAATGTGCCATGCGCATGATCTAATAATGCAGTAAAGTATTTACCACCAATTACATCAACATTAGGCGCCACCCCACCAACTTCGGTGCCAGTACCAATGTATAATCTATCGCCGTTATTTGCTTGAGTCCCAGCTACATATGAATAAGCTAACTCACCGGTTTTAATATTACTAGGCGCTTGCGTAGTAGCTCCGGTGGTTAAAATTTTCATTCTGGTTAAATTTGCCATTAGTAAGTACCTCCATTAATATTGAGGTTCTCATTCTCAATATTCGGTGTTATCTCGTATTTGCCTGTTGTTCCGTTAAAAATCATCATAGCTCCGTCTGTTTGTCCTGATGCATCAATATCTGACATATCAGTAAGTGATATTGAATCCTTACTAATTCTTACAGTTTGAGCTACGATTTCATTTTGTTGTCTTGTTTGTCCAACTAATCTGTTTGTTTGTCTAATCTTAGCTTTTATATCTGCCATTGAAATTAATCTCTTGTAACTCCTGGTGTAACTTCAACTTGTCCTTCTAATACTCTTGTTTTTATACCAGTATCAGAAGTAATCTCTACGTCATAAACGTATCGACCTGCTTTCATAGCATTAGTTTGTACATGACTCAATTCTATTCTAATATCACCAGCATTTGCGTTGATAATAGAAGCTGTAAAATCTATAGATGTTAAAGACGAATAAGTTCTTCTTATTTGACCTTCAACAGTATAGTTAGACAGATTCAAAGCATTTCCATCTGAGTCAGTAACTTCGATGTCGGCACTAAAACTAGCGCCTTGATCGATATAAAGATTTGAATAAATTGCCATAACCTATCTATTTATACTCTTTTATTTTTTTAGTTATTATAACCATGGTAATCCTGTATTAGAATTTGTGGCAGCATTTGCTTTCTTTTTCTCAACTCTAGCTAAAACTCTAGCTTCTATTTCATCTTTATCAATTGCTGCGTGTACCCATTCTAATACAATATCATGAGTAAGGTTTTCAAACGGGATATAGTTTGGATCATCTGGATCAGGCGTAAAATTACATGAACCCTCAACATTTGCTCCAAATTTTCCATCATGATGAGCATATCGCCAGTGTGCGGCAACTACGCCTTTGTTGTCAACATTGTCATACGATAATTGAGTAATAATCCACATATTTATTTTTCCATTAATAGTTGTACAAGTTTTTCAAGTTTATCTATTTTACTTTCAAGAGTTTCTATTTTGTCTTCTTGCTCTTACATACCTTCAATAAGAACAGCAACAACTTCTTCATAGTCAACTGTCTTATAAGATTCTTCGCCTTCAACAAAATACGGACTATGCTCATGAACAATTTCTGGTATAACTTGTTCAACTTCTTGAGCAATAAGACCAATGTCGTTCTTTCCTTTGCGCGAAGTTTGATTCCATACAAACGAAACGCCACGCATAGATTTAATTTTATCTAGAGCACCGGTTATTGTTTCAACATTATCTTTCAATGCCGCGTCTGATAAAGTTGTTGAAAATGCAGTTACGTTACCATCAACTTCTAGATTACCTGTTGCTGATAATCGAAGTTTAGTATTTGTAATACTAAAACCGGTACCGTAAGCCATATCATAGTTAGTACCTTGATTTAGTCCAGTGATCCAATAATCGCTACCGGTACCGTTTGGTCCAGTGTTTCTATAAGCAACAACAGCTTCGCCAGTATCCTTGGAATTATTATTATATACAGTTAAATTACAACTTTCCCAACTAGTATCTCCTGGTTCAGTTCCAGTAATTATTATTGGGCCATAAGCCTGTATAATGCCACCAGCTTCGAAATCTGGTTTAAGATAAATACTTTCTCCACCAATACCAAATCCAGATATTAATTTAGAATTGCCGCCATCAATCAGATTAAGATCGACATTACCAATAATTGTCGAATCGCCGTAACCTAAAGTGTTTGGAGTTAAATTAGTCGCTGTTCTTAACGCATCGGTATAATTACCATGAGCCGTCATAATTCTAAATTTATTATTAAAATATGTCGATTCTGCTAAAATTATAGGATCCCACGATGGCTCTATAGTACTAACACTGGTTAAATCAGTACCGGTTTCTACACCGCTGGCAAATTTAAGATATGCTAGTGCATCACCTGATGTGGCTGTCCGGCCGGTTGATGGAGCAGGTCCGGAGCCATCAAAGTCAAAATTCCCTGCAGGATCTAATCCATTAATGTATATGTTGCTATTGAATGTATTAGCTGAATCGAAAGTATTTTCCGAAGCTAATATAGCGTATCGGCCATCAAGATCTTTAGTAATACTTGTAAGACCACTTCTGTTAATAGTTAATACACCAGTTCCAGTATTAAAATCAATAGAAGATGCGTAATTATTAGTATCAGTATTAGCCCATGGCACGTTAACAACTAGATTATCACTAGAATCGACTTGGATTGCATAAGTTCTAGATGCGGTAGATGTTATAGCATTTGCATCAACTGTCTGTGCTGAAGCATCAACATTAGATCTAACAGTAATCTTACCATTATCATTACGAGTTACTGTTGTACCTTCACCTCCTACTAATTGGATAGTATCAGTTGACGCATCAGAACCATTTAAACTTATAAAAGGATCAGTGTTAGTAGCAGGAGATCCTGACGCGACTGCCGTTAAAGTATATTCTGTATTATTATCGTTATCACCTGGTAACGTAATTGACTTAGTATTAACAGCTGTAATATGTCCAGTGTCGCTTGTTGTAATAGAACTTACTATTGTAAAGCTTCCGCCATGAGCTGGAGTTTCAGCAGTATCGGTTCCATCAGTGCGTGTAACATTTTTATGAGCAATTGTTAAATCGTATGGATCAGTGTCAGATCCAGTAGAAGTATCTGTCCAATTGACGTCAATATCGCTACCTTCAACAAACTTCCATTCTTTTCCATCACCGATAGTTACTTCAGTACCATCGCCATCTTCTACAATAAATGTTGTTAATTTGTTTGTATTGGTAGAATCAATAGTAATTTTACCATCATCATTTCGAGTAACTGTTGTGGCACCAGTTCCTACTAATTGGATTGTGTCTGTTGTTGCATCTGATCCGTTTAGACTAATTGCTGGATCGTTATTATCTGCCGGTGATCCAGTTTGTACAGCAGTAAGAGTATAAGTCGTATCGCTATCAGTATGATTAATTGTGTATGTTGTCGTAGTTACATCAGTAACATGACCTTGAGAATTAACAGTAACACCAGTCACAAGAGCAACGTCTTGACCAGTTTCAGTAATCTCTAATGTCTCTGTAGCTGCAGTTGCAGTACTAGTAACATCTTCATGATCAATTGTTAAATCATCGGTTGCAGCAGCAGTTGTCTTTATCGCAGTTCCACCAATAAACGTTGCTGTATTACCACTAGATATTGTTTGAGTAGTTCCCTCATCACCAGCTAATTTCCATGAAGAGTAATTATCATACGTTGGAATAGCGGTTGCTGTTACTGCTGTAACATGTCCTTTATCGTCAACCGTAATTACGGGAATAGAAGTTGATGAACCATATTCTTGAGCTGTAACACCTGAAGTTGGGTGTCCAACTGTCATCGTATGAGTACCGGTATTGTAAACTTGAGTAATGAACCCATCACCTTTGAATACAACAGTTGTGCTAGTATTACCAATCTGCTCGCTATTTGCTGGAGTTTCGCCGTCAGATATCGACCATGCCGAATAACCAAGATCGCCTAGAGTAAGATCGCGAGTTGATATTGTACCTTCAGTTGCAGTAACATGTCCATTTGAATTTACTGTTATTAAGAAATCCAAATCAGAAATTACCGTTGCTCCTGAGAGTACTGTTGAATCAATATCTAAGTTAGTTACTTCGTATATTGGAATATCGGCTGTCTTGTAAAAGCGATCATCTAGATTGACTGATCCAATTCCACTAATATGACCATAAGAGTCTATTGTAATATCTTGAATTACGGTACCATCTGAATTATCTACTGATTCTTGTCTTGTACCTGGAACCGGAGGATCTGCCTGCGGATCGCCTCCAACAAGAGGATTAGTATCTGCGTGAGCAATACCTAAAACGTCTTCAGCTACATTAGAGAATGTAATACCAGACTCGTTATTAACCTGTACAACTCTAAACGCTACAGTATCAGTGTTTGAATCAGCTTCAGCACTATGTACTACTGTTCCATCTGAGCTTTGAACTGCAACAGTTTTAAAGATGTTCTGAGACGAACCACGATCAGAGTTAGTAATTGTTAGATCAAATGGATCTGATGCAGTACCATCAGTAGTATCGGTGAAGTTAACTGTAATACCAGATCCTTGCAGAACTTTAACAACCGATCCACGAGAAACCGTTACTTGATCACCACTATGATCTTGAAGTACCCAGTTTTGCATATAACGGTTATCAAAGTCATCTTCAGATACCGCAGTTAAGTGACCATTTGCATCAACAGTAACAGATTTGATATAAGTACCATCTTCAGCACCGGTTTGTCCATAGTCACCACTTAATGTAGATGTATCGCCATGAGCAATAGTAATTGAAGAAGTTAAATTATCTTCGCTAAGTGCACTGCTAAGAGATATAGAAGTACCAGCTTTAATATTAACGGTATCACCACTAAAGACATCATCTACTTTAGTACCGTCTGCTTGCAATTCCCATGATGGATTTGCTGGTTGATATCTATCGTCAAAATCGTCAGTTGTAATCTCGGTAATGTGACCCTGAGCATTAACAGTAATAGACTTGATATAAGTACCATCTTCTACTCCAGTATTACCATAATCACCAGCAGTGCCATAATTATCATGGTCAATTGTTAATGTCTTAGTACTATTATTTGTAGTAACAGTAATAGCATCAGCGCCTTCAACATTCAACGTTGCAGTATTAGAACCTGCTGTAATCGAAGTTTGACTAGCTACTGCAATTGTTTTAAAGATATTCTGAGCTGAACCTTTATCGGTGTTAGATATTGTTACATCGATATCGCCACCATTTGTCACCGTAGATATTTGTATACCACCATCAGTATCGATAAAGTCTAGGTTCTTACCCTCGCCAAACTCAAAGCCTTCAATTGTTGGAACGCCCAATGTAGCTTCAGAAAGAATAAGTGATCCATCTGCTTCCCAACGCTCAGTTGCATAGTTATACACAATTGAGTGAACACCAGTAATATTAGAAGCTTTTTCAGGGTGCGAGAAAGTAAGTACAGCGGCATCAGCAATACTAGATTCTGTGCTTAGTGTTACTGTTTTTGTTCCTTCATCAACGGCATCAACTAATGCGCCGGCAGTTACTCCAGTTCCATAAACGCCTTGACCAACTTTAATACCAGTAACATCATCTAATACAACATCTAATGAATTAGTAGTAGAACCATTTACTGTTTGAGTAATTTGTGGTCCTGTTTCAATACCAAATCCGCCAGTTGTCGGTTCAGCAGTTAATTCAGAACCTGCTAATACTAATGTATCTTCAACTTCTAAAGTTGCAGTATTTAATATCGTTTGTGTGCCATTAACAGTAAGATCGCCATTCACAGTAAGATCTTGTGTTACCGTTAGATCACGACTTATTGTTACATCTTGCGGTAAGCCAATTTGATATTGAGCACCATCATCATTATGCGGAGTTGGAGTAGTAGCTTCAATGACGATTTCATTTGTAGTACCAATAATATCAGTTACATATTTTCCTGTAGTGTCTGTACCAAGTGCAACTGAATTAGGCTGAATTGTTGTAGCAATTTCTACATTACCCAGATTAGTCATGGTAGCAGAACCAACTACATCTCCCGAAAGTGAAATAACTGGATCATTAACATTAAAGTCAAAGTTTTGATTAGTGGCATCCCATGTCACATTAATACCAGACTCGGTGTTATTTGCAATAAGATCATTGGCATTATAGAATGTAACAATATCTGCGGTATTAGTAGTAGATTGATCGTTTAATCCAACTAATTGCCAACCGCGCGCTGGATTATTTTCTGCATAAGCTTCATTCCAACGTATTGCTGCCGCTGTAGTATCTTCGATTAATGTCGAATGAGTACGATCAATTACTATACCCATTTGAGTTTCAACATCACCATTTAATGTAATATATTGATAATCCAAACGAGCATTTGCGGTACTAATCTCTGGAAGACTAAAATCTCCAATAGACATAGAAGAAAGATCTAATACTGTACCAGCTTCAAATGCAAATGTATCATTAGTAGAATTAGATTTGTATGTAATATTACCTGATAAATCTAGATTCGAATCAATTGTCTGTTTCGTTGCTGAAGTAAGATAAACTTTTTCATCTTCTAGCTCAGCAATTGCTCCTACGATAGTATCTGCTGTTGTTCCCATATTGGAAGCAGTTACTTCGCCAATAAAACCTTGAATTTCTACAATACCCGCTGTAGCATCAGTTGCTGTGTAACCAGCAGCGTCATCTATTGTTGTTACATCACCAAGTTCAGTTCTTAATTCTCTAAGTGCGGCAGAGATATCAGTAGCATCTAAACCTGTAAAGGTCATATTACCAATATCGCTTTCGTGCTCATTAATAGCACCAAGCAAATCAGTCGCTGCAGTATTTAGTGTGTAATTAGCAGTAGTACCTCTAATGGCAGTTTCTAATTCATTAATTGAATCAACAATTGATGCTTGATCTGTAGTTCCAAGATCGGCCAAAGTACGTTTGTTTTCACCCTCAGCACCAAAGATATCATCTTCTAATTCGTTAATTGCGTCGCGCACGTTCTGAGCTGTAGTAGTAAGAGCATAATCAGCGTTTGCACCACGAGCAAATGTTTCTAATTCATTTACACCACCAACGATTCCATCTGAAGAATCGGTATTAAGAGTATAATTAGCTAGTGAAGTTCCTCTTACAGCTTCTTCTAATTCGTTGATTGCAGCAACAGCCGTTGTCGTAGTAGTGGTTTGTAAACCTGTGATCTGACCAAGTTCATCAACAATTTCTTCAATAGCGTCTTGGAATCCATTTGCATCTAAACCATCAAACGCTACATCAGTAGTACCATAAAGATCTTTTTCATATTGTTTAACAGCATCAACCAAGTTGTCGAAAGTTCTAGAATTATGAGTATTAGTTACTGTTAAGTTGTAATTAGTGTTTGTTCCACGTACCGCGGTTTCCAATTCATTGATTGCAGAAACAGCATCAGTAGTAACATTAGTACCTAGTGCTGAATGGTCGCCAAGTTCTGTTCTTAGTTCTCTTAAAGCTGCTGAGATATCGGTTGCTGAAAGACCAGTAAAGGTCATATTACCAATATCGCTTTCGTGCTCATTAATAGCGTTTACAAGATCAGAAGAACCAGTATTAAGAGTGTAATTATTTAAAGTACCTCGTATTGCTGTTTCTAATTCTAAGATAGCGTCCACAACCGAATCAGTATTGGTTGTACCCATATAAGCAAGATTGCGTTTGTTAGCGCCTTCAGCACCAAACAAATCAGATTCGTGTTCTTTTACAGCGGCCAATAAGTTAGTTGCTGTGGTTGTTAAATTGTTAGAGACTAGAGCAGTATTAGTTCCGCGAATAGCAGTTTCTAATTCATTAATAGAATTTACAATTGTTGATTTATCATTAGTACCAAGAGAAGCTAGTGATTGATTAGTACCAAACAAATCAACTTCATGCTCATTCAAAGCTGAAACAACATCGCTAGCAGTAAATGTTGCATTAAGGTTTTCAATTTGTCCAAGATCTACTTGTAATTCATTGATCGCAGCAACAATATTTAATGAGAATACTTTAATTGAATCTGAATTAGATGCTGGAGTATTAAGAACAACCGTATGACCACGTGTAGTATCTAATGCTGTATACGTAAGAATATCAGCACCAAGAATAGTTTGAGTACCACCTAAGCTACGTAGCTGTACCGAAGTACTAAATGTTCCTGATTGAGTTTTGACTCGTACAATATTGCCATCAAGAGAAAGAACTGTACCGTACCAAGTAGCATTATTTTCTATGCCTTGCTGAGTAGTTTGTACTGTACCTTGATAGATTGTAGTACCTTCAACAAATTCATTTCTAATTGTTGTGCTGATATTTTGTGCAGTAATATTAGCGGCATGATTAGCAACATGGAATCCATTAACACCCATCGATTGCTCAAGCTCAGTGCCATTTTTATATACTCGTAAAATACCATATGGATATGATTCAGTTACAAGTCGAACAACATTTCCAGCAGCAATGCTATCTGAACCAACTTTAATGCTAATAGTTGGATTGAAAGAACCCGAAGTAGTTTTAACTAATATCTTTTGATCTGTAACAGAAACAATAGTAGCACTAAATGTTTCAGATCCTAATGTACCCTGATAGATAGTAGCACTTGCAATAAATGAAGCTGGTACAGTAGGTGATCCAGTTAATACAATATATCCACCAGTATTATCGATAAACTTTTGAGGGCTTAATTCAAATACACTTGTTTTAGAATCATTATCGCTACCAGTAAAAAGATCTTGACTAGCAGATGCAGTATAGTTATATGTGCTATCTGTGAGAAGGTTATTTAATAACTCGTTATCACCAAGATGCAATGATACTTCATTAGTTAATTGGCGGAACTCTTCAAAAGTATTTTCCTGATAAATTCGGGTTTCTTTATTTGCCATTATTTACTCGCTATCTCTTTTAACAGTTGTTTGATATCGGCCAATTCTTCTTTGATTAACCTAATCTCTTCTTGGTTTTGTTCGATACGTTGAGCGTTTATTCTTGATTGATCTTTACGATTTAATCTTGCAAGATATGCGCTTGTATTAGTATTTATAATAGCATTAGTAGAAGTATCTCTAACTAAATCGGTATTTTCTTTAACTTGTAATTTTTCAACAGGAGAGGCTGAATCTTCAGCCTCTTTCTTTGATCTTCCTCTTGCCATGTTATAGTTCCTTAAGTAGAAGCAATTGCTCTAAAATCTTTACATGTTGGAGCTTTTCTAGAACTTGTGCTTGTAAATACAATCTTGAAAGCAAAAGATCCAAATGCGCCCTCTGGTGGAATAACACTATATGCCGCTTCGTAATAACGTCCACTATTATCAATAGGTATATCAGTTTCAGGAGTAATTTCCGTCCAACCTATATCGTTATCAAAGCTAACATTCGAACCAGTTTGAGCTACTTTATAATACAATTGAACATTAGAACCAGTAGGTCTATTTACATTCAAGTACGCATTAAGTGCTTCAGCTTCATTTTCTAGTACGATACGTTTAGTAACATACGAAGATATTGAACTGCTCTTAACTGGTTCTGTTTCAGCAACATAAAATCTTCCAGCACTCGCATTATCATAAGTTAATGCGCTCGGGCTATTAATTCTATTATTTATAGCAATAAGAGATAGCCGTTCCAAATCAATAACAGGAGAAATAAAGTTATTTCCATTGTTACTAAATGTTGCTGTTAATGTAACACCATCTAGATTTGAATTCGAAGCGTTTGGAACACAACGTAAAGAAGTAAATGTAATATTTCTATTCGGAGATACTTTTACGTTGTTAAACAAAGTATTTGTGTTATATGCTGTTTCATCAGTATTATCAATTGACTTACCAGATAATGTAGTTAATGTATAATCAATATTAGCGCCAGGAAGTACAAAATCGCGAGCAAATATATTTGCAACAGAATAGTTAACGTTATGAGTAGCACGAACATTTGTTCCTCCACCTATAACATTGGTTGCAGTTGCTTGGCCTGTTACTACAATCATATAAGAATCGTGTTCTGCTTCACTAATGGTATGAGTGGCATTTAAGTTAGAAGCCAATATTCCATTTGTGTCAACTGCCCCGCTAATTACTACTTGATCACCAGCACTATACATGTTATGATCGCGATGGCTCACACGAATATTGCATGTGTTATCACCATTGTTAGATGCAAAATAGAATGGATCTACTTTCAAACTCTTAGCCGGAATCGGCTCGTTTATAAACGTAATACTGTGCGGAGTTGTCGAGAATACACAACGATTAATAGTGAATTTCAAATCACGATCTTGCTCTGCTGTCCAAGTAGAAGCATTAGCAGACTTAAAGAATACACCATTGTAAGGCTGCTTAGTGATTCTAAACGATGGATTAGTAACATCAAACTCACCCATTGTTGATACGAATACCTTTGGCTTATCAGAGTTAGAAATAAGAACAATAGCAATTTCTGTAGCTGGCGGAATGTAAACCGGAGCGTCAAATACTGCTTTTGTTACTGCTGATCCATCAGCAGATACGTTTATATCGCTTGGATACAAAATAATATCTGATCCACCGATAACAGTAGTTGTTGGGTAACCATCTCTACATATTCTTAAAGATACACTAACTGGTATATTAGCATCTTTTTGTTCAAAGTATAAATCTATACTTGAAAAATACGCGCCAGAAGGGTCATCAACCATGATAGTCTGAGCCAATGGATCAATCCAACCAAGATTGAATGGACCAAGATCAAGTCTTAAGTCATTAAGAAAATCTAGATCAAGATCAAATAAATCAAGATCAATTGGCGGTGGTGGCTGATTTGGCGGTGGATCTTCAGGTGGTGGTTCTACAACTATAGGATCCGGCGGCGGTTGTATAACTGGATCGGGTGTTGGTTCTACAACAGGATCCGGCTCTGGCGGTTGCGTTGCTTGAGGAGTAGTTGTAGTAGTACCAACTATAGGATCTGTTACCTCTGTTTGTTCCGGAGCAGGATTAGGAACAGTAACACTAGATGTCTGAGAAGAAGTACTAGTATTTGAAGTAGTAGATTCTATTGTTCTACCTTGGAATTGTTCTGTTTGACGAATTTCAGCAACTTTTACGTTAACAATAACTTGCTCAACTTTTTCCAAAATACCTTGAGCAAAATATGTTTTAGTACAAAATGAAAATCCAGGACCAGTTTCGCCATTGATAGAATCTGATAATTTAAATACTCTTGAACCAGTTCTAAATTTTAGCGTCTTAT
>Ga0102963_1000861_pt1 | contig 13299 bp, 20 predicted proteins | sample SalPon2_C_H2O_MG_2_FD_84522 | JGI IMG/M metagenome (GOLD analysis project Ga0102963, IMG submission 84522) | Salt pond water microbial communities from South San Francisco under conditions of wetland restoration - Salt Pond MetaG SF2_C_H2O_MG | ecosystem: Environmental > Aquatic > Non-marine... | reverse complement strand
CATACGGTGGTGCCGCAGGTAATACAGGTAGTTCAAGAGTAAACAATGGTGGCGGTGGAGCTCAATTTGGTGGTGGCGGAGGCGGTATGGCTGATGGTCACAACGCTTCTGGAGCTAATACAAATGTTGAAGCAACAGGTGGTGCAGGCGGTAGTGGTGCTGTAATTATAAAATATTTGACTGAAGGATAATAATGGGTGTTTGGTACATAATAGAAAATAACAGAGTAGACAATGTCGTTGTCGCAGACAGTGAAGAAATAGCTATGAAAGTTGGACATACAGATAGAGTATTAGAAGAAACAGAAGACTTTGTTTTAGGTATGAATTGGAGATATGTAGAAGATTTAGACAAATGGTATAAACCAACTCATCTTTATCCAAGCTGGACATTAGATGAGAACTATGATTGGCAACCTCCAGTTGAAAAACCAGAAGGTGATTATTACTGGGATGAAGAAAACCAAGAGTGGGTTGAAAAGGTAGTGAGTGAATAATGGGTAAATTAAAAGTAGACCAAATAGAAATAGAATCTTCAAGTTCTATTGAATTACTTAGTCCTATAAAGATTAAGTCATATACTGCTGCACAAATAGCAGCTTTAAGTGGTATGGCTGATGGAGATTTAATATACGATTCTGATAACAAAGAGGTTAAATATTATGACAGTAATGCTACTTCTTGGAAACCAGCAGGTGTTGGTGCTTCTATTACTACTGATACTATTAGTGAAAAAACTACAGATTCTGGTGTTACAATTGAAAGTGTGAGAATGGAAAATGGTTTTATAGTCAATGGCGATAGTGTAGCCTCAATGTCTATTGGAGCAACTGACAGAGCAATGTTAGCTGGTCCAATAAACATTACAGGAACTGTAACAATAGCTAGCGGAGGAAACTTAGCGATAGTATGAGTAGATTAAATGTAGATACATTAGCAGGTCAAACTACAAGTAATATTGAAGTTTTATCTGGTAATACTATAAAAACTAATACAATAGCAGAAACAACTTCTGGTCAAGGTGTAACTATTGACGGTGCATTAATTAAAGACGGTAAAATTGCTGCTAGTGCTGGTGGAAGTATGGTTCTTTTAGATAGTTATAATGCCAGTACTGATTCAGAAAAAGCATTTGATAACTTTGTAGATACTTCTACATATATTTCTTATAAGATTTACATAGATAATTTAGCAGCAGATACAGATGATGTTTATCTAGGATATGTTTTCAGAACAGCTACACCCGGAGATATAACTGGAGCATACTTTAGAGCTGGTTATAAAATGGGATTAAACACTGCTGATAACGCTTTTTATGGTAATACAAGCGAAACAAATTATACAAGAACAGCTTTAACATTAGGTAATTTAGTTGATGAAACAATGTCTGGAATAATAGATTTCTTTCCAAACAGTGGTGGTAGTCAGTTAACTAGAACAATGAATAACTACATTATGAATACTGCTGCAAACCCTATTTATGCCGCTTCAGATAATGCTTGTTTAGTAAATAATACACAAGTGTCTGGAATAAGATTTTACATGAGTAGTGGTAATATATTAAGCGGAACCATACGAGTTTACGGAATCAAATTATGAGTACATTAAGAGTAGATAATTTAGAAGAATATACAAATGCTAATGGTGTAACCATTGATGGTGTTAATTTAAAAGATAGTGTAGTAAAAACAGATACAATTTCAGAAAAGACTTCAACTGCTGGTGTAACGATAGACGGTGTATTAATAAAAGATGGTACAGTAGATGGTGTAGATGTTTCAAGTATAACTGGTGGAAAGATATTACAAGTAGTGTCTACTACTGATGATACTGCGTATTCTAATACTGGAACTTCTTACACTCAAATTCTTGGTACAACTATTACGCCATCTGCTACTTCCAGTAAAATATTAATTATTGTACACGCACAGTTTTCCTGTTCTACAGATACCTATGGTGGTGCTACATTATTAAGAGGTAGCACAGAAATAGCAAAGTCAGATGAAACAACAGGTGGTGGTAGTGCAAGTCAATATACTGTATCAATAAACCATAGAGATGGAGATGCACAATGGGAATCAGAAATGGTTTCTATAAACTTTTTAGATACTCCAAGTACTACAAGTGCAACTACTTATTACCTAGGTTTTAGAAAAGACTTCGGTACACAAATAAATGTTAATAGACCTTATGCTACTAATAACGCTGCTTACCATTGGAACACTGTATCAACAATGACAATTATGGAGGTAGCAGGATAATGTTGCACGAAGCTGTATATGCACTTTATGAAGATGCTGTATCTGTCAAAGGTAACACAGTGGAAACTTTAGAAGCATTTGATGAAAACGGAGATGCTGTATCAATAGTAGCTGATGATGTTACAGCTAAAGCTACAGAACTTGAAAATGCAGAATCATATAAAATGGCAAGAGCTTTTGCATATCCTTCAATTAGAGAGTTTATAGAAGCCTATACAGAGAAAGAAATAGGTGAAGATACAACTAAGTGGGATGCTTATGTTGTAAAATATAATCAAGTAAGAACAGACAATCCGAAACCGAGTGAATAATGAGTACATTAAATGTTAATAACATAGAAGAAAGAACTGCTGGTAGTGGTGTAACCATTGATGGTGTATTAATAAAAGATGGAACTATTGAAAGCACCTATTTAGATGCGTCAACTACTGAAACAGTACAAACTTTAACTTCTAGCTCAGGTGTTTTAGCTATCAATATGAGTAGTGGAAAGGCAGGAACTATTACACTAACAGAAAATATAACAGATATAGACTTCACAAATGTACCATCTTCTGGGCAGGAAGAATTTACTCTTCATATCACACAACACGCATCATCAGCTAAAACTGTAGGTTTAAAAAAATTAACAGTTAATGGTGCATCAGAAGTTACAGCTAGAACAATAGATGCATTAGACTTTACTATGTCAACAACTTACTCAAAAGTAGATGTTTTAGTTTTTACTTTTGTTAATGCAGGTACACCTTTTGTAAAATTTAGTCAAAAAGTTGATAATATTCCACAAATAGAAGGATTTAGCGATTTATTATTTAATTTAGATTTTAATGACACTAATTGTTACAATGGCAGTGGCTCAACAGTAACAGATTTATCTAATAATCAATTTAACTTTACAAAAACAGGGTCTCCTACATTTTCAGCAGATTCTGATGGAGATAAGAGGTTTACAGGATTTAGTACAGCAAACTATCTTATTAGTGCAGCTAACACAGGAATTAACACAAACACAGAGCCATTAACAATTACAGCTTTAGTTAGTGAAAGCAGTACCAATACTTATGCAGGTATTATGGGACAAGACTATGATAATGCACAATCATCTATGGGTATAATTTCTTATGGTGGTAAATTTGGTACAGACCATTGGCAACCAGGTGGTTGGTATGCACCAGCCCATACTTTAAATACAAAATATTTAGTTACTTGGGTTTTCCCTACTCTTTTAGATAGGTCAACTAGCTCTGGTAAAATATACCTTTCTGGTACCGAACAATCTAAAACTTTATATGGAACTGCAAGTAATAGTGCACCAACAAACACTACATTACAAATAGGTGTTTGGAAGCCATCAAGAACAGATATGACTTTTAATGGAAGTATTTATGCTGTTGCTATATGGAACGCTGAACTTACAGAACAACAAATAATAAATAATCATAATAATTATTACAGTCCAAGGTTTACATACTAATGCCTACTAGAGAAGATGCCCTCGCTTTGTTTCCAGAAGGATATGTTCCTTCAGAAAAAGAAATAGAAAAAAAGTTAGAACAACTTATTATTGCTTACAATGATGTAGAAAACAGTTCTTACGAATACAGTGAAGCAATAGAAAATAGAAAATTACAGTATCCTAGTGTAGAGCAACAATTAGATTTGCTTTTTAAAGACATAGATAACGATACTCTTGATAAAACAGGAGATTTCTATACAAAATTAAAAACAGTAAAAGACAATAATCCAAAGCCGAGTGAATAATGAGTACATTAACTCTTAATTCTCAAGTTAAATAGTAAGATAGGTATATATGACAAGTATTTTAAAAGTAGATTCAATAGAAGAAAGAACCAGTGGTAATGGTGTTTCATTTACTGGTGCATTAATACCAGACGCATTAAGACTAGCTTCTAAAACTACAAATGAGCGTAACGCATTATCAGCTAATGCTGGTGACATAATATATAATACCGACAATCAGATAATTGAGTTTTATAATGGAAGTGCATGGGCAGGGATAGATACATTCCTAACTATTGTAGATGAAGACAATATGGCTTCAGATAGTGCAAGTTCTGTAGCTTCCCAACAATCAGTAAAAGCATATGTTGATTCACAAGTTGCTACAAAAGCAGGTATCGGCATGATTATAGCTTTAGGAGACTAAATGGCAGAAGAATTTTATACCGTACAAGCAGACATTGGTAATACAATAGATGTTGCCGTACATACTAATAATACAAGTAATAGACAAATCATTATATTGTGTCAAGTAGCGAATATAGACGGAACAACTCAAGCAGAGTTATCAATGGATGTTTATGATTCAAGTGAAAGTACAGCTAAAGCATTAGTTTCAACACTTACAGTTCCAGCAGATACAGCCGTAAATCCTATTGGTGGAAAATTAGTTTTAGAACCGGGAGATGCAATTAGAGCTTGGGCAGATACAGCCAGCTTATTGGAAATAAATATAAGTTATTTAGAACTTAGCTAAGGGCTTTAGTATGAGAAGATACGGTAGAAGAGGAGCCCTTCAATCAAACGATAAACCATCACAAAGTAGCATATCTGGTGTTTTTCATATTGGAGAAATATATAACTTATTGGTGGATGAACAATATCCAGTACAAAGTTATGAATTTGATTGGTTAGTTATTGGTGGTGGTGGAGGCGGTGGCGGTAATGGTCATGCTCAAGGTTCTTCTGGAGGCGGTGGTGCTGGAGGATATAGAACTGGAACTAGTAATTTTAAACCGGGTACATCATACACTATAACTGTTGGCGGAGGTGGCTCTGGAGGTTCTGGTGGTAATGTTAGAGGAGGTACAGGCGGTCAAAGTGCAATATATGATAGCAATTCAGATGTAAGTTTATACAGTACTGGCGGTGGAGGCGGTGGCGGTGGACACACTAGCCCTACTAGTGGTGGGTCTGGTGGCGGAGGTGGTTTTACACATTCTGGTGCTGGAGGAAATGCTGGTGGATATACACCTAGCGAAGGTAATAATGGTGGTGCTGGAAGAAATGGTGGACCATGGTCTGGTGGCGGTGGAGGAGGCTCTAGTTCTGCTGGACAAAATGCTCCGGGTAATGGAGGTGCTGGTGGTTCGGGAACTTCTTCAAGTATTACAAGTACTGCTGTTGTAAGAGCAGGTGGAGGTGCTGGAGGTGCTGAAAATGCTTCTGGCGGTTCTGGTGGCTCTGGTGGTGGCGGAAATGGCGGCTCAAACGGTGGAGGTGGCGGCGGTGCTGCAAATAAAGGTTCTGGTGGTGGAGGTGCTGGAGGTATTAACACTGGTAGTGGAGGTGCTGGAGGAAAAGGCGTAGTTATAATAAAAATGCTTACTAATTTTTATAGCAGTAGTACTACTGGCTCTCCTACAGTGACTACAGATGGTAGTTATACAATACTACAATACAATGGTTCTGGGAGCTACACAGGATAATGGCACATTTTGCAAAACTTAATGCAGTTGGAGTAGTTATAGATGTAGTAGCTGTTTCCAATGATGTAGCAACTTCTGAAGAAGTAGGAATTAATTTTTTAAAAAATATCTATGGTCAAAATACTGTATGGAAACAAACATCTTATAATACTATAAACAATTCATACTATGAAAGAGTAGATACAGAAGTACCTACTTTAGCAGATGACCAATCTTTAGCATTTCGTTGTAATTATGCAGGAATTGGTTATACTTATGATGAAGATAACGATGTATTTGTTCCACCTAAACCTTATGAAAGTTGGGTTTTAAATGAAACAATATGGGATTGGGAAGCACCAGTACCTATTCCAGAAGACATAGAGGACAAAAGATATGATTGGGATGAAACAAATCAAGAATGGTTTATCAGCAACTGATATAATATTTACAAGTAAATACGATTTACATTTAAGCGAAAACACAAAAATTCAACCAGCTAAAAAGTTTATACCACAATATTTTTCTGATATGCCTACTAATTTTATTAAAAGTGAAGAAAATAAAAGAGGTAAAAATAGAACAGCAAAAACTTGTCCTTCTTTTGTAGATGTTTTAAATGAAGGTTATGTTGTTCCAGCACCATGTGATATTTGGTTATCTGCTGATGGTAAAGGGGAATGGCATTGGGAAACAGCTAAACCTTTTGATTTTATAGATATTGTAGAACATTCTCATGACCAGCTTTTAAACTATATGCCCAATACAAATATAAAACACATTTTTAAAATAAATAGTTTGTGGGATATTATTACACCAAAAGGTTGGTCTATTAGACAAATGCCGATGTTTTATCATTTTAACCCTCATTGGTATGTCAGTTATGGGGTTATCGATACAGATATATACCATGAATTAAATCCTCAAATTCTTTATATATCTAAAAGAGATGAAGTATTTATAAGTCAAGGAGAGCCCTTATGTTATATTGTTCCATTTAAAAGAGAATCATTAAATATGAGAATTGAAGAATATTCTTTACACGAACAAAGGTTAAAAAAATCAAAGTTTGATACGCTAGGTAAATTTAATAGTTCTTTTAAACGAAGTAGAAACAAATGAAAAAAAAGATAGCAATTATAGGTAAAGGAACTGCTGGCTCTTTAGCATTTAATCACTTTGCAAACTTTGGTAATTTTGAAGTAGAATGTTATTTTGATTCGAGCATTAAAGAACAATCTGTTGGAGAAGGTGCACCATTAAATTTAGGTAGAACTCTTTATGAATCATTAGGTTTAGAATATGAAGATATATTTAAAATACAAGGAAATTACAAAGCTGGTATTAAGTATATAAACTGGGGTCAATCAGATTATTTTCACAGCTTTCCAATGCCTAATATGTCTTTACATTTTAGTGCAACAGATTTACAAGAATTATTGTATAAAAAGAATGAAAAAAAAATTAATTTTATTGACAAGAAAATAACTAAAACAAGTGATATAGATGCTGACCATATAATGTTATGTACTGGAAGACCAGTAGATTTTACAGATTACAATCAAGCAAAATATATTCCAGTTAATGCAGCTTATGTTATTCAATGTTATTGGGATAGACCTATGTTTGACTATACACTATGTATTGCTAGACCCTATGGTTGGGTTTTTGGCATACCTCTGCAAAATAGAGTTTCTTTTGGATATTTATATAATCACGACATAGACGATATAAAAGATATTGAAAATGATTTATTAAATGTCATTAAAGAGTACGGTTATAACCCATCTGATGAAACAAATAGTTTAAAATTTAAAAACTATTACAGGCAAAAAAATTACTGGAATCATATATCTTATAATGGAAATGCTTCGTTTTTTCTTGAACCAATGGAAGCAACAAGTATAGCTTCTATAGACCATATCAATAGACAAGTATTTGACATATTAATAAATAGACAAACACTTACTGACGCTAACGCTATATATAAACAAGATTTTAAAAGAATACAAGAAGTTATAACAATGCACTATTTAGCTGGTAGTAAATGGAATACCAAGTTTTGGAAATATGCTGGTAAACTAGCTACAAGATGTCTTGAAAATGGCGGAGAAGAATACTCTAACATTATTAAATTACTAGACACTAAAAAAGAAATAGATGAACATTATGGAACTTGGCACATGCACAGTTTTAGAAAAAATGTTTTTGGTTTAGGAATACAAGACATATTAAAAAACACAGATTTAGTATAAGTATGATAGAATTTAAATATTCTATAAATAACCCTAGGAGAAAATAATATGGGAAGTAGAGCAATCCATGTAGTAGAGACTGCTGGTGATACCACAGGTTTAAGAGAGTTTGCAAATGGTGCAGACTCTGGACTTATTATACCTCAAGGTACAACAGCTGAAAGAGAGTCTGGTGCTACAGCAGGAACAATAAGATATAACACATCTTTGAATGCCTTTGAATTTACAACTGGTAGTGATGTATGGATTACATTAACAGAAGGTGGATTAGAAGGTTTAATTGGAGATGCTGCCGCTGACGGAAGTACAAAAGGTGTAGCAACATTTGATGGTACAGAATTTAGTGCTTCTTCTGGTGTAATAAGTATAGGAACATTAAATGCAACAAGCATTGCTGATGGTTCTGTAACAGATGCAGAGTTTCAATATATAGGAACATTGACTTCTGATGCACAAACTCAAATTGATTCTAAAGCTACAACAGCTAATAGATTAGATGAATTTGCAGCACCAACTGCTGCAATAGATATTAACGGACAAGTTGTTTCAGACATTAAGTTACAAAACTTTTATGAAACAGATGTTGCAGTTTCTTCATCAACTGGTGTAGTTTCAATTGATTTAGCAAATGGAAATACAGGTGCATTAACACTTACAGAAAATGTAACTGATATTGATTTTACTAATGTACCAGCTGATGGTGTAGCAACATTTACACTTAAGGTTACACAAGATGCTTCAACAGCTTATACAGTAGCTATAAATGCAATTACTGTTAATGGTGGTTCAGATGTAACTCCTAAAACTGTTGGTGGCGGTGGATTTACAATGTCATCCACATTAAGCGGAGAAGACATTTTGTCCTTTATCTTTTTTGCTGCTAGTACACCACTTTTAAACGCTTTACAAGATTTTAGTTAAGGAGTTTATATGCCTTTAGGTGCAGGATTTTTCGTCTGGTCGGGAATGGCTGGAGTTTCAGAATTAGATATTGAATATATGGTACTAGCTGGAGGTGGCTCTGGCGGTATGAATAACAGTTACTGGGGTCGTTCTGGCGGCGGAGGTGGCGGTGGCTGGCGTTCATCTATGGCTGGAGAATCTTCTGGATATGGTTCTTCTGGCGTTGAATCAACTTTATTATTTACTAAAGAGACTGCTTATACAATTGGTGTAGGTGGTGGTGCTGGAGGTACTTCTGCAAGAGGTGGTTCTAGCTCAATTTCTGGTTCAGATATTTCTACTATTACATCTCTTGGTGGAGGTGGAGGTGGTCAAGGTGGTGGCTCTGGAACAAATGGTTCTGGTGGTGGCGACCCGGGCAGAGGAAATGGAACATCTGGACAAGGTGGTAATGGAAGCCCTAACTCAACATCTGGTAACGCCGGTGTAGGTGGTGCAGGTGGTGGCTCTGGCGGTAACGGAGCAAATAATGGTTCTGGATTTACACAATCTGGCGTAGGTTTAGCAACAAACTCAACAGGCTCAACACTTAATATGGGTGGTGGCGGTGCTGCTTATGGCGGTAATGGTGCTTATCCAGTAGGTTGGGGATATAATGCTACTTGGGGTGGCGGTAGTTCTTCTGGTGGAGGAGCTACTAACCGTGGTGGTGGTGGCGGAGGCGGTATGCACGCTGGTAACCACAACTATTCAAGTGAAGGTTATTATGGACCCGGCGGTGGAGGTTCTGGAAGAGTAGTTATAAGATTTGCAACACCAGCTTCTCCAATAGAAGTTACTGTTGGTGGAACATCAAATTATACAACTGGAACATCTAATGGATATACATACTATGAATTTAAAAGCTCTGGAACTTGGACTTTTGCATAATGGCTCACTACGCAAAAATAGAAGCCAATATAGTAACTGATATTTTAGTTATTGATAATTTTGAAGTAGATGGTGTTGAAGACATTGATGCACAAGAAAATTATTTAGCTGAAAGACACCCAGACGATACATTTTTAAAAGTTTCATATAATACATATAAAAACGAACATGCTTTAGGTGGAACACCTTTAAGGGGAAACTATCCAGGTGTTGGTTCTATATATGATGTAGATAATGATGTATTCTACGACCCACAACCTTATGAAAGTTGGACTTTAAATACTGATACATGGCACTGGGAACCTCCAGTTGCTATGCCAGTTGATAATCATGTAGATGATGAAACAGACCCAGAATTTTTTACAAGTAACTTTGTTTATGAATGGGATGAAGATAATTTACAATGGGTAGCAGCTGAAAAAGAGTACCCAGATACAGCTTTACTTGATTGGTACGAAGAATAATTAAATAATTCTGTTATAGAATAATTAAATAATTCTGTTATAATTGGATAGGAGGAATAATGAAAGTAATTGATAATTTTTTACCAGAAGTACTAAACAATCATTTTAATAAAGACATAGAGTTGTTTCCATACAACATAAAACAAGATGATAAACTTTTTTTTGAAACTGTTATATTTGATGGAGCAAAAGGACCCTTAATACCAGAAAAATTTGCATTATATTCTGTTTTATTAGATTTTATGCAAGAAAGTATGGAAGTTTCTGTAAGGAAATTATTTAGAATAAAAGCAAGATTGTATGTAAATAATCAACAAACTTTACACACACCTAAGATAGATTTAACTTTTCCTCACTACACATTTAATTATTATGTTAATGATGCAGATGGAGATACTATATTTTATAAAGAAATGTATCAAGGTTCTAATATTGATACATTTGATGAAGATTTTAAACATACACCAAAACAAAATCAAGCAGTTATGTTTAATGGATTACAATATCACAGTTTTGAAAACCCAAAATCCTCTCCTTACAGAGCAGTTATAAATGTTAATTTTGAATGAATTTATTTCCTTTAAGTAAAAAACATAAAGTTCAATATTCAATTGTTGATGAGGGGGAAATTAAAGAGCATTCTTTAGGTCTTTGGCAAAATGTTGATAAGTACCCAAACTATGCTAAAAAATTTGCATGCCCAGCAGTAAATTCTATAGACAATAGAGTTTTTACAATAAACAGCCCTGTTACTTGTGAGTTAACATTTGGGAATGGATTTGATGGACCTTACTTTAACTATGAGTTTGATACTAAAATACATCCAGTAGAAACAGATGTCCACAAGTTGATTAAAGGAATATTTCAAGTTGAGCATCAAAAAGGTTTAACAGTATTTCAAATTATGGCTCCTTATGTTTTTATTACAGATGATGAAATAAACATAACAACATTCGGTCCAAATCTTAAAACAGAAAATGTATTGTATGTTCCGGGCAGTTTAAATATAAGAAGTTGGATTAGAAATTTAAACAGTGCTTGGACATTGTTAGACCAAAATAGAGAAGGTAAAATTTGGTTTGATGTTGACAAACCCATGATACAAATGTTGTTTGATAAACCTATAGATTTGTTTTATAACCCAATGACACAAATTCAAAAAGACTACTACAGAAATATTAGGGGTCTTTTGAAAAGCAGAAGCAACATGAATAAACTATTTAAACATATATCACTGAGAAGACCTAAAAAACTATTGTGAACATAGCTATAGTTGGTCAAGGTACAGCTGGCATAATGAGCTTATGTCATTTTCTTTACTACTCAGATTTTAATGTTACTTCTTATTACTCTCCAAATAAAAAATCATTGGGTATTGGAGAAAGTACTAATTCAAGTTTTGTTAACTTGTTACAAAAAAGCATAGACTTTGATTTAATAAATGACCTATCACAATTAGATGGAACAATTAAATTAGGTACAGTATATAAAAATTGGAGAGAACAAACTATTAATAACCCTTTACTTGATGGTTCAGTAGCTATGCACTTTGATACGAATCTACTTGCAGATTTTGTTATAGATAAGCTTAAGTATATATATGGCGAGAGGCTTACAGTTATAGAGGAAGAAGTAGATGTCAGTAATATTAAAAATAAATATGACTTTGTAATTAATTGCACAGGGTTTCCAAAAGACTTTGATAAGTATCAAATAGTTAACTTACCTATCAATTCGTGCGTAGTAAAAAATATAGATATTGCTGGAGATTGGAATTATACAGGACATAGAGCTGAAAAGAATGGTTGGGTATTTGAGATACCTTTAACTACTAGACAAAGTTATGGTTATTTATATAACGATACTTTAAATACTGAACAAGAAATATTATCTGAATTGAATATACAAGAAGCTAGTGCTGTTTATAAATTTCAACCATATTATAAAAAACATATACTAGAAGATAATGTGTTTTTTAATGGTAATGCTGCAATATTTTATGAGCCAATGGCTGCTACATCATTGTGGATGTATGATAATGTAAATCGTATTGCTCATGATTATATGCACGGAATATATAGCGAACAACAAGCTAATACAGTATTTCAACTGACTTCTGTTGATACAGAGAACATTATAAAAATGTTTTATTATGGTGGTTCTAATTATGACTCAGATTTTTGGTCATTAGCAGTAGATTATGCACAAAGTACCCTAAAAAATCATCCAATGTTTATTAACTTACAAAATAAAGAGATACCAGAGGAAGGCTGGGTATTTAATAAATGGTTTTTACACCGTGTTGCAGATAACTTCGGCTATTATAAATAGTAATGATTGAAATTAAATACACATCTCCCATTGAAGAATTGCTTGAAATACCAGAGCTACATCCACAACCAGCTCGTAATTTTGTGCCAGATTGGTACAAAAGAACACCAGCAACTTTAAATAAAACAGACGAAAACGATGGTTGGAAGTATAAAAAACTTATTCCATCATACAGAACTGTAAAAACTTGTCCTAGTTTCCATGATGTATTTGCTGAAGGTTTAGTATTAGTATCTCCATGTGATATTCATATATGGTTAGATGATGATAACGAAAATGCTGAATGGAAAGTAGCAATAACGCATCGTAGAATATTTTTAGATATACATCATGACAAACAATGGCTAGATTATTATGACGGACATAAAGTTAGAAAAGTATTTAAATTAAGTAGTCCTTGGTATTTTCAACTACCTAAAGGTTATGGGTTAAGACAAATTCCTTATATGTATGCTAATCACGAAGAATGGGTTGTACCTTATGGTGTAGTAAATTCAGATGTATATTCGGAATTAAATCCACAGATATTATTTACTTCAAAAAGTAACGAAATACTTATTAAGAAAGGTGAACCTCTTTGTTATCTAGTTCCATTTAAAAGAGAAAAATCTAAATCCACATTACTTACAGGTAAGCAAAGAGATAAACTTATACACAGACACGCTGTAGAAGGATACAAGATAAATAACTCTTTTAGAAGCGGTTATCATACTCTTGGCGAATAAACT
>Ga0102963_1000860_pt1 | contig 13301 bp, 9 predicted proteins | sample SalPon2_C_H2O_MG_2_FD_84522 | JGI IMG/M metagenome (GOLD analysis project Ga0102963, IMG submission 84522) | Salt pond water microbial communities from South San Francisco under conditions of wetland restoration - Salt Pond MetaG SF2_C_H2O_MG | ecosystem: Environmental > Aquatic > Non-marine... | reverse complement strand
CCAGTGAGACCGGTGCTTGTCCCACGGGGATGAGCAAAAACGTGGTGGAGATCTTTATTGAAGAACATGGGATAGTGCGTGCTGAGGGTGAGACCGAAGGCGATTTCAGCAGACGAGTGAGGCGGCACTCGCGGATTTATTCCCAGGGCCCCGAAGGAAAGAACTACTGTAGTTTTCCCGAGCTCGCCCAGCCCGACCCGCACTTTAAGACGGTTCAGCGGAGTGACATCAAAGTTCGCGGTATAAATATCGACGGACGAGCGAGTTTCAACGACTTTCTGGATGCTCAGGGAAATCGAGGTGTAGATAATCAATTCTTTCGTGTCGTTGGCTGCAGTCGATCATTCCAGTCAGAGGGGTTATCGAATCACTTTGTGACCACGATGAAGACGGGTGCATGGGGTATCACAATCCAATTTTCCGGGCTCGACGACATTAAGAATGATAACGAAGTAAAAGTGGTGATTGCCGCCAACGCCGACCCCATACAGTTGAGCGCCGCACGCGATGCATTGCCATATGCCACCTATGCGCGAAGTCAGGATCCGAGATTTCGCGCAGAGACGACTGCCCGCTTAGTGGATGGTGTGCTCACAAGCGAGCCCGTCGATATGCGTTTTCACAAAGTGGTTAACAGTATGATCCTCGAGCGACCGCTACAGCAGGCGCGAGTGGTGGCGACGCTAACCGAAGAAGGTCTCTTGAGCGGCTACCTTGCGGGTTACACTCCGGTGGAGGCCCTCTATGATTTCGTTTATGGCTACCGAAGCGGCAAGACGAGCGAGGGGGAGCTCTCTCCTTTGCGTGAGCGTTCCGCGAATGGCACAGCTTACGTGCTCGGTCACACATGCAACGGTGGCTACTACGCTTTGAAAGAGCATGCTGATGCCTTTCCAGACCCTGAAACAGGCTTCTTTACGGCGATCTCGACGCAATACGAGTTTTCCGCCATGCCAGCCTTTATCGTTGATATAGAGACAAAAAGTGTTAACAGTGAGCTGACTCCAGGAAGGGTTTTGTGATGGATCCTCGAAAGAGCCGATTCGGGCGCCTGAACTTCGGTAGGCAAGATGCCCAATCTACTGTGGGCTACCTTACACGTGCTGGCGCAATTGCCGTGATTGTCATCTTAAACTTGGCGGCTTGTTCCGCCGAATTCGGCACCTCTTACAAGGCCGGCGTGAGTGCCTTGGATGAGCCGCCACCGGTGGGTGGTCCACCTCTTGTCCGACGGCTTACTGAATCCCAATACCGTGCCACGATCGCCGATATATTTGGGGCAGATGTACCCATCGTTGCGCGCTTTGGTCGCGAGCTTCGAGCCGACAATATGATTGCCATCGGTACCAGCAAAGCAGGGATCTCGCCTTTCAGTCTGGAGCAGTACGACAACGCGGCGGCGGGTATCGTGGACTTCATTTTTGCGCCTGAGAACCGGGCTCGATTTATGGTTTGCGAGCCTGTTGCAGATTCGGCCTTTGATGCCCAATGCGCGCGCACCACTATCGAGCACTATGGTTCAAAGTTGTTTCGACGCCCACTCCGAGAGGAGCAAATAGCACGGTACCTAGAGCAAGCTCGGCGATCGGCCGAATTGGTCGCGGATTATTACGCAGGTCTGGGCCTTGCTCTTCGAGGCCTATTATCTGCGCCAGAGTTTTTGTTTCGCATAGAAGAAGTCGACAAACAAAACCCCGATTCGCTCAGTGCGCTTTCAAAAGCAGAGCGCTTGAGCTTCTTTCTAACAAATTCCACGCCGGATGACGCTCTGCTGGCTGCGGCTGAGAGCGGTGCACTCAATACCGATGAGGGCCTGGAGCAACAGGTTGAGCGTCTGATGTCCTCATCTAAGTTCGAGCAGGCCCTTCGGGCCTTCTTCGCCGACATGCTCGAGTTTGATTTATTCGAGGATTTGACCAAAGACGCTCAGCTGTACCCGGCCTTCAGTCCGGTCGTGGCGCTCGATGCGCAGGAGCAGACGTTGAAGACGATAGTGCACCATCTTGTAGATCAGCAGGGTGACTATCGTGACCTCTTCACTTTGCGCGAGACTTTCTTGACCCGCGCCTTGGGTATCGTTTATCAATTGCCCGTGCCAACTCGCAATGGTTGGGAGAAAACCGCCTTTCCAGAGGATAGTGCCTACGCTGGTATCCAGAGTCATCTGTCATTCCTGGCCTTGCACTCGCATCCCGGGCGCTCTTCACCTTCGCTCCGCGGCAAAGCGATTCGCGAGGTGTTTCTATGTCAGGAGGTGCCTGATCCGCCTGCGAACGTTGTTTTTAATGCCTTGGTTGATACCGGCGGCAACACCATGCCAACAGCCAGAGATCGCTTGCATGCGCACAATTCCGAGCCCGCTTGCGCCGGCTGCCATAAAATAATGGATCCTCCCGGCTACGCGCTTGAGAACTACGATGGTGTAGGCACTTGGCGAGATACAGAAAACGGCGCGGTGATCGATGCCAGCGGTAATTTAGATGGGCGTCCATTTTCGTCGCCCATCGAATTTGGTGACGCACTGCGCGATCATCCGGAAACAGGTAAATGTGTCGCGGAGCGTATGTATCGCTTTGCAGTCGGAAGAGATATTGTGTGGTATGAGCGCGAATACATGGATTACTTAATTGAGGCGTTTAAAGCGCGCGAATACAAAGTGCCATCACTCATGCGCGACATCGCGATGAGCGAGAATTTTTTCACAATTGATAGTGATGCCGTTCGGTTTGAGGGAGCGAGTTTATGAAGACATTGTCACGACGTCGGTTTTTGCGCGGTACCATGAAGGGCGCCGCTATTGGGGTGGGCTTACCTTTTCTTGACTCCATGTTGAATGATTCGGGTAAGGCTTTTGCGGCGACAGGGCAACGTATCCCAGTGCGCTTCGGCACTTGGATTTGGGGTTGTGGGATAATTCCAGAACTTTGGGTGCCCAAGCAAACCGGTTATAACTACTCCATGCCCGAGCATTTGAAACCGGTTGAAGGCTACCGCAATAAGTTGGCCCTGCTGAGCGGGTTTGATGTGAAGCTCGACGGTGTGCCAAACAAACCGCACGTAACGGGCTGTTTTGGCTTGCGCACGGGGATCCCCATTCCTGACCGGCAGGTTAGAGCGCCGACTTTCGATGTGTTGATTGCCGATGCCATTGCCGATACGCGATTTCGCTCGGTTGAGGTGAGCACGACGGGTATGCAGAGATCCTACTCCTATCGCGATGCGGGCTCGCCAAATCCAAGTGAAGTAAACCCGCTGGCGCTCTATCACCGCTTATTTGGTGAGGGGTTTCAGGATCCCAATAAGGCCAGTTTTACGCCTGACCCGCGCTATATGGCGCAGCAGAGCGTGCTGTCTGCCGTGCAAGAAGAGCGCAAGGCGCTTATGACAAAAGTCGGTGCAGCGGATCGCCAGCGTCTGGATGAGTACTTCACCTCATTACGAGAGCTTGAGCAAAAGCTGGCACTGCAGCTGCAGCCGCCGGCCCCTGTAGAAAATTTCATTATGCCAACGCCGCCCGAGGCAACGCCGGTCGATGCGGAGATGGCGAATGTGATCGAGAATCACAAAATTATGGCGAGTCTTTTGGCGCGCGCGCTGCAATGCAACCAAACCAAAGTGTTTAACGTACTATTTTCAGATACCGCATCGAATTTGCGCCGCCCCGGGGTGTCATCGACGCACCACACTCTTACCCACGAAGAGCCCATTGATCGCGAGCTCGGCTACCAGCGTGAGGTAGCGTGGTTTGCGGAGCAGAGTATGTTCGCCTGGCGAGACTTTTTGGACGCACTGGATTCCATTCCAGAGGGTGACGGAACCTTGCTCGATAACTGTTTGGTTTTGGCACATTCGGACTGCTCGCTCGCCCACGCCCACGCGGTTGAGGGCATACCCGTTATGATCGCGGGCAACGCCGGCGGGCGAGTGAAAACCGGATTTCACTTGGCCGGAAACGCAGACCCCATAACTCGTGTTGGTCTTTCGGTGCAGCAGGCTATGGGGCTCAATGTGGAGACCTGGGGTGGTTTATCGATGGCGACTAATCGTACGATCAATCAGCTGCTGGCTTAGGTCGCTCTTAAGAAGAGCGTCAGGGCAATAAGGAGCTTAAGGGAGACGCGATAAACACTGCCAGCAGAACATATGAGGCGCACGTCATGAGCTGGGTGCAATGAACTTTAAAGTTCATGCTCTAAGCTCGAGCTTTCCTATTTGTTGGTTCATAGAGTTCATACAGTTCGGAGGGCTCAGACGATTCGGACGTTTTAGATGGTTCGGCTGATTGAAGGGGCTCGATAGATTTCTTGCCCTCCGATCCACGTTCGTGCAACCGGATTCAAATCTCGCTTAGCAGCGATGACGGACCAAGGCGCTTTAAGTAATACGAGATCGGCCGGTTCTCCTACCGCTACTTTGCTCAATTCGGCTCCCGGTTGATCTGCTCGGTAAAGAAATCCTTCTAGCGCCTTTTCAACGCTTACTGCTTCCTGTTCTCCTACGATCCTGCCTGCTTGGGTTCTGCGGGTGTTTGCAGCCCAGATTGCCCTCCACGGATTAGCATCACCGAAGGGAGCGTCACTTCCAAAAGCGAGTGGGATACCCGCGCGCTCGACGCTCGCAAGGCGATACAGGTCGGGCACATCATGTGGTTCTACGTCGGTTAAATAGTGATCACCTCGCTGCTGGATAAAATGGGGTTGCGTTACCACGCGAAGTCCGAGATCGCGAATGATGGAGAGTTCGTGATCGCCACATACGGAGTTGTGCTCAATGCGATCACCGGCTCTGGCGCCCGCGCTCTCGAACGCCCCCAGTGTGAAAATAAGCTCTACGCGCGTGGCGCAGTGAACTGCAACACTTCGGCCTGATTTATGTGCGCAGCGAATTTGCTCGACGACCGTTTCTAACAATGGAAGCTCAGATTCAAGCAGATGTATTTTATGCTCTCCAAGGGTTATTTTGTCGCTAGTCTCGAGTTGGGCGAGTTCGAGCCTGCCCATAACCCGTACGCGTTGTTTGAGCGCGCCTTCGTTTTGGGCTCTGCGGAATATGTTCCATTCCGCGAGACCGTTGCTGGGCGTCGTGTCTGTTGCTCCCGTGACGCCAAACGATGCGAGTCGCAGCGAAGCTTCGGTTAAATCGGGTGGCAGCGCACGCCGCCGCTTCTGTAGCCAATTGTCCTCGTCGTACAGTCGTCCTGTGAGAACACCGTCTTGGTGCTCTAGTCCGACAGGGGTAATGATATGCTGTCGGTTAGCCGGTAAGTCCGGGTCGAGTCCAAAGGCTCGCAATCCTGCTGAATTAAACACCCAAAGTCGCCCGGTTTTGTGCTGGACTCGGGCGGCCCGCTTAGGTAGCAAGCGATCTAAGTAGAAGCGGTCGAGATCCCCTGCAATCCCCTCGTGGTAATGAATAATGCGAAGCTCTGGCGCGGTCTCGCTGTCTTCTTGTGAACGGAGCAGGTTCTCAAAGGCTTGGCCATCGGCGAGGGGCTCACAGGATAGCGAGCTAATCGACGCGGCGTAAGAATTCAGATGGATATGGTGATCGTGCAGCCCTGGCAACACGATAGCGCCTTGCGCATCGAGAATCGCTTCCCCTTCGTTTGGGGTCAGCAACTCGCTTATCGCTTCAATGCCATCCACACTGAAGCGAATGTCTTGTGCTTCTCTGCCCGGCCAGATCGTTGCATTTTTTATTAACACTGCGGTAGGCCTTTTAGCGGTACAATCGTTCGTATTGCGTTGTTGTTGTCATAGTGGCGTTTTGATTTACTGTTTACCTAAACCGAACTTACGCATTATACTACAACACTGTTGATTAACTAATTTCTTGGAGCCCGTATGTTTTCAGCGATCGTAATTGATAAAAACGATGAAGGTCAAAGTGTTGCGATTCAGCAGCTCGACGAGTCACAGCTGCCCGAGGGCAACGTTACCATAGATGTCGAATACTCATCGATTAACTTTAAAGACGGTTTGGCTATCACCGGTGCCTCGCCGGTTGTGCGTAAGTTCCCAATGGTCCCTGGAATCGATCTGGCGGGTGTCGTGAGTGCAAGCGATAGCGATGAATATCAAGTCGGTGATCGAGTCGTTCTGAATGGCTGGGGCGTTGGGGAAGGCCATTGGGGTGGCTTGGCACAGAAAGCGCGTTTAAATGCCGATTGGCTGGTGGCGCTCCCCGAAGCGTTCACCGCTAAGCAAGCGATGGTGATTGGCACGGCAGGTTACACAGCGGCCTTGTGTGTCGATGCGCTCGTTAACTATGGGATTACACCGGATCAAGGCGAAATTCTGGTGACTGGTGCGACCGGGGGTGTGGGTAGCTTTGCGGTTAAATTGCTGGCAGCCGCGGGCTTTACTGTCGTGGCCGCGACGGGTAAGGCGAGTGAAGAGGCGTATTTGAAGAGCTTGGGTGCTAGCTCAATTGTAGACCGCGCTGAATTCACGGAAAAGGGCCGTCCGCTGCAGAAAGAGCGTTGGGCCGGTGTGGTTGATGCCGTCGGTAGCCACACTTTGGCGAATGCCTGTGCAGCCACCAAGTACCGCGGTGCAGTCGCCGCGTGCGGTCTTGCCCAAGGTGCAGACCTTCCGGCGACCGTGATGCCATTTATTTTACGCGGTGTGGCGCTTTTGGGTGTCGATAGCGTGATGGCACCCAAGGCAATTCGCCTGAAAGCCTGGGAGCGTTTAGCGCGCGATATTGATTCGGCCTCTCTGGATACCATTGCTACTGAGCTTAACCTGAGTGAAGCCGTTGGTGCGGGCCAAGATATCATCGCAGGCAAGATTAAAGGACGCGTGGTTGTTGACGTCAATCGCTAATCGGCTGAATAGAGGGCCGATCTCGCAAAGGCGGGATCGGTCTTTTTGCCTATGGCAGAATTGAAATCCAGCATCGCTCAGGTCGGCACTTTGGCGCCATTGCGCTCCCCTGTGTTCCGCAATATTTGGATTGCCAGTCTGCTCTCCAATATCGGCTTTATGATTCAAAGCGTGGGTGCCTCTTGGGCAATGGCCTCGATAGCGGGGCCCGCTTTAGTGGCGCTGGTTCAAACCGCCACGTTTTTACCGCTCGCGCTACTGACGCTTCCCGCGGGCGCTATCGCCGATACATTTGATCGCAGGAAAACGCAGCTTGTTGCTCTGCTAATCAGTTTGGTGGGTGCTAGCACCCTGCTACTTTTGTCGTGGACTGACTTATTAACGCCCTGGGCCTTGTTAGGGGCGTGTTTTTGGATCGGCTGCGGTATGGCGCTCTTTGGGCCGGCGTGGCAGGCATCGGTTGCTGAGCAGGTCGATGCCACTGCCTTGGCGCAAGCCATTACCTTAAACGGCAGCAGTTTTAATCTGGCGAGAAGTGTCGGGCCCGCGCTCGGCGGTATGATTATCGGCTCGCTGGGTGTCGCATACACTTTCGCGACCAACGCCCTGTTTTATCTTCCGATGTTCTTTGCTTTGCTCCTGTGGAAGCGTACGTCAGAACCTGCACGGATTGCACCTGAGCGATTTTTCGCGGCAATTGGTGCGGGTGTACGCTACATTATTCACACGCACCCTGCCAGAAGCATTATAGGCCGCATGTTCGTTTTGGGCTTGGTCTGCACTTCTATTATTATCTTGATGCCTCTTATCGCGCGAGACCATTTGCAAGGTGATGCCAGTGTGTTTGGTTTTTTACTGACTTCGTTTGGTGCGGGTTCTGTGGCGGCGAGCTTTTTGTTCAATCGTATTCGGCGCTTTGATAATGAGTGGGTTGTACGTGGCTCCTCTATCGTTATGGCGCTGGCGATGGTGATCATTGCATTTGCACCGGTACTCTCGATTGTCCTCCCGTCGGTTTTCGTCGCTGGTATGACTTGGATACTAATAGTGATGACAGCCAGCGTTTCGCTTCAGTTGTTGGTGCCTCGATGGGTAATGGGAAGGGCCGTAGCCTTAAACACCGCGGCCATATCTCTGGGCGCCTCAGTTGGCGGCTGGGGCTGGGGGCAACTGGCGGCTTCGGTGGGTACACCGTATACATTGATATGGGGTGCGGTCTCGATTCTGGTTGCTCTGTTAGTGAGTCCTTACCTTCGAATTTTTAATCGTGATAGCAGTGCCGAAGACGCCTCTCTTTACTTGAATGATCCTTCAGTAAAAATGGAGCTCACCGGTCGAAGTGGCCCCATTGTCATTCAGGTAGAGTATCGGATTAGTCTGAGTGACGCGCGCGAATTCTACAATGTCATGCAGGCAATGCGTCGTTTTCGCTGTCGCAATGGGGCGCACGATTGGTCGCTCTCGCGAGACATAGGCGAGCCTGAGAGTTGGTGCGAGCAGTACCGCGTGTCAACGTGGGATGATTATTTGCGATTACGCACTCGAGGCACGGTAGAGGAGGCGCATGTGCTCGAACATGCTCGTAATTTGCATTCCAGTCTGGAGCCCATTCGGGTGCGCCATTTTCTAGAGCGCCCTGTGGGTTCAGTGCGCTGGCAGGAGAATACACCTGACCGGGGTGATATTGATGTGCTCACGCCGCAGGGTTAATCGTTACTTGTGGGTCTGAGTGTGGACGACACGGTTTTTGGCACCTCTGTCGCGAACTTGGGTATGGAATCGGTCACCTTCCCCGCGCCGGTTTTTCATGGTGATACAATTCGTACAGAGTATTCCGTGCCGAGAGCGCAGAACGCAGAGTATGGGATCTATTGCGGGCAACTGTACTCTTAACTTGTCTATCGCCCAAGCCACTGTTTTACCTTCAATCGGATCAGGTTCTGGGTTAATATTCAACACTATCGTAATTTTTGTGGAGAACACCAGTGGTTGGAAAAGCCTCTTCAGAGGACGGTGCCAAAAAGGTTCGGCGTCGCAATCCTGAGAAAACGCGTGAACTGATTCTCGAAACGGCGAGCAAACTCCTCGCTAAGAGTGGTCCAGACGGTGTGAGTGTTTCGGCGGTAGCAAATCTAGCGAAGGTGAATCGCGGTACGGCTTATCATCATTTTCAAACGCGTGAAGAACTGACCAGTGCCACCATGGAATGGGTTAGCAATAAGCTGACGGAAGAGTTGTTTGGTGACTCGACTAGTGAGAACTGGTCGGCACGTATCGATTCATCGGACGTAATTGATCGCTTAATTATGTTCGCGATGAAGAACCCAGAGTTTGGTCCAGCCTGGCTGCGCCGCATGCGTTTTAGTGGGGATCAATCAACAGATCCTTTTTGGATGGCGTTCACCGAGCACATGCGACGCTTCAGCGAGTCTGACATCGCAGAGGATGGGATCGATGTGGAGGTCAACAGTTTTATAACCTTGGTATCAGCGCTGTTATGGCCACTTTGGCAGGGTGCTCGAGAATTGGGGCCCCAGAAACGTAAAGAGTTACAGAAGCGATTCAGTGCCGAAGTGGTGCGCATCTCGAAGTACGGTATTATCAAAGAAGACAAGTACAACGAAGTTAAAGGCAAAACCAAAAGCTAATGGACACAAAGGCTCCTGCACGAAGGGGCCCGAGTGCACTTCCACCCCTTCGTCACGTTCCAACCACCTTGGGCACTCCTTAAAACGTCGGAGCGATGGCGTGGGGATGTATTCCGACCCCAGTATCGCACTCCGCCCCCTTTATCCATTCATTAAAACTCGTTCGGAATGCCAAAGTACGACTGGTAGCGTTCGTATAGGCCACGCTTTCGCTCGATCTCTTGCTGCTCGCCAATCGAGTAGTTGTGCTTGCCGAACTTACCTTGTGGTTTGTGCTCTAAGTAGCCCTGCATCGCCGCAAGCGCATCAGCGGTAATCGGTTCGCCGAATTCTTGATACAAGCGGGTTAGAGCGTCAGCGGGTTTACCAACCAAGTCAGCATACAGAAAATGGTGGATGTGAGAATTTGGCACCGTGTCGCTTTCCAACAAATCCACCACACCGTTCAGTCGAGCAGCGCCTGCCTCAGGGGTCATCAGGTTCTCGAAGGCGCCGGCATCAAACGCTTGGCTGCTGCGCATCCAGTAGAGCGTGCCGAGCAGGTTCGTGACCGAGGCCTGCGCGACAATGGGATCTCGGTGCGTGATAACAACCCGAGCATCGGGGAAAGTATCAAACACCACCGGTAAGTTACCCAAGTGCGAGGGTGCTTTTAACAGCCAGTGCTTACGTGGGTTTTTCCACTGCAAGAGCTTTAACATGCGCTTGTAATCGGCGTATGCCTGGCGTAAATCCTGCTGGTAGTACCAAGCGTTATAGCTTGGTATCTGATACTGACCCGGTAAATTCTCGGTCAAGAACGTGTAGCTCATAGCCACGATGCACTCGTTGGGAATCTCGGCTCCGAGCTCGTGCATCGCCGCGAACGTGGGCGCCACGCGATTCCACTGAGTGACCAGCTGTTCGCAGCGTTCTATTCTAGGGTCCGTTTTGTAGGTTGCTGCCTCCGGTGGGGGGTAGGGGAACACAATCTCCCAATTACGAGGTGATCCAAACTGAGGATCTTGCGCCAACAGCTCAAACAAAATAGACGTACCAGCACGCGGTAAGCCCGTTACGATGACGGGTTGGTCGATGACTTCGTCGTCTATTTCGGGATTCTGCGCATAGGCTGCCTCGATACCGAGGCGCGCCTGCAGCCAGTTCAGAATATCGGAGCGCGCCAGCAATCGACCCAATAAGTGCAGATCGGCTTCTTGCTCGAGTGCGTTCACAAAAACGTGAAAACCTTCGAGCCAGTAGTCAGCGCCGAAGTCGCTGAAACCGGTCGCCTGCATCGCAGTCGCCATGAGCTCGTCGGTGTTGAGAGGGACCACACGGTTGATATCCATGTATGTGCCTTCCTCAATAAATTTTGCGACCCACTCGGGGCGCTCTGGCGGCGTCCAGTTACTCATCTAGAATCTCCTTGCGGGGCAGTCGTCGTACAGGCCGGTTTGCCCCAACCTGCGTACTCGTTCTACTCCAGTTCGATAACATAAATCAGAGAGCTTGCTCGTTAGGGCATCCAAGCGCCACCGCTCACGGAGATCATCTGTCCCGTGATGTAGCCAGAACGTTCGGACGCTAGAAACAGCGCCAACCAAGCGATATCTTCCGGGCGACCCAGTTTGGCAATGGGTAGGCTGCTCATGTTGTAGAGCGTGCCGTCTTGCAGCGCTTTGTCCATTTCTTCTGGGCGCCCCATCATGTCAAAGCCGAACCGATTCCAAAAACTGCCTTCGCCGACTTCGGACTCGTCGCGCGGCACAATCCAGCCGGGACAGATGTTATTCACGCGTACGCCTTTACGTGCCCATTCCCAGGCCAGACCTTTGCTGAAGCTATTCACGAACCCTTTCACGCCGCCGTAGTGCACAATGTTGGCAGCCGCCTCGCCCAGCAAAGACGAATTAGACGAGATGTTGATTACGCTGCCGTTCTGGCGAGAGAGCATATCTTCGGCAACGGCCTGACAGCAGTTTACAACGCCATCGATATTGAGCGCCTTCTCCCACTCGCGACTTTCCGCGGTCATGACTTCGAAATCCGAGGGAATCGCAACGCCGCCGGCGTTATTAACAAGCACATCGACCAAGCCAAAAGCCTCGTGCGTCTTGGCGATCATGGCATCGACACTTTTACGGTCGGTCACGTCGGTCGCCACAGCGAGGATCTTACCCTCAAAACCGTGCTCTTCTGCAATCGCCGCGAGCTTTTCGCCGGTTGCCGCATCGCGCGAGCCGCTTACGACATTTAAGCCCTCGCGGGCGAACTCAAGCACCAAGCCGCGACCAATGCCACCGCTACCGCCGGTGATTACCGCCGTTTTGCCTTGTAGTCCTAGATCCATTGTGTACTCCTTATTTTTTATTTCTGTGTTTTTGTGTACGCTTCATTCAAACACCAAATCGCTGAATAACGCCCCGACGGCGTTCGGCGATTTGCTCTGCTCGCTCTTCCGACGTTAATTTTTTAGCCTGCGGTAGCAGCGAATCGAGTTCGGTCAGTTTGATCTGCATTGCGATGGGCGTGGGGTAGTGGTCCGCCTGCATCCATCGAATGGTTAAGTAGCCTTCGCTGAACCCCGCTGGATCGAGCCAGTTGGCGTGTCCTGTATCTGTGTGTGACACCACGACAACGAGTTCACCGTCGTCTTCCAGCTGCGCGTAGTGGCAGTTGGTATTGCTCAAGATGCTGCGGTAATCCATTGAGCACCACCAGTAGTTGCCAAACTCGACCGCCCAGTAGACCGCCTCGGGCGGTCTGACTCGTATGACAATGACTTCATCGGCCGGCAGCTGCCAGTACATGATCAGCGGTTCGCCACCCGGTGTTGCGTCAATTTTGTTATCGTCGAGTTGGCGATACGACAAGAAGCGATTGGGCTGCGCTTTCCATTTTTCGATCATATTCGCCCAATAGTTGAGCGACACGCCGACCCAGCGCGATACCGCGTCTAAACCTTTGCCCAAACGCTCGGTATCCATGACTGGCTTGGGTGCGCTCGTGGGCGAGATGCGATCGATGGTGGCGTGCATTGGGCGCTCGTTTTCCCAGTCTGCGAAGAACTGCCGAAAGGTCACTCGAAAGGTGTTGGGGGTGGTTTTTAACCAGTTTCCAGGGTGAGGCTCGGGGCTGCAAATGAGTTCGAAGTTGCCGTCTTCATCCACCGCCATGTCTTGCGCGAACAGTGTGCTGGCAACACCGCCGCCCCAGGGAGTATCGCCCGTCTCAACCGCGGTAACCGCAAAGTATTTAGCTGAGCCGCGGTTGCCGTGGATACGGTAAGTGTCGGTGCCGTTGATTGGCCCACCCACGTACACCGCGTCGGGATTATCGCCACCCTGCTTCCGGATTGGGTCAAAGTAGTGCAAGAGCTCGGGGTGCAATGGGTCATCGTTCTCAAGGTAAAACTGGACGCCTAGGCCGATGTTTTGAACGAGGCAGCGAAAGCCTGCGGCGCGGCTTAAATCGCCTTTGGGTACGCCATCTCGAAACGGAATTTTACCGGCTTCTTTGAGTTGATCGCAGAAGGTGTCCCAAGCGTGCGCGAGTTCCGTATCTGATTGACTGAGTGCGGGCTTCTGCATGTGTTTGCTCCTATTGTTATTTTGATTTGGTCTGTTAGCGGCTTTGGTTTGTGCTTTATCCAATGATTCGATCGGCCTGTCGTTTTCGTTAGATTCGCCAAGGCCGCTTTGGCGGCTCCGTAGGAGCCCAATCCCTCCTCTCCACCAAGAGCCTGCGCCGTCGCGCGACCAATACCGCTGCCGGCCCCAGTTACGATCGCGACTTTATGCACCAGGTCGGGATACATCTCTTTTCCTTTTATTTTTATGGTGTG
>Ga0102963_1000859_pt1 | contig 13312 bp, 7 predicted proteins | sample SalPon2_C_H2O_MG_2_FD_84522 | JGI IMG/M metagenome (GOLD analysis project Ga0102963, IMG submission 84522) | Salt pond water microbial communities from South San Francisco under conditions of wetland restoration - Salt Pond MetaG SF2_C_H2O_MG | ecosystem: Environmental > Aquatic > Non-marine... | reverse complement strand
TTTCGATTTTAAGATCACTCTTATCTACTGAATTAGGAATTTGTATATAGGGGTACTTCTTTAGGTATTTCTGATAGGTAGATTCAACCGTATACGGACTTTTCTTTACCTGTTGAGCAAAGAGTAGCCCACAAAAAAACAAGCTAAATACACCTATTAAATACTTAAAGTTCATCTGCTAGATCTTTTAATCCATCAAAGACTAATTGAGCAACTGCTTTTGCTCCTTTGGCCTGAAAATGGGTGTTGTCATTGGACCCCTCTGGATAAGCCTCATATATCCCCGCTGAAAAATTCATAAAATATACTGTTGAGGTTTTTTCTTTTCCTTCTTTATTGAAAAAATCTCTCGATCTTTTGTTTAAATCCAAAAGCAAAGTCTTAGTTTCTAAGGCCACTTCTTTAACCGCTTTGTCATAATCTGCGTGAACATCTTCTAATATTCCATCCTTCCATGGATAGTTTCTTGCCACGGGAGTCAGCAGCACCGGAATTGCTCCTTTTGATTTGACTAATTCACTGTAAAATCTCAAGAATTCTTTAAAACCTTCAAGAGGTACATAGCGTTCCGTTTTAGATTCAGCAGCATCATTATGTCCAAATTGAATAAGGACTAAATCGTTCTTTCGGAGATTGTCATAGACCTTTCTCCAACGTCCTTCTTGAAAAAAAGTACGGGTACTTCTACCTCCTCTTGCCAAATTAACTAAGTGATGCTGTTTTTTGGACTTCACTAGACCCTTAAGTTTTTTAATACTGTCTTTTTGAGTGAAGGGTTTAAATACTTGCCCCCAACCTGTTAAAGGATAGCGAGTCTTTTCATAGGATTTTCCTGGCTCATAATTATCTGCATAATCAGCCATGGTGGAATCTCCCATTAGAAAAATAGTCTGAGCATCAACACTGAAACTCAAGGAGAACAAGCTCAACAATAAAATAAACTTAACAGCCTTTTTCATTCTAATACTTTTTATTATTCGCTAATTCGAAACCAATCAAAGTCGGCATAGCCTCCTACTTTCTTATGTGTTTTAGAACAGAATATCCCTACTTTAGAGCCAATCCATCCACCAATTGTAGCAACGGATTGTTTTCCTATCATATGATAGGTTTCACCATCTAAACTATAGCTGTAATTGACATATCCTTCAGGTCCCTTAACTTCAACTCCAAGCCAAACTGTTTTCTGATCTAACTTAATGGATTCCTGAACAGATTCCACTCCTCCCTTATTGGCTTTTTTAGCAAAACTCTGTTCCAAATAAAGGCCGTCTGTTTTATTGACAATAGCAAGTGTTGAATAATCGTATCCCAAGATAACCAAACCTGCTCTAACTGACTCTAGTGATTCCGCTTCTAAACTCACTTTAGTGGTTGCCTTAAAAGAAGGAGCTGGGAACTTTTGTAAAAGTAAATTAGGCGTGTAGAGTAAGTTCTTCATTTCATCGGTTTGTCGAATTGAAAACAATCTTAAATAATCTGTTCCTCTAATTCGAGCAGACCAATTAACTCTTGGATTGGCATTCCACTGCCATTGTAAACCTAATCCTTCTGATGAAAATTCATCTGATTCTTGAGGCGCATAGATCTTTGTTGATTTGATGGGTTTCTTATAAATCAATACGGGTTCTCCAATGGTGTTTCCATCGAAGTCCTCTCCCATTACAGGCCAATCATTTTTCCAAGACATGGGTTGTAAATGAACGACTCTTCCATAGGCTTCCTTGTCTTGAAAGTGATAAAACCAGTCTTTGTTTTTATGTGATATCCACGCTCCTTGATGTGGACCGTTGATCGCAGTAATTCCCTGCTCCAAAACGATTTTGTGCTCGTAGGGTCCATAAGGATCTTTTGATCTAAGAACTAACTGCCAACCTGTTGGAACCCCACCTGCTGGAGCAAAAATATAGTAATAGCCACTGCGTTTGTACATCTTTGGACCTTCAACCGTAAAATGTTCTCCATGTCCATCGAAAATATGTACTCCCTCATCTAAAACTTTACTTCCGTCTTCTGACAACTTATTAAGAGTCAACAAACTCTTAACGCCAGCACGAGAACCAGCCCAAGCGTGAACTAAATAAGCCTGTCCATCCTCATCCCATAGAGGACAAGGATCGATGAGTCCTTTCCCTTCCATCACTAATACAGGCGGATCCCATTTGCCATAGGGGTCTTTGGTCTTGACCATATAAATTCCAAAATCAGGATCTCCCCAATAGATATAAAAAGTATCCTTGTGATAGCGAATAGAAGGCGCCCAAACACCTTTTCCGTGTTGTGGGACTTCAAAATGAATTCTCGGTTCAATAATTGGAAGTGCGTGATTGATAAGCTTCCAGTTAACCATGTCCTTTGAGTGCAAAATAGGAAGTCCTGGAGAAGCGTTAAAACTTGAGGAGGTCATATAAAAATCATCTCCTACAGTTACCACATCTGGATCTGAATAATCAGCGTGAATAATTGGATTCTGATAACTTCCGTTTCCTAAATCTGCATTCCAAACAGCACTCTTTTGTTGAGCAAACGAATAGGATGTCAAGAATAAAAAAGCAACTGAAAGAACCTTATTCATCATCGCTTATCGATTTAATTCTAAGCTGAGTAGAATAAAAGGCCCAGTTCCCTTTGGATCATTTGAGCGAATGGTCTCATTGATATAGTATTCATAAGTTCCATCTCTATAAGGGTTCCCTCCGAGCCCTGCTACTGCACATACCTGTGTTAAATCGTAGAGTCCTCCTTCTCCCTTTCTCACTAATTCATTGATAAGGCCGTCGTAAGCTAATTCAGCTGTTTTCATATGTGAAGCCGAAAGGTATCCCTTATTAACTCCTTTAGCAATCGCATAGGCAAACATTGCAGTTCCTGAAGCTTCTAAATAATTTCCTTTTACAGCTGCTTTATCAACGACCTGATACCACAATCCTGTTGAATCTTGATACTTCTTTAGGGAATTGCTCAACGCATCTAAATAACTGATCAAACGACCTCTTCCTTCTACTCCTTCTGGAATAAAATCTAACACATCGACAATTGCCATAGCATACCATCCCATCGCTCTAGACCAAAATTCAGGCGAGGTTCCCGTCTGTTTATCAGCCCATTGTTGCTGTTTTGATTCATCCCATCCGTGAAATAACAATCCTGTTGATGCATCCAAGTGATGTTCATTCACTAAATCGAATTGATGGATAATATCTTTATAAGACTCAGCTTGTGCTGCACCCTTTTCAAAAGTTTTTGCATACTGTGCATAGAACGGGTGTCCCATATAGAGTCCATCTAACCACATCTGAGAAGTGTATCGCTTTTTGTGCCAAAATCCTCCGTCAGAAGTTCTAGGATGATTTTCCAATTGACTTCTAAGTGTTTGCATTGCAATTAAAAAACGATCTTCTTTTGTCTTTTCATAAAGCTTAAAGAGAATCTTTCCTGCATTGAGCATATCGATATTGTAATTCTCGATTTTATAAGTCTTGATGGTTCCATCGGCCTCTATCATATGATCTGCATAGCGATAAGCGTAATTGAAGAAACGTTCGTCTTTCGTTTTCTCATAAACCTCTAATGCTGCTTTACAAACTAATCCATTGGTGTAATTCCACTTAGGCTTCTTTACAAAGTCTAATAGGGTAGGATCTGGAAAACGTTGTATTTCATCTTCCATAAAACGAACTGACCATTTTGAATAGTCTGGATTGTCTAATTGATTGAGTTTTCTGTTGACAAAACTTTCAAATTCAGCTTTTGTTTGAATACCGTTTAGCTGTTGATCCCAAGCTGCTCCAGCATAATATTCAACTTCATTAGAACCATCTTTAAAGATAATTAAATGATCGTCCTCGGTTTTTTTAAGTTCTTTCAACTGGTCTAATCGATAAAAGATGACCATCCCTAATTGTTGGGTGTCATTTACGAGTGTTTGAGGACCATAAGTTGCAATATAGGCCCATTTCGTTCCCTCTTTTGAAAATATTGGGGCTTGTTTAAATACTTTAATACCTGTAGACAAACCATCGATTGGGTTCGAAGATTTTAATTGAACCTTAAAAGTAACATCCTCATTATCGATACTGATCGTAGACTTTAAATTCGTCTTAAAACCATCGGTTTCCCATCCTTTATAATCGATGATTACAGAGGAGTACGATTCTTTATTTATAATTTTTGCCTTAGTGGTTTTAACATTTTTAAAGTGATGTGTAATTCCATTGTTATATCTCCCATAACTTCCTATCCCCAAGGCATTTCCGACTTTTAATATGTCTTGTCCCCAAGGTGCATCTTCGTGATAGGAATCGTAATTATCAGTCCCTACCTCTTTTAAAACCATGTCCGATACTTTCTTGCCAAAAATATCGATCGCATTTCTCCAGTCTAGGTAGATGCGATAGGCAACTTGTTGATTTTCCCAACCCGGACCTTCATATCTCAAATAATATGAGTGGTCGGTTAATTGTTTTGGAGCCTTAAAGGAAGTGATGTTTTTAAATCCATCTCCTTTGAATACGGTGTCTTCCCAATAACCATTTGTTTTTTTAGAAAGCTCCGCATAAGTCGTTTGCTGAGCAGACAATCCTTGAATACCCAGAGCAGCTAATGCGATTAGAAATAGTGATTTATAGCTCATAATTAGTAAGATTTTGAGTTAATAGTCGTATTGACAAATTCAACTTCACCAGCAAATTCAAAAACTGGATCTTTCTTAGTGTTCTCAATAGTCACGTTTTTAAAGTGTAATCCACTTACGGGGAGTTCTTCTCTTCCTTGAATCAACACTCCGTATTTTCCTCCGTTCTTTGCGTGAATGTCTTCGAGATAAATGTTTTTAAAGTCTGGGAAAAACCCTCCTTCTTCTACTTGATAAATTCCGTAGTGAGTATTAACTCTTAACACCGCTTCTTTAACCTGACCGATACGAATGTTTTTAACGTAGAGTCCGTCTACGCCTCCACCTCTGATGGTGTTTGATTTTAAACGAATCGCTCTGTCGAGATTAGGGCTGTCCATATCGCAGTTGAGTACCACTACATTTTTTACGCCAGCTGATATTTCACTTCCCATTACGACTCCTCCGTGTCCATCTTTCATTGTAGAGTTTTGAACGAGGATGTTTTGACTGAGGATTTTATTTCTTCTACCATCTTCATTTCTTCCTGATTTAATTGCGATACAATCATCTCCAGTATCAAACACACAGTTGTTAATATGAACGAAATTGGTATATTCAGGATCACAACCGTCGTTATTAGGACCATGCGATTGTACAGTTACTCCGTCCATGGTGAAATGAGAAGATTTAAAAGGGTGAACAATCCAAAATGGAGCATTCTTGATGGTAACATCCTTTAATAAAATTCTAGTTGATTCATAAGGCTCAAAAAAGCTAGGGCGTACCTGATATCCCAATCCAAAACGACGCTCCTCAACTGGAGTTTGATTTTTGTTCATGCTTCTCAATCGAGGTAAATTTTGCTCGTCATTTTGATTGACATCCCCTTCTTTATATCCGTATACTTCTTTTCCAGCCCAAGGCCACCAATGTGATGTTCCTGCCTGACCATTTAATATTCCTGTTCCAGTAACAGCGATATTTTCAGCCTGATACGCATAAATCAGTGGAGAAAAGTTATACAATTCGATTCCTTCATAAGAAGTTTTTACCATAGGCATATAAGCCTCTGGATCGGTCTTAAAAAGAATTTCAGATCCCTCAGACAAATGGAGTTCAATATGACTCTTTAAGTGAATAGGTCCTGTTAAATACTGACCTTTTGGAACAACCAATTTCCCTCCACCTAAATTGCTGAGTTCTGCTATAGCCATTTTAAACACTTCTGTATTATCGCTTTTGCCATCTGCAATTGCTCCATAATCAACAACTGAAACCTCTCTGTTAGGGATCACTGGAAGTTGTACTTGATCTACAATTTCTTGAGCTCTTTGCTCAATGGTTAATTCCTGTGGTTCTTGTGCACATGAAAACACAAAAGTTGCCAAAGAGACGATTAATAAATGCTTTTTGAAAAATATCATATGAATTGTTGTTTGTATAAATTTAATTTAAAATATGATGACTGTATACTTCAATATTGTTATAAAAAGGGTGTAATGTTGTTTGCATCGCGTCATTCAGATTCGGATCTAGATTCATTTGTTTCTCCCACCAATCTGGCATAGAATCTCCGTCGGTATCCTCAGCATTCTCCTCAGTGATTTTAGATATAATCCACCCTCCTACTTCTTCCTGTGAATTAATGATCTTAGTCGCTGTAGTAGGATTTTTTATCTCATCGATGACTCGCTGATCAATCGCATCTCTTCTAAAACTTGAACCTGATTGTTCTAAGACAATCTTAAATGCTGCTTGAGCTGATTGTGTGCGAATGTTATTTTGAATCTCTAATGGCTTCATTAAAGGTGTTGGAAACCCTTTTCCCTCGTCTTCATGATCAATATGAACCCCTCCATTCCAATTGTCCTTTGAAATTTCAGCATTTTGATGAACGATGTTTCCCTCAATATAAAAATCTCCAAATTCTAAATAGGGAGTGACAATCGTATTTCGAACACTTTTCTTGGTGTCTACACCTGGATAATAATAATTGTTGACAATATTGTAAGATCCCTTTTCTCCGCCATAGGCGCTGTTGTTGATCCAATTGTAAATCACATTATTTCTAAAATCTACAATGCTGTCAATGTTTTTTAAACTAGGTCGAGAACCACAAAATCTAGGATTTCTACTTGCGTTATTAGCGAGTAAATTATGGTGAAAACTCACCTTCTTTCCTCCCCATATTCCACCATATCCATGGGCTCCCTTGTCGTGAACAGATTTGTTGAGTGCCTCTGAAATAATACTCCACTGTAAGGTAAAATTTTCATTTCTGTAAAAAGATGCATTCTCATCAACTGCCCAACTCACCGATACGTGATCAATAATGACGTTTTTAGCATCTTTACACTCTAAAGCGTCAGATTCTAGTTCATTGAGATCACCTAACCTAAATTTTATATATCGAATAACAACTTCATTAGCACGAATTGTAAATTTATTACCTCTAATGGTTATTCCATCTTCTGGGGCAGTCTGACCTAAGATCGTAATATAATCTCTCTTAAGTTTGAGTTCAGATTTTAAATCGATGATTCCACTGACTTCAAAAACGATAATTCTAGGCTCTCTAAGTTCAATTCCATAACGCAAAGATCCAGGCCCTGAGTCATTGAGATTGGTTACCTTATAAAGTATCCCATTTCGACCTCCCCTAGTATAACGACCAAATCCTTCAGCAGTCGGAAAAGCAAGATTCTGAGCAGTACTGCTTAAAGAACACAGTATTAATAGTATGCTGAAAATTGATCGAATCATCGTATTTAAAACTATTTTAAAGTATAAGAGGCACCTTCAATCAGCGCCCCTTACCCTTTATTTAGTTAGATTTACTAAAATCTAACCTACCTTAAACTAAAGTTTAACTCTCCATCTTGGATCACCTGCAGATGTTTTTCCAACAAATCCAGCATCCTTAAAGTTGAAGTCATTATTTGTTGGGTCTACCCACAATTCTTCTTGAGTACTAGAAATATTAGCCGCAGGGAAGTTGGGTATTTCATTACCGTACCAAATAAAATCAGCTACAGAAAAAGTACTTGATATATCAAAAGTAGTTTCCTCTAATCCATCCATTCCTCTGACTGTGGTTACTCCTGAATTTGACATGTCCCAGGAATGTCCAAAAATGTAATTTTTAATTGTAACTCCATTAGTGATATTATCTTGACCAGATTGTCTCCATCTAAATAACTCTCGTCCAGACTCTGATAAATTTGCGAAAGTTGAATTCTCAAGCAATAAAGATTCAGAATTATTTCTAGATACTAGAAAATACTGTGTTCTATTTACGGTGGAATTAGTTATAGCAATATTTTTAACCATGGAACCCGCCTTGTCTTGAGTCATCACACCATAAGAACCGATAGAATCGATTAAAGAATTATTGATTTTAAAGTTATTTACTGTAATACCGTCAGCTTTCATACGCATTACGCCACGCATATTCACTAACTTACATCCTTCAAATGACACTTCATTGATTTCAGTTCCACCTCCCTGTGAAGCGTTAATCGCATAAACCCCGCCCATACTTGATCCTCTTATCTCTAAGTTGACAAAGCGAACGTGATCAATAACTGCCCCACCTTCAAAATCGATGTTGTTTGTTGAATACAACATGGCTTGTTGTTTACCAAATCCATATGCCCCACGAATTGTAAATGATTTGTTTTGAAAATGCGTATTATCAGGTAAATCATATTGAACTCCATGCTTGATTAGAATGATAGCTCCATCAGAAGCAGCATCTAATGCATTTGTTACGGCTGCTGGATCTTCACTTTCGGTTAAGTCAACCACACCAGCAGCAGTTTTGTCGATATCTGCAACACGTGTTTGGTAATTTCTCCATCCTCTTAATTCATCTCCACTATAAATAGCTATTTGATATAAAGTATCTGGACTTAATCCGTCAATAATAGAAAGACCTGCAGCGTTTTCTTCTTCGCTTACTTCAAATTCAAGTAATGGTGTTTTCAATCTTAAATCATCAGCTGCAAAGGCTTTGATCCCTGTAACAGGCAATCCAAGTGTTTCCCATTCAATTCGAGCTTTTACATCTAAGATATCATAATAAGTAGGTTCTTGTAAAATCGTTGGAAAAGTTTCCGTACGAACTGAACCCAAAAGTGATGGTTTTGAATTTAATTCTGGATTTTCAGCAAGTGCAGTGGCTCTTACTTGATAAATCATATTCCAGAAAAGTGATTCTCCTAAAACTGATTCGTTTAAACGAACAATATTTGTGTCTACCTGAACTTGGTATTCTACAGTCGCAAAACTATCGCGACTTACTTCCATGATATAGCCGTTAGCTGCTTTTAAATTTCCCATCTCAGCAACAATTGTATTACCTTCTGCGTAGAGATCTGTGCTCAATACTGGTCTGAATAAACGTACATCTTCAAAGACTATAGGTTCATCTTTCTGACAAGCTACAAACCCTAAAACTACAGCAGCAATCAGAACTAATGGAGATTTTAAGTATTTGTTTATTTGTTTTAATGTTTTCATAGTTTACTGTTTTGTCTGATTAAAATTGGTATCCGTCGTTAGCAAGGGTTCCTTGACTAGCGTCTATTGCAGATGATGGAATTGGGAATATATAACGTACAACACCTGCTTTAGGACCATTGATGTAATTATTCCAATCTTTTGTGATAAAATCGTCATATACTTTTACATCGTCTTTTAGAGATGCAACGAATGATTGACGTGTCCATGTATCATCTGGAGCAGCAGATACTCTCGAGTCCGGGTTATAAACTACAAACTCTCCACTTTCATCGATTTTCCAATAAATGTAATCTGGAATATCAAATGCAGTATTGTCTGCACGATCAGCTAAAAGTTTTAATCCTTCAACTGTTTCTTGAACTTTTTCTGAATAGATTCCCCATCGAATTAATTCGTACTTACGGATCATCTCTCCTCCAAATTCCCAAGCTCTTTCGTCAACGATAGCATTAAAGAAATCTGCTTTTGAAGCAGCAGCATTAGAAACATATGCTTCTACATCTGTCCCCCAAGTACTTTCAGGAAATGCTCTTTGTCTAACGCGTTTTAGAGCATTTTGAGCATCAGCAGTAGGTCCGTTTAATTCATTTTCTGCTTCAGCGAACATCAATAATACATCTGCATAGCGCATCATTGGCCAGTTAATACCTGTTCCTTTTGCTGTAGACTTACCTGGAGGATTGTCTAAGTAGTGGCGAGACCACTTTGCTTGGGAGATTCCTCTAGAAATGTATTCCTTTTCAAATTGTTTATTGATTTTATACAATCCACATGTCACTTGTCTTCTTTTATCATCTGAATCAAATGACAAATAATAGGTCATAGGCATTTTCATGTAGTTATTTCCTGAACCGTAGTCGTGTAAAGCATCATTACCTCCTTCTACATCAATTCCTATATTCCACCCCACATCACCAGATCCAATAGGAAATGCTATTTCAAATAAAATTTCATCATTAACAGGAGCTATGAACTTGGCCTGATTTAAGAATATTTGTTTGAAGTCTGAAGGAAGTGCTCTGTCTTTTAATGCGATCAATTTTGCAGAGTAATCTCTAGCGATTTGGTAGTAATCCAAATAGTCAGCATCTCTTGTCATATCTAATTCAGGAGTGAGGTAATATCCTCCTCTTTGCAATGATAGTCTAGAAATCATTCCAAGAGTATACTCTCTATTGACCTGTTCAATTCCATAGGATGTTTGGTCAGCCCACTTCATCCCTTCTTCTACATCGATAAGTGCCTGAATTTCATGAGTCAAAATCTCATTTCTATCAGTTTTAGGTAGCAAGAAATTAGCTCCTGCAACAGGAGCGTCTGTTACATAAGGCACATCTCCAAAGTAAAAAGTCAACATGGAGTACCAATAGGCTCTTAAAGTATGTGCCTCACCTAAATAGTGTCTAAAGGTAGCCGCAACTGCAGCGTCATTTGACTCTAAATTTCCTGAACCTTTAATTCCTTCAATAGCAATATTAGCATCTCTGATAGCTCTATAGCCATAAGTCCATACGATGTCCAAATCTCTATTACTTGGAAGTGCTTCTAAATTCCAAATTTGATAACGATCCCCATTACTAGTCCATCCTGAAGAATGTTCAATATCCGTATTTCCGGTCATATTGTTAGACAAACGAGATCTAAATGCATCTTGATTAAAATGCGAATAAATTGCATTTACAGCATTTCTTGCATCATCAACATTTGAAAATATATAACCCTTATCAAAAGTCGATAGCGAGTCTGGTTCTAAAAAATCTTCGGTACATGAACTAAACACAAGTGCAGTAGCCGAGAGAATTAAGGCGTGTTTTTTTAATATTTTTCTCAACATAATTCTTTAGTTTAAAAGGTTAAGTTTAACCCAAAAGTATACGATCTACTACGTGGGTAGGATGAGTAATCAATTCCTGGAGTGAGTGGATTTCTATTCGAACTCACTTCTGGATCGTATCCAGAATACTTGGTCCACAACTTTAAGTTTCTACCTGTTGCAAATAATCTAAAATTAGAGATTCCAAATTTGGAAACTAAATTTTTTGGTAAACTATATCCGAAGGTCAAGTTGTTTAATCTAATAAAAGAACCGTCTTCGATTGCCCATGAATGAACAACTGCGCCTGCTATTCCGTGACTCGCATGTGACCATATATTTTTATCGGCATTCATTGCTGCTAAATCATCTAAATTAGTTACCAAACTACCTGCAACACCTGTATAAGATCCATCAACATCCACATAAGTAAACCTGTTGTCCATACTCATGCCAGAAAGAAGGTTTCCGTAACGAACTCTTCTGAATTGATTGAATTGAATCTTTCCAGTATTGTACACATCATTTCCGTATTGGTAGTTAAAAAATACAGAAAAATCAAAGTTTTTAAAGTTAGCGTTCAAACCAAATCCTCCCTGAAAATCAGGAATCGCATTACCAATCACTTGTCTATCATCAGCATTGATCACTCCATCTTCGTTTAAGTCTTTTAACTTCATGAAGCCTGGTCTGATGTTTTGATTTCCTACTACAGCGCCAGAAGATACAACTCCCTCTGCAAGCACATAAGATCCTTCTGCTTCATTGTAAGAAGCAAAATCAGAAGTTGAATAATACCCATCGGTTACGTACCCATAAATATCACCAACTTTTCCACCGACTTGTAAGTAATAGTCATTAATGTTATTAAGGTCTGTACTCGCCCAGTTTGATCTCTCAAAACGTTGGTTAGTCCCATCGAGTTCAACTATTGTGAAGTCGTTTCTACCAATATTAAAGCTCATAGACACATTAGCATCATTAGACTGATATAAAGTTGAATTAATTCCAAGTTCTACCCCCTTGTTTTGTGTTGAACCTACATTATTCCATTGTGTTGAGAATCCAGTATTGTTTGGAATCGCTGACATAAGTAGTAAGTCCTTAGTCTTATTTTGATAAACATCAAACGAACCTCTCAATTTGTTTTGGAAGAATCCAAAGTCCAAACCAAAGTTCTTACTCAAAGTAGTCTCCCATTTTAAGTTAGGATTGTAGAGAGATGAACTACTTGGAGAGTAGTAAACATTTTCATAATTGTTAAATCCTATACCTCTTAAAGTAGAAGCGCTAAATAAAAATTGAGTCGCAGTTGCATCAATTCGATCATTACCCGTTGAACCGTAAGACAAACGAAGTTTTAATTGATCAACATTGTCCATGTTTTTAAACAACTCTAATTCATCTAGCTTAACACCTAAAGCAACTGCTGGAAATATCCCTAAACGATTTTCTTTTGAGAAACGACTCGATTGATCCGCTCTAAAAGTACCAGTAATCATATAGGTATTATTCAACTGATAATCTGCTCTACCAAAGTAAGACAATCTGTTTGAAGGTGTATAGTTTGTCGTATATGCTCTATCGATAGTTCCAAAGGCCATATTTGCAAACAACTCTTCTGGTGTAATAGACATTCTAAATTCCTCTGCTCTGATGAAGTAATTTTTGCCAGTACTAGAAGAAATTTCATTACCGAATAACAAATCAACTTTTGAGTTATCAAATTCTTTCTTATAACTCAAGGTATTGATAAGACGATAGGAATTAGATTCTGAATTGGTCTTTTGTCCTAAAGGCATTGATCCACCATTATTGAAAGATTCAGAGGTTAAAGGTCCGTAAAAACGAAGATCCTCTCTAAACTGCTTTGAAGTTGTATAGCTCGATTTTAAATTTAACCCCTCAGCAAGTTCCCAAGTAAGTGAAGCATTAATAACATAATCGTCATCTGTTCTCTTTCTCCAGTCTTGTTTCACTAATTCGTCAGGTGTAATTAAAGATCTCAAGAACATTTGAAAGTCGTCATCAGAAGACACCGAATTTAAATTAATATCTAATTCATCAGCAATACCATTAATTGGTCTTGTTTGAACGGCATCCTTAATTTTTAATTGAGAACTAGAAGAAGTACCTGCACCATCTCTAATGGTACTAGTAATCCTTGTTTGAGCATCAAAAGTCAACTTATCCGAAATCTTTTGATTCAATTTGAAGTTAACTGCTGTACGTTTGTAACCAGACCCCTGTAACAATCCTTCGTCGTCGTTGTCAGAAATACTCAAACGTATTTTAGTCATATCAGTACCACCACTAATGTTGATGTTGTTATAAGCAGAAACTCTACTTCCTCCGAAGAG
>Ga0102963_1000857_pt1 | contig 13326 bp, 10 predicted proteins | sample SalPon2_C_H2O_MG_2_FD_84522 | JGI IMG/M metagenome (GOLD analysis project Ga0102963, IMG submission 84522) | Salt pond water microbial communities from South San Francisco under conditions of wetland restoration - Salt Pond MetaG SF2_C_H2O_MG | ecosystem: Environmental > Aquatic > Non-marine... | reverse complement strand
ATTCATAAGCACTTCCCATTATCCCTGGTGCAGGTGTTGAGGCATCGGTATTTCTCTCTTTATATTCGTTAAAATAAGCATTTACAATTTCGTTCATTTCATCAGCACAAGTTATGTTGTTAAATTCAACAAGCGTGTATTGGTTTCTATTCTCCCATTCAAAAGACGCTGTTGATTCACACTCTTCTTTTGTAAATCCATCGTCTTCGCATGTCATCATATTTATTCCATCATCCCAGTCTTTATAAAGATAGTCTCCAGTTGGGGGGCCATGTTCTCCTGAATAAAAACTAAATAACTCAGAGCTATTCTGAAGAGATTCATAAGTGTTGCTCTCTAAAAACTCTGCGATGTTGTAGCGTCCAACATGATAGGAATCTTGTTCAGTAAAATAAGTACTACAAAATTTTCTGAGTGTATTTTTCGGATAATCTTCACTGATAATCCAGTCTGGATCAGGTAGGTCTTCAGTGTCGACTATATGATTTCCCACACCATCAAAAGGCTCCATTTTTCCTTGATAAAACTCAAAATACTCATCTGTTGTTCTCCACTCAACAGCAGAATATTTAGCATTAGCATTCCACCAACTTGTGACGTCCTCGTTGGTTTCAAATGGACCATTTTCAATTAAGTATTCTCTCATTGCATATTTTGATGCAAGGTTGTCTTCTGTGTATACAATCATTCCATAGAGTACTGCATCAATGTAGGAGTTCGCATAATCTAAGTGTTCAGGTTTTCCAAAGTTGTAACCTAGTCTTACCGATAAAGCACTGGAATAATAATCTTGTGCTTTTTCTAGTAAGCCGATACTTTCTTCAAGTTCTTCTAATGTAATAGGTTTTGAATAGTCTTTTTCTCTATCTTTATAGAAGTAGTACTTATCTAACTCCTGTTTCTCATATGCTCTCTCTATATAATCAGCGTCAGCTCTACAGGAATAGTTTCCTTTAAATGTGTCTTCTGCAACAGCAGTCCTTGTTGCAAACTTCCATACAAATAAATCCATTCTCTCCCATGGATCGTCAATGTCTATCTCTTCTTTGCTTTGTTCTACAAAAATCCACCAAGTTCCATCTTGGTAAAAGAAATCTCCATATAATCTGCCTGGCCTATTTTCATCACTGCAGTAATAATCTTGCCAAACTATAAATCCCCAATCATTTGGACCTCTTGGATGTAATGGGTCGAGTTCGTCAATACGAGCTAATGTTCGTGTACCACCAGTTATTTTTTTGCACTCTGTACCGTCAGCAAGAAGTAAATAAGAGATTTTTTCTTCATTTATCTCCTTACTAAGTTCAATCTCTTTTTCTGTCAGAGGATTATAGTTCTTTAGCTTATTTTTTAACCAATACTCATTAAATGGACCATCTGTAGTGACGATATAATCATCTGGAATTTCTATTGTTGTTCTTGTTGCAAAGGGTGCCATTAATGTAACACAAGTTTTATACATTTCCTTACAATCTTTGAGTACATTTGAGTAGATATCAGTAGTTGCAAATGTCCACCACTCACCATTTTGAAAAAATGGTGTACCATAACTATACAGTTCCTCTTCTGAAGTTTCATTGATACAAAATCCCCAAAACATACCAGGTAAATAAGCATTTGGGTCGGCTAAGCCCACAGGATGATTTTCATCAAGATAGCCCGGTGGAACTGTTCCTCTTACTTTTTCGTAACAGGTAAATTCACCTAAATAAAAATAACCACCTTTGCCTTCATCCCAATTTAAATCCTCATCCATAAGTTGTTTGAGATTGTAAGTTAATGTAAGTTCTTCATTTGTTAAAGGATTGTCTTCTTTAAGAAGAGAGTTCCAATAAGTATCAAAATTGCTATATGCTAAGTCATAATCAAAATCATCTTCATCATTGTCTTGTTGAATGGCTAATGTAGATTCAGAAGTTACTGTACTTGAATTAGGTGAAGATAGGTCTATGTTTTCAGAAGTAGAACAAGTAACAAGCAGGAAAGCTAAAAATGAAAGGGTATATTTATATAAGTTCATCTAATGTTTTTACCATTTCTTTATAAGTAACAAGAGGAAACTTCTCTCCAGCGTAACCAAAAATGATTAAACTTATCATTTATAATCCCTACCATAAAATGTGATTTCTTCGATACCACAATCTGTTGATGTTGCTGGATCTTCGTATAAGCTTAAAATAGTAAATTCCAAGGACTCTGCTTTTTCAAGTAAATCAATCCACTCAGTAAACGAATCATCACCAGTCAGTTCAAATACCCTGGTTCCAATTTGAATCTCTTTTACATTATTAGAAGTATTGTTTACAGATTCATTAATGGTTATAAACTCTATCATTTTTGGTTCGTCAAAATATATTTTTATGGTTGAATTGATACAACTACCTGAACTTACCTCCCAAGTTGTAGGTGCTTCATCGAATAATGCTGTACAGTTTGCACCTTCATTTTCATCTTCACAGCTTCTTGGATTGATTAATTTAAGGAGGTCTTCTGTACCCTCGTATAAATCATCCAGGTCTACTTGGTCGTTAAACAAGCTTGTATTAGAACCTATATAAGCTCCTACAAAAAAAATAACTATAAGAACTACTGCTTTTACAATATTTTTACTCATTTGTTCCAATCTGTAAATCTATTAAAAAGTCGTATTCACTGGGTTTTTTATGACATGTTGAAACAATATCATCTTTGTATTCCTCTATTTTGTTTCTATTCAGATCAAACTGGTCTATATAATCTTTGGTTGATACAACTCCTTTTCTACCTCCAACATCGGGGTGGTGAATTGCATGGAGCATCATAAGGTCAATATGTTCAAAATATATATTGTCGTCAGAAAACTTTGAATAACTCATCACACTATTACGACAGAAATTGTGATTAAGGCCAAGTGCGTGTCCAAGTTCATGAGTGAGAATGCTTAATCGAAAATCTCCTGTATGTGTAGAATCAACCCAGATCCAACCATGTTGCGCGTCACCATAAGGGTGGTAATACCCCGCTGCATTGTCATAACAACCATTAAACTTGTCTGAAAACTCTTTTGTGCATTTTGCAAAGTGAATTGGTAGTGTTACAAACTTATCACTTTCAGAGTATGAGATCTTAACAGTTGGTGCTACAACTCTTATGGCAGTAAGAAGTCTTTCCAAGTGTTCTAAGTCGCTTTGTAAGACATCTCCATACATCCCAATAACAATTTCTTCTGTAATTTTTTGCTTAGATATTGATTGTGAAACCACCCACTCAGATGTTAGAAGATACCCATTGTCTGCATGAAGTAAGGCCACTGTTGATTCTTCAACTGGTGGAAGAGTGGAATGTAGATAGTTATAAGAGTTTTTTTCCATAAACTCATCAATGTATCGTAATTCATCTGCAAACTCTTTACCTATAACTGGATACTTAATGTGTGGATCAGACAAAACACCGTCTATAAAAAAAGCTTTAGGTGGAATGTAATGTTTATAGTTTGCATTGTTTAGAGAAAGTATTTTTGACTTATAACACAAAAGGTCTTTTCCAATCCCGCCTGTATACGCCTCAAAAATAAAATCAACATAGTATGGAGACTCATATTTGGATCGAGTAATTGATATAGGGATCTTTGCATTGTTGTTATCTAGCTCAAAATTTATAGTTTTGTAATTCAAATAATCAAAACCTTCTTGTTTCCACGAAATAGAGGCTGGATTTTGTTTAAGAGAGAATCTCTTCACACCTTTTAGATCTTCTTTGTTACCAGTAAAAACTACATTCATTTCAGAAGTCTCAAAATCAAATTGAAATGTTAGATTTTTTTCCCAGGTGTCTTTCCCTCCACAGCTCACAAGAGGGTTCTTAATTTTTTCGTTAGAGACTATGTCTTTATCAACTAAGAACTTCATACCGTCTCTTTCTATCATCACTTTGTCACCATAAATATTTCTCGATTGCATATGTGCATGGGTAAGAAGTAACTGATCTACAGCAAAACCGCCCCAGAGAACAGTCCAGGCTAAAAGAAGTACGAGTCGCTTATAAATCATTTCTTTTGATCCATTCCTTTATTGCTTTTGCTAATTTTCCTCCTCCAATATGTGATGGCTCAATTGGATTTGCGTAGTCTTCAGAACTAACAAAGATATCTCTGAGTTCCAATACATCAGCACCGTATTTATTTGCAGTTCTATAAACGATGTCATTGAAAATTGAGACCATTGTTTTTGATGAATTGTTCACATCACTGAACTCATCCGAATCAACCAAATCTCCTTCGTATACAGTGCATAGGAGAAGATTCGCCCTGTGGTTAGATAGGTTTGCAACAATGGTCTCGTACTGCTTTTTAAATGGCATAATTATTTCAAAATAAGTTTCCTCAAATACTTTATTTCTTGAGGGGTTGAGTTCTTTCAATCCCCATTTTCCAATCATGGCTCCTTTACCCATGACTTTTGATAACTTGCTAGTAGTTTGTAGGAAAGAAATGTTATACAAAAGATCATTGCCACCTATAGATACAACAATGTGTGATGCGTCTAAAAATAAATTTGAATCTAAGTGATTTCTCTCAAGCTGGTACATTGTGTCACCATCAACTGCATGGTTTTCAATAGCTATGTTTGATTCATCAGAAAATAATTTTTTTAAATGTTCTATCACATCAAGTTCATTACTCAAGACATAAGATTTGTTATCTATGATCGAGTCACCAAGTAAAATTATTTTTTTAGTCATTTTGATCGACCAAATCATATTCGCTAAAAATTATCAAATTAGATAAAACAACGTTAACAAAATGCTCTTTTACGTCACGATCAAACTCTTCTTCATTTTGCACACATTGAATAATGTTATGCATAATGCCAATCACCCTTGGATTATTAAGCTCCCACATTTCTGATTGTTTGCAAATTGCTTTTACGAACTCTAAATACCTAACCATTAAGAGGCTTTCTCTAGTGATGGCTTTTGAAAATATGAAGAAATCTCTTCAAGACATACTTCTCTTGAACTTTGCCATTTATCGTAAGGAATTCTATAGATATCCCAACCTGCTCTTTTTAAAGTGAGGTGTCTCTGAATATCTTCATCTACATATGTTTCATCGTGGTTAAAGTGTTGTGGTCCATCGTATTCAATTGCTAAGCAATCTCTTCCATCTGAAACAACAAAATCTATTTTGTACCCACATGAATCAAACTGGTAATTTACGTTAAGCCCTAAATCACTTAAAGCCAAAAAGACATCCTGTTCACCTTTGTACGGTATTTCATTTATATCAATGACGGGATCTGATAATCGGCTGATGTATTCTAAGTACTCTTTATAGAATCCACCAGGTAGATCATTTTTTGTTACTGAAGTGACAACGTACTGTTTTTTTCTAGCTCTGGTGATAGCCACGTTAAAGACTCCTCTGGAAGCTTCGTTATCCTCAGTTCCTTGAAAATATCTGAGTCGACCTTTGTGTACGTCTTTATCAAAACAAGTTGAGAGAATGATGACATCTCTTTCGTCTCCCTGCATTTGATAAACAGTTCGTCCAACTAGTTGATGTTTATCAATTTGATACTGTGTAAAGTTTTTCACAATTGCTTTTTCTATAAAGTCCCTCTGCTCTTTAAATGGAGTAATCACTCCAATAGTTACTTGAGGGTTCTTGCTGATCTCCAGATCAATTAGTTGGAGTACTTTTCGCACTTCGTCATGATTAACTTTTGTGAATCCATCTTCAACACCGTTTACATTGATAACTTCTATACTTTCCGATGGACCATTGGTTGGTCTCCCGGTCATAACTCTCAAATTATCGTTATAGATATGTGATTTTGAGAAACCAATAATAGAAGGTGCACTTCGATAATGTTCATCCAAAAGATACCAACAATCATTACGAACTTTGCTTGATGCAATGTCAAAAATAGTTTTATCTTGAAAGTCAAACTCTGTTGCTGTGACTTCTGTTAAACCACTTTGTGTAAGGGCTGTCTTCTTTAATCTTTTTGATAGCCTTGCATATATTGGTCTCAACTGCATAGGGTCACCGATAATGACCGCATGCTTTCCTCTATATAAAGCTGGAATAGCTGAGTTAGCTCTACAAAAAGAAGCTTCATCAATGATTACACAATCAAACATTCCTGGCTTTAGTGGAAGTATGTTTGAAAGAAAATTATCTTTTGAAGCCCATACTGGAAAGATTGCAAGTAATAACTGATAAGGTACTTTTCCTAAAAGCTCAGCTTTTAGATCTAGTTGCCTAGTTTTTAATGCCTTGATCAGATACGTTATAGCTTTTTTAGCATTAGGTCTTCCAAGCAGTCCATGAATTTTAAATATTCTATTTTTGTTTATCCATTTTGCAGCTAAAGAATACTTCTCCTTATTAAGCTCTTGAAGTTCTTCAAAGAGTCGATCAAAATATGGAAGCAAGTCATTGTCTATAGTTTCAATATCTCGATTAAGAATATGAAGCCTCGATTGCTTGTCCAAATCCTCTATATTTTCAGAGTCTGTATTTAATGCTTTTCTAGCTTTTTTAATCGCTTGTTTACCAATAAAGGATTTAAAAAAGTTTCCATCTATATAGCTCTCACCTTTACGGACTAAAGCTTGTATCTTCTCAGGATCAGAAGATATATCACTTGCTATAACTACACCCTGGTCCTGTATTGACTGTCTCTCAGTGTCTAAAGTTCCTTTTTCACTATTTAAAGAGAGTTGGTTGGTTAGCTCTTCTGTTTTTTCCGCAAAGCGTACTAAAACATCTTCATACGCTTTTTGTATCTCATCAAGGTTATCCTGTGTAGGAATGTCTTTAAGACCGCCTGGGCTAAGAAGTTTACTGAGAGTATCAGCAAGTTTTCTCTGTGTTGCTGCACTACCACTTTCAGCGACCATAAACTCTCCCCCATATTCTTGTAATTTTTTGACAAGTACTTTGATTGCCTCTTGTGTATTGGAAGAGAACAGCACTGATTTATTTGCAAACACATGATCTAATGCAATTGCTGCAGCAGTATGGCTCTTACCGGTTCCTGGAGGACCAGTAACGGTAACGAGTGGTTCTTTTCTGACCTGATCTTTAATTGCTTTCTGTGTTGGGGAGAGAGGAAAGGCTTCGAAACCATGCTCAAAGCGTGGTTCTTTTACTACTTCCTCTGAACTGTATTCATCACTGAAATCAACCTGAACTTCAGTTAAGTCTTCGCTATCTGGCAAAAAGCCAGATTCTAAGGCTGTATCACCAAAGTTTTTCCACTGTGCAAGTCGCTCAAGCTCACCTACTACTGTGAGATAATCGATCTCTGTACCGATTAAGACAGCGTGTGCTGGAACAATTCTTAGTTCACTTTTAAGTTTTTCCTCCTTTAGAGATGTTTCACTAAAATCATAGAGTTCCGGTATGACCATTTTTTGTAAATTAAAGTGTCCTTTAAGATAATCTAAAAAGTTTTTAGCATCTTCTAGCTTTAAAGGAAAGAAGGGAATTTGTTCACTAAACTCTTCTAAGTCCATATCTGCATAGATTTTTGCTGCTTTTGAATCTAGTTGAAATACCTTATCTAACAACTTGTGATTTAGTTGTGGAAGAAAATCATCAACAATAATTTCAAAAGTGTTCCCACTGTCTGGCTCTATTGTTGCTGGAGCATAGAGAAGTGGTGCACAGATCTGTGTAACAGATTGTCTTGGAACACCGTTCCTGTCTTTTGTTTCTCTATATATTTTTCCAACAATAAAAAGCGATCCCACAACAACAGGGTTCTTTCTTGTATCTTTTTTATATGTTCTATGTACATCGTGACCTCTCTCGTCAGTGATAGAGATGCTATCTTCATCCGATGCTTCTATCTTCTCCCAGAAATTTTCAGGAAGTTCAATGATGTCAGGTGATAATTTGAATGCATCTTCAAAACCACCTTGTCGTAAAGAGGCTTTAGTACAAAAGTGGTAGTACTTAAGGAGCTTTTGAGCTAAGTGCAGTTTATCTGGGTCTAACTCACTGCCATCTTCTGCAAATGCAGTAACTGCACGAGCTATATCTTCTTGATCTCTTGGTACTTTTTCAGTATTTTTGCAATTTGGGAAATCCTGACAGGCCATAAACTCGCCAAATGGTCCTTGTCGTTTTACCATTGTTTTGCCACAACAAGTTAACTCAATAGACATTATGCAGCCTCCCAAGATCTTGTAACTTGGCTTTGATGCCAATATTTATCGCTAAATCCTCTTTGGTAGTCTTGATCATCATCTGCATCAAACACGGCAGAGGATTGGTATTCGCTAATAGAATTTAATCTATTGAGTTCTTTTACTTTATACATTTTTCTCCTATTTATTATATTTTTTATAATAATTATATACTATATTATATTTATTGTCAAATTTATAATATTTGTTATAATGAAATTATGAATAAAAACTTAAAAACAAAAAACCTTACAGATTCCTCTTTTTACTTTAGGCCATCAGTAGCTACCGATGGAATTGTATTTAAAATAGAAAAAAATGAACTCTATGTTCTACTGGTAAAAAGGGCCTTGTCAGAAACTGGAGAGACAAAGGAGCACAGGCCTTTTCAAAATTATTGGGCTTTACCTGGTGGTTTTATTAGGGGAAATGAGAGTGCAGAAGAAGCTGTCTTACGTGAATTAAAAGAAGAAACAAATTTGAATTTAAAAATTTCAAAAAATAAAACTACTTTGTATCAGACAGGCTTTTACTCTAAGCCAGATAGAGATGCCTGGTCATTTGACGGAGATGTAAAAGGAAAATGGAGGCAGACAATGTCTATTGCGTTTGCGGTTATTACTCAAACTAGCCATACACCAATTGCTACATCCGATGCCAAAGAAGCAAAGTACGTTAAGGTTGCAGATATTCTTGAAAAGAAAATTGAGAAAAGAGTTTTAGCCTTTGATCACAACAAAATCTTGGAAGATGCATTAAATTTTATGGTGAACCAAATGGCTTTGAAACCTATAGCGTTGGATTTCTGTGACAATAAATTTACAATAGGTGATGTTAGAGCAGTTTATGAAAGTTTTTGGAAACTTACACATAATATTGATTCGATTGAGCTTGGAAATTTCCAAAATAAGATATTAAAACAGATAGGCGAAGATGGTAATCCCATTATTAATCCAATGCCAAATAAACCTGAAAATAAAAGAGCACAAGAAGGAAAAGGTGCTCCGGCTTTACTGTATACGCGAAACTCTAGCGCAGAGTATCTTTCATATATTATGTTGCCTTCAAAAAAATTTAAATCTTAATTAGGGTGTAATAATTAAATAGGGTGTTCCTTCATAAAGTTCTAAATCTGTAACTTTTGAAAAATCATAATTTTTGATATATTGTTTTTCTCCAAAACTTCTTCCAGAAGTAATAGGTACATTTTCTATTTTCCAATAACCAGAGTCACACAAGTCTGCTAGTTTCCCAATAATAATACTTTGCCCAAAAGGACGTGAATCACTATTTTTTTCTGAAAAAGCATTGAATGTAAAGTTGCATCCTGTGTCACTAAAATAATCGAATCCAAAATCAATTGACTCTAATAAGAGTGCTATCTGGTCGTATTCTTTATCTAAGCATTCATCATAAATTTTATACAAGGGGTTAGATAAGTATTGTTCTGAGTAATCATAGTTAATTGCCTGACAAGGAACGTAATTCATCACTATATTTTTATAGCTTGCAATAAAAGTATCCTCATTCTCTTGTTGCAGCTCGTAATCATAATTCTCTAAAAAGTGGACTCTTTGAGTAAATCTATGCTGGGAATAGATCGAACCTTTTTTTGTAATTTGATCAACACAACCAGATGTCGTTGCATCAGGAATAGTGCATATTCCTAAATTTATAAAAATTCGATCAGCGATTGGCGGAAGACTTTCAAATGATAGCTCTGGTATGACAATTTCTATATCAAAGTCAATATAAATTTTGTTATTTTTTTTATAAATATCTAATTTTCTTAGCTTTGGAATATTGGTATCTATTAATTCGTTAAAGTTAAATTTCTCACTATAAAGATCTTTGCCACCAAAAGAATTTCCTTCTAATTCTGCTTGTTTTCCAAAGTCTCGTACTACATCATCAACCCCTTTTGGGTTTTTAATTATATTTAAAGTACAAGTTGTCCATGATTCAGCTCCAGAAGTATCGTAAGCTCTAATCTGAATTGTCTCTTGGCCTTCAAAAGGCTCTTCTCTATCTAGTGGCATTACAACAATTAATGGCATTGCACCATTGTTGAGCTTTTGAAGATTTGGATAGTTTTCCATATCTAGATTTACATACGATGTATGAATGAGAGATTCGTAGTATTCTGAAAAATTTACTAAATCAAGGCCCTCTACACCTGGAATCACCAAAGTTCCATTAGTTGTAGTAAATACAAGTCGAGTAATTGGATACTGACCTTTTGACCACTCAGCTACAACTACAACTTTATTATCTCTCGAATCAAAAAATGGGGTGAAGTTATTGCCTACATAGAAACCCTCTCCGTAAAAAATATTTTCTGGACAGTATGAAAATGTTGTTTCCAATATGTTTGTGTTCGATTTTTCTTGAATAGAGGGAGCAAATAAGTCATCAAATCTCAGAAAACTTCCTGATTTATTCGCTGATACAAAAGCACATTTGACTGATACATTACCAGAATTTTCAACCCAATAAGGTAGCAATAACATCGGTGAGCGAATTCCTAAGTTATTTTCCTCATTGTAAGACAAGTAATATGCCCCGAATGCAACTGCTGGGTTATTATGTAAAGCAATCACAGATTCTTGACATATTTCTTGAAGGTCATAAAAGAACTCATCTGAATTAATAATTAGATTTCTTTCTGAGGGATTAAATTCATACGAACCAATTATTTGCTCCGTGACATTTCTGCAGTCATTTACTGTAACAAAAATATGTTCCTCTGCTCTAGGGCTAAAAATATCTTCTTGTAGGTTCATACAATCCCCAACCTCAAGAGTATCAAATGTCTTAATTGTGAATTTATCATTCCTATTCAAATACAAATCTTTTATTGTTGAGTATCCGTATTTTTCATTATGAAGTTGTATAACATCCCCTTTCCAGGTGCTGTATGTTTCAAGGTATGAAGAAACTCCAGCCTCTGCTTCGTTAGTTAACAGAAACATTCCACAATAAATAGTAAAGCTATTATCAGAGAGAGTATTTTCATCAAGAATTGGTAGTGAATAATATGTTTCCTTATTGTTTTCTTTTAAATTTTGATCTGACAAGTTCACCAACTCTTCAAATTCATAAGGATCATAAACAGAGCCTTCTGAATCACAAAACGCTTGACTTTCTAGCAAAATTTCTTTTCTAGAATCAGGTATTCCTCTTTTTGGTAACAGATCTATTACTCTAGTTTGTTCAATACTCCCATCTGGAATAATTCCTAAAACTACATTTTTCCTATCAACTTCAGAATCAATTAAAAACAGTACTTGGCTTAACTCTTGAACTGTAGATACGTCAAATCCATTGATAGACGTAATAACATCATTTTTCTTTAAGCCTATTTTGGATGCTGGAGAATTAGGTATAACATCTTCTATTACAATTCCTATACAGGTACCTGTTGATAGGTCTGTCCAGCAAACATCGTAGTTCATATATACCCCGATATAGGATCCGGGGAATACTAAGTTTGCAAAAGAGTTTTTCTGGACCTGAAATTTTGCAGTTATTTGGCCATAGTGTTGGTCAGAACAGGAACTTTGGTTGAGAATTTTGAAAAAAGGATTGCTCACAATATTGAAGCTAGCTTTACTATCGTCTTGATTTTCAACATCAATCCATGCATTTTCATCATTAATTAATACATTGAAGCAATCTCCAACACCTAAATTTTTTAATGGGTAAAATTCCTTACTTTCGTTAATTAAGTCTTCTTGAGGTAAGATTTCAACAGTATCTAAAGAAATAGTTTCTTCAGAAGTATTTTGATTGAAAAACCAAAAAAGTCCTCCAATTATTAATGCGATGCTTAATCCTAAAGTAAATGCTGTAGTAGAAATTAATTTATTTAAAATTTGGATTTTACCTTTCTTATTTTGAAAATCTCCATTGATGTGATTAACCAAATTTTCTATTTCTAATTGGTACCTTTTCCCAGATAAAGACTTTAAGAATGTATTTGGAGAATTTGAAAATTGAAGACTGCTTAAATAGGAATTATCTCGATAGTCACATTCATCTAATAACAATGGGTAGATCTTATAGCTGGGATCTTCCTCTTTCTTTTTGATAATAAGAGGGAGTTCAAAATTAGTAATAATTTCTGCATCTAAAAAGTTTTTAGATACAAGTAGAACTGCTCCACTCGAGTTATTAATATTTTTTTCAATCTCATCTCTCCACTTTTCACCAGGTTTAAGTTGTGAGATCTTATCTTTTTTTTGAGTTGCTATCCATAAATCAATATTTTTGGATAAATTATTTGATCCAATTGAGCTCACAGAGTTGACGTGTGAAATATCTTTTGAAGAATAGGATACAAAAATTGATGTCATAGGTTATATTTTAAAGCAAAACCCCGCAGCCGAAAGGAAAAACTGCGGGGTTTTAGGGGTTACCAAGGAGGTGTGGCTAATCAAACCTATTTATCTTCTTCTGCATCTCTCCTCTCTTCTTCTGTAAATTCAATATCAATAGCTTTTGTACCTCTGTAATAATCTCCAGATGTCCTTAGAACTGATCTAAACGCACTATCTGACTTGCCTTTGCTGTATCGAATAGATCTCTCAGGGCCAATTCCCATCATTCTTGTTTGTTTGTAGATGTCATGATCTGAGCCGAGATAGACTATTAACCAACCAGCCTCTTCTTTTTCTTCCACAAGTTTTTTGATTGCTTCACCTGTGTACTCTCTTGAGGCATTCTCGTAACCATCAGTTACGATTACTAATACTTTTTTGTCTTCTTTAGTAGCGTCGTAACTGCTGTGTTCATAAATACCTGCACCTATAGCATCATATAAAGGTGTGCTTGCTCTAGGTATCAAGAAAGAATAATCAAGTGGTGATAAGTCTTTTATCTGAACTTTATCAACACCAATATCAATTGACTGTGAGTCAAATAAACTTACCGTGACTACACCTTCTGTATTTTCTTCCTGCAATCCGATTAAATATCCATTTAGTGCATCTATTGTTTGATGTACACAGTTAGACATGGATCCTGATCTATCTAAAACAACTCTTATATTTAAAAAGCTGTTGTCATTTTTTTCTTTATTTTCTATCATTATTTCTCCTTACTGGCCACCAACATTTACTTTGATGGCCAGATATGTTATTTTTTCTT
>Ga0102963_1000854_pt1 | contig 13335 bp, 2 predicted proteins | sample SalPon2_C_H2O_MG_2_FD_84522 | JGI IMG/M metagenome (GOLD analysis project Ga0102963, IMG submission 84522) | Salt pond water microbial communities from South San Francisco under conditions of wetland restoration - Salt Pond MetaG SF2_C_H2O_MG | ecosystem: Environmental > Aquatic > Non-marine... | reverse complement strand
TAATAGCAATAGAATCACAACATTAAGTGCACGGTTGGAAGATAACAGTTTTAGAATTTCCGTAAACACTGCAAACATCGCAAACTTGCAAGTGACCTCGTCAAATAATTTTGCAAATATTGCGTTGTTGCAGACAGACGCACTCTCAAATAGTATTAGAGTGACTACATTGGAAACATCCCTTCAAAGTAATGCACTGTTGTTAAACGATGCAGTGTCCAACCTAGAAGCAAACAGTGTACGAATCAGTGCCTTAGAAGTGCTTCCAGCGCAGCTCGTTGATAACAGTGCACGCATCAGTGCTCTTGAAGTGGACCCAGAGTTTGAAGGTATAATCACAGGTGATGGGGGGAACATATCGAACCTCACCCTCCAATACATCTCCGACATGGGAAATACGACATCTAATACCCTCCATCTCACCGGTGGAGTGTCCCTAAAGACTGATGGATTTGTTGGTATCAATGTTGAACCACAATATGAGTTGCACGTTGGTGGGGATATTCAGGTGGATGGTAATTTAAATTCAACTTATTTTACTACAAATGGAACATTAAATAGAATTTATGGAAATACTCTCGTTGATGGGAACACAACAATTCAAGGAAATCTCGTCGTCCATGGGTCAACATCCTACCTGTACTCTGAAAACGTCTTCATTCGCGACCCAATCTTAGGGTTAGGGAACAATGGTTTGGCCGATACAGGTATCATCATCGGTGTACAAAGCCCTGCGAATGTCGTCTTTGGGTATGATGCCAGTGAAACAGAATTCATCGTCGCCCATAGCACCGCGAGTGTCGATGGTGTCTCTTTAACACCCGACCCTTCAAACCCAATCAACTTTCACGTCTATGGTGACGTCGAAGCCAACACAATTACCTCACAAGCCGATGTCATCGTCGGTGGAAATCTCGAAGTGCGAGGCAATACAACATTTTTACAAGTGGACAACCTCGCTGTAGATGACGCCATCATTAAAATTGCCGCAGGAAACGAACTGACGACGTTAGACTCCGGTGTGGTCATGGAAAGGGCGGAAGCCAATGTCGCCATGGTGTACCGAGGCCACGAAGATGAGTTGATGTTTGCGTACACCACTGATGATGCCGCGGGTGTGGACATTACCCCAGACCTCTCTAAACACATGAACGTTCACGTCTATGGAAGTTTCTTTGCAGACAAAAGTATTAATGTAAATAGTAATACATTTATTAGTGAAACTGGTGAAGTGACGGCAAACATTTATTTTGGAGATGGTGGGTTACTTTCAAATATTACACAAACACTTCAAGGTATTACAGAGATCGGAAACACAACAACACAAACACTTTTATTAACCAACACAAATGAAGCCATCAATGCAGTGGCAAATATCGTGAGCGATGGATACTACTTTGGTAATGGTGAGTTTTTGACGGGCATTTCAAACGCAGTCACGACAAACGCACTTCTTGCGTCAAACTTGGAAACAGTGAGAACATATATTACCTCTAATGTAAATATTTTAAATGACAACATTGATTCAAATCTTTCTACAGCGAGAACATATATTTCATCTAATGTAAATATTTTAAATGACAACATAAGTTCAAATTTGTCTACGGTCCGTGATTACATTTCATCAAATGTTGAAATTTTAAATGACAACATTGATTCAAATTTGTCCACAACAAGAGATTACATCACCTCAAATGTAAATATTTTAAATGACAACATAAGTTCAAATCTTTCTACAGCGAGAACATATATTTCTTCAAATGTAAATATCTTAAATGAAAACATAAGTTCAAATTTGTCTACGGTCCGTGATTATATTTCATCTAATGTAAATATTTTAAATGAAAACATTTCAACAAATTTGGAAACAACAAGAACATATATTACTTCAAATGTAAATATTTTAAATGACAACATAAGTTCAAATCTTTCCACCGTGAGAACCTATATTTCATCCAATGTAAATATTTTAAATGACAACATAAGTTCAAATCTTTCCACAACAAGAGATTATATTTCATCTAATGTTGAAATTTTAAATGACAACATAAGTTCAAATCTTTCCACCGTGAGAACCTATATTACCTCAAATGTAAATATTTTAAATGACAACATAAGTTCAAATCTCTCCACGGCTAGAGATTATATTTCATCTAATGTAAATATTTTAAATGACAACATACGTTCGAATGTTGATGTATTAAATGATAACATCTCATCAAATTTGGAAACAACAAGAACATATATTTCTTCTAATGTAAATATTTTAAATGACAACATAAGTTCAAATCTTTCTACAACAAGAGATTATATTTCATCTAATGTGAACATATTAAATGACAACATAAGTTCAAATTTGGGAACAACAAGAACATATATTACCTCAAATGTAAATATTTTAAATGACAACATAAGTTCAAATTTGGGAACAACAAGAGATTACATTTCATCTAATGTTGAAATTTTAAATGACAACATAAGTTCAAATCTTTCCACAACAAGAACATATATTACCTCAAATGTTGATATTTTAAATGACAACATAAGTTCAAATTTGTCTACGGTCCGTGATTACATTTCATCTAATGTAAATATTTTAAATGACAACATAAGTTCAAATCTTTCCACAACAAGAGATTATATTTCATCAAATGTTGAAATTTTAAATGACAACATAAGTTCAAATTTGTCTACGGTCCGTGATTACATTTCATCAAATGTTGAAATTTTAAATGACAACATTGATTCAAATCTCTCCACGGCTAGAGATTATATTTCATCTAATGTAAATATTTTAAATGACAACATAAGTTCAAATCTTTCTACAGCTAGAGATTACATTTCATCTAATGTCTCTATTTTGAATGATAACATTTCAACAAATTTGGAAACAACAAGAACATATATTACTTCTAATGTCTCTATTTTGAATAATAACATTTCAACAAATTTGGAAACTGTGAGAACGTACATGACTGATAATGTCCAAATTCTCAATGATTACATAGCCCTCAAATCAAACATCTTGGACCCAACATTTACTTCCAACATCACAGTGACTTCCAATGTCACCACGAGTGAGCTCGCCGTGTCTACGTTAACCGCGGGACGCGTGCCTTACGTTGGTACGGATAGTTTCCTCGTAGACCATGAACATCTCACGTTCACCCAAGGCTCACCGAGTGTACTCTCCGTGGGTGGTGATGTCAATGTTTCTGGAAATTTGAAAGTCCAGGGGAGTACGACATTTTTACACACAACAAATACAATCATTAACGATGCCATCATCGAGTTGGCAAATAACAACACAAGTGATACAATTGATATGGGTTTCATCATGACCCGTCCATCGTCTAATGTGGGTGTTGGATACAGAGGGGATGAATCCGAGTTCATGATTGGACACACACTCAGCGACCCATCGGGCTCTGACCTCGCCCCGGACACTGCTAATGGAATCGCATTGCATGTGTATGGTAGTGTGGATGTGGATACGACCCTCGCAGTTGATACAGACACACTCTATGTCAACGCCACCGACGACAGAGTTGGGGTGAACACTACTACCCCAGGTGTTTCCCTCGACGTGCGTGGTGATGCCAATGTGGCGGCACTGTCTGCACACAGCAATGTGGATATTGGGACTGATGATTTCTTTGTGGACACAAACAGTGGCAGAGTTGGTATTGGTACAACTTTACCTATTTTTGAACTCGACGTGAGTGGTGATGCGAACGTGAACACACTCAATGTGTATACTATTCAAGGGTTGCAAACATTGGCATTCAGTTCTGATAATACAACAACCCCACCATTGCAGCTCACAGCTGGAAGCCTCAACGATGGTATAGGTGCGCTTCGCATCGATAGTGTCGAACCAGACATCTACCTCAATGACACAAATGGTGGATTTGCGACTGTGACATTTGCCAATAACGATGTTTCGAGAGCTGCTTTTGGTAGAAACTCTGGTGATGACTTTTACATCACCGTGAGAGACCCAGCTGTTGATAGTGGCAATTGGAAAGATACAACGCTCGTTGTTGATAGTTCCACGGGGAACATCACCACTGGTTATAAACTTGGCGTGAGCACGACGTCATTCACAGGTTCAAATGTTTTAGAGGTTGGTGGCACAGCCAATGCGGTGGCGTACTGGGGTGATGGTGGTTTGTTGTCAAACATTGCGAGTACATTGGATGATGTATGTCTGAATGGTAATACGACGACTCAAGTAGTGTCTCTGTTAAACACGCATACTGCATTAACAACAGACCTCACTTCAAATGTCGGAGTGAAATTGAACCAATTGGCTAATGTGGTCATCGACACCGACCTCACGGCGGAACAACGTCTCATCTATGATGGAACAAACTGGGTGAATGATTTTAACGATAACAACTTCATCAGAGTCATAAACAAAACTGGCTTTGACATTGCGAAAGGTAATACGTTGTACATTGTGGATAGCCATAACAACAACGTAGCGAATGTAGCTCTCGCGAAATCAGATGACCCATCGACGATGCCATGCATTGGTGTCGCCTCTGACATTATTGCAAATGACACTGAAGGCTTGGCGGTCACCTATGGGAAAGTCTCTGGTGTGAACACTGTTGGATTTTCAAAGGGTCAGACTGTTTACGTGTCAAACACAGTGGCTGGTGGTGTCATGGCGACGAAACCTTTTGACATTGAAAATGAAGTTGACCAAATTCAAAACTTGGGTATTGTCATCAAAGAAGATTCACAAAACAATGGTATAATATTTATCACCGGTATTGGTCGTTCAAATGATATTCCCAACGCAAACATTGTGACACAAAATTCACAATTGAACTATGTATATGTGAACAAAACAAACAATGATATGTTAAAAATTGACCCAACAAACTTGTTGACAAAATTACAAACCCTTCAACAAGTCACCGACACAGGGGCGACGACCACGAACGAGGTTAGTTTCACAAACACTGGAACATGGAGTCTCAAAGCCTCTGGCAACATCTATGCTACTTCCAACGTAACAGCTCTTGAATACTATGGTGATGGTACAAAACTTGATGGCGTCGCTTTGAAAACAGACCTCACCAGTAACGCAGCGCGTGTGAGTGTCTTGGAAGCAAATGTCGTTGACCTTTGGGACAATGTCTACAGCAACGCCTCTCGGGTTGGGGTTCTTGAATCAAACGTTGTTGACCTTTGGGACAACGTCTACAGCAACGCGGCTCGTATTGGTGTTTTGGAAGCTAATGTTGTTGACCTATGGGACAACGTCTACAGCAACGCAACAACTCTGGCGACACTCAAGACTGACCACGAAGACAACGTGGTTCGCGTTGGTGTTCTTGAGGCAAATGTCGTTGACCTTTGGGATAATGTCTACAGTAACGCATCAACTCTAGCGACGCTGAAGACGGACCATGAAGACAATGTGGTTCGTATTGGTGTTTTGGAAGCAAATGTGGTTGACCTTTGGGACAATGTCTACAGCAACGCAACCACTCTGGCGACACTCAAGACTGACCACGAAGACAATGTGGTTCGCGTTGGCGTTTTGGAAGCTAATGTCGTTGACCTTTGGGACAATGTCTACAGTAACGCAACAACTCTGGCGACACTTAAAACGGACCATGAAGACAATGTGGTTCGTATTGGTGTTCTTGAGGCAAATGTTGTTGACCTTTGGGACAATGTCTACAGCAATGCAACAACTCTGGCGACACTCAAGACTGACCATGAAGACAATGTAGCACGCATTGATGTTCTTGAAGCTAATGTGGTTGACCTTTGGGACAATGTCTACAGCAACGCAGCACGTCTAGATACAGCGGAGGATGACATTACAGATTTGGAAAACACGAGGGCAACAAAACTTGACCCAACATTTACATCAAACATCACCGTGAGTAATGTGGCCTATGTGAGCAATGGCCTCGTGGTGAATAACACTCGATTCTATGCACACTCCGGGTCTATGACAAACCCGAGTGATACAATTGGACTTGAATTTGCCTCTAATATCTTCTACGCACGCGTGATGGCCCAGCTCATCTATGACACCGAAGATGTGAACACCCTCGTGCTCGAACTCCAGGGTGGAAAACTCACTGGAACACCGACAAAAAATATAACAGTAGGTACATTGAATAAATTTGGCGACACAGCGAAACCTTGGAGTAGTACTGTTACGACCACGGCAACGGAGGTGACAATCCAGCCGAGTGACCTGAACCAGGACTATGAGTATGAACTCATGGTGGAGTACACCTCAGCGGGGACGGATTCAAAGTTGGTTGCGGTGAAAGAGGGTTCAACAGCTGTTAAAAATTTCGCATACTAATGTAAATGACGACGAATATCCAGAGCTTTGCTGGAGATGTCCAAATAGATAGTGGAAATCTCTCAGTAAAGTCTCTCGAAGTTAAGGATGGCGTCACAAAATTAGGGTCTAACAACACAACGTATTCTAATGTCGGTGTCATGATGACTCGTAAAGATGGTGCATCAAACGTCGCATTTTTGTTTACAGAAGATGGTGCGAATGTTGTTTTGGGATATACGAATGATGATGCCCTCGAAGGTGACAGGATAGATATTCTCTCTGATGAAAAGGCAAATCTAGTTGTCTACGGTAACGTATACGTGTCTGGTTCAGTGCACGGCGATGGTTCAACACTCACAGGTCTTGTGACGACTTTACAATCTGTGTCTGAATTCGGTTCAGAGACAGACCAAACTATTTTATTTACAAATGAAATCACAGGTATTAACGTCTCTTCTAATGTTTTAGTAAGTGGTAACGTGACAGCTAATGTCTATTACGGGGATGGTGGTCTTCTTTCAAACATTACACAAACCCTTGAAGGCATCACAGCCATTGGGAATACCACCACCTATACTCTTGAATTTAACAACACCCACACATCTTTCGTGACTGTGTCGAATGTAGGTATCGGAAACGCCCTTCCAACGGCGGACCTATGCGTGGGGTCGAACGTGGTCATCGATGATGAACGTTTGAATAAAATCGCCGTCACTGGGAACGTGGCGTGCCACCAATTGAACTTGGGAAGTATTGAAATTCTCCCAGCCTATTCTCTAGAAAACGTCACACAAATTGCAAACACCACCACAAACACAATAAGTTTCAATCACAGCACTCTGGCGTTTGATACCCAGAAGATGGCGGGCATCGGTATTATCCCCTCTTCGGCGGATGTGGGTGTCTCTGGTCTCCACGTCGATGGCCATCTGCGCTTGGGTGGACAGGCTGACAACACTGACAACGAGCTCATGTACATTAAGAGTGCTGGTGCCCTCGGTGTGTTGGCGAACGAGAGCGACACGAATAACACCAATACGGACCTTCGTCTCCAGAGCGGGGAGACCTATAACTCAAACATCACCATGGTCGGGAAGAGTTCGGCGCAATACATGACCTTTGGAACCAACACGGCGGAGCGCATGCGCATCGACAGCTCGGGCAACGTCGGCATTGGGACGACAAATCCTGGGTACACTCTGGATGTTCGAGGGTCTGCGAACGTGGCATCCCTCAACATCACGGATACGACCCATTCCACATCAACAACAACTGGGGCCCTCAAAGTTGCCGGGGGTCTAGGGGTGGCTTCAAACATTCACACGAGCAACTTGTTTGCTTCGGACTATGTCGGCATAGGGACGACCAACCCAACTGCACACCTTGAATTACATTCGAGTGCATTGGATAAGACACATATTAGGGTATATGCTGATGGTCCTGCAGTAACTGAAGATAGGATTTTTGAACTAACTGATGTAAATGGTTCTGGTCTGTTACAGATGGGTGATCGTTTCAATAACAATAGTACTACATATAAAATTCAATTAAATACAGAAGGTAATTCATTCTTTAATGGTGGCAACGTCGGCATCGGGACGACCGACCCATCGTCTAAGCTCCATGTCAATGGCAGTATCAAATGCAACTCGTTTACCTTGTCCCAAAAATCCGGTGAACAAGGTGAGTTCATAGTGGAGCGTAAAGATAATGGGTACACACAGGGAACTTTACCCTTGGCACACACGACCCCATTTGGTTGGAGCACCTCGATAGCGGATGCAAATTATACGACCGCCACGTCAAACGTGTCTTTTACCATTGATGACAACAACACGGGGTCGAGGTGGATGCTCAAATTCTTGCACCGTGATGCGGATACAAATCTTAAAGTACGAGTCAATGCGGGGACAGTGCACGTGGTTGACTACAATGATACTCCGGAAGACCCGAGAGAAGATGACGACCAGTCATGGACAACCATCGATATTACCGATGATGTTAACTATGCGGGTGTAACAAACACTATTTATTTTTGGCACAATAGTACTGATGCTGGTATGATTTACGCCGTATACGTATTTCCCATGAGTGGACCGGCACTCCCTAATGAACCAGTGGAAACGGATTTACATCTCTACAACGGACTACTTGTTAACGGCAACGTCGGCATAGGGACGACGAATCCATCGTCTAACCTCCATGTCAATGGCGACGTCTACGTCTCCTCGAACCTTGAGGTCGGAACGGCGAACCTCTTTGTGGACACCCAAACTGGCAACGTCGGGATCGGGACGGTGAGTCCACAAGGTTTGCTTCACATATCCTCTGGAACGTCCGGAGACGCCCATCTCATTCTCGAGGCAGACACCGATAACAACAATGAATCAGATAACCCCAAAATCGTGTTCAGACAGGATGGTGGATATTACACTGGGGAGATTGGGTTGACTGATAATCGAATGGTTTTCAGGAGTAAATCAACGACCACGGGAAACACAGGCTTTATATTTTATTCCAATGTAGCCCCTGGTCAAACATCCAAAACAGACCTCGATGACCTCGAGGACACGCAGGTGGAAGTCATGCGTATCGATGGTGATGGCAACGTCGGCATTGGGACGACCAACCCAACGAGTAATCTACACGTCGTGGGCAATGCGTTGATTACGGGATTAACATATGCGATAAAATCTACTGGTACGCTTGGCTCGGATAAGACTGAAGACTGGTATAGATTACTTGTAGGTAATAATAGAGGAGGTTCTAATGCTATAAGAACTAAGTGTAAATTACAGCTCGTAGCAGCTGGTTTACATCAAGTACTTACATTTGATTTTAATCATATGATTAATTTGAGCGAGACAAGTGGAAACAGTTTCAATCTATTAGGAAATGATCACTATATCAGCAGAGTAGGTATTATAAAATTACGTCTCGCTGATATAGGAAGTAATCAAGTCGCTTTGGATATGTATATAGATCATAACGTAGTTGATGTCAATAGAGTTTGGACCGTAACTCTATATACCGAAGGGGGAAGTCTCATATCAGAAGCATCAACATTCTTAGAAAAAATTACAACGACACCAACTACATCCATTGAACTTAGTACAGACACAAGTATATTTGGAATAGTAGGAAACACTACAGGTAAACATGTAGTAGTGTCTGAAGACGGCAACGTCGGCATTGGGACGACCAATCCAGTTGGAGTCAATGGCGGACGACGCCTCGAAGGTTCGAGTTCTACGGGGTTTGAGTATATCGCCACACGTGATGATACAAGTGGAGTTACTGGTGATTTCGTTGGTGCCTATTTATTCAAAAATCCTGATACAGATGGAAGTCCACCACATTATGCTGGTATGTCAGCTAAGATATCTGGTACAAATGGTCCTATGGATCTTCGATTCTACACAAACCGAGATAAGTATGAAGACGATGACCCAAAAATGATCATTGAATCCTCTGGCGACGTCGGCATCGGGACGGACAACCCTGCGTACACTTTGGATGTCAATGGGACATCGAACGCCGCCACCTACTATCAAAATGGTGTGGAACTCTACGCCCAACGTCGGTGGGAGGTTGACCTCACCGGGCAAAGCAGTGCTAACTTTTATCCGGTCGAATTGAAACACCCCACCTACGAAGGGTCTCCAGACCTTCCAGATATGTTTCCGGTTCACTTCAAAGTGTTTGGAGAGAGTTTAGCAGGTGCCGACTCATACAACGAGAATACCCTCGTAGGCTACGCGCGTGGTGGGGGGTACTCAGACCACGATGAAATGTACGACGTACACTACAGAAGATATAGTGGCGGTATTAATGAGAAACGTTTTGAAGGGCTCTATCAGGGCACGACGAATTATGCTGAGGGCATCGTCATCTACATGCGCGGTGGGTACCGATACTCTGTGCTCACGGATGCGACCGAAGTGAACACGTACACGAGTGCGACAACCCTTGGTGAAGCGGTCTTCGCCATTAAAGATGTCGACGGCGACGATGTTTCGGGAACGTCCGCGAACATCTCACGATTGGTGCATCTCGCTGGAAATGAGGGAGAAAGAAGGTTCATGTCCGGTATTCTGAATATCACTTATTCAACAGCATCCACTTCAAAAACAACGGGGGCTCTCACGGTTTCTGGTGGCCTTGGGGTGGCCTCTAACATTCACACGAGCAACTTATTCGCCTCGAACTTTGTCGGCATCGGGGTGACGAGTCCCGAAACTGCATTACATGTGCTATCAAGTGACAGTTCTACATCAAATCAGACACTCAAGTTAGAAAATCCATATGTTTTTGCTTTCAATGCTGGGCGTGATATAGGTTCTTCTATAGTTTTTAAAAATAGATGGCAAGGTGATGGGATAAACGATCCAATAGACATGGTCACGATTGAAGGAAGAAAAGAACAAAATGCAAACTACGGAGATTCCTACATATCGTTTAAAACGCGTTATGAAACTGACAGAGGTAATGGTGGTGCAGGAACACTCACCGAGAAAATGCGCATCACAGGCAACGGCAACGTCGGCATTGGGACGACGAATCCGGCAAAAAGACTCACGGTAAGTGGGGATATGGAAATAGGAATACAAAGTGCTGATTACCGCCACCTTCGCATCGGTGGTGGTAACTCGAGTGGTTTCTTATATGGTTGTTTTGCGAAATATGGTGATGGCATTCACATGGGATACAACTTTTATAACGACAATACAAACAATCAAATTCCAAATAACTCCGGTGGTACAAGTCGTATAACCATGAAATATGGTGAAATACTTCTCCACACTGGGGGCACAAACTCCGAACCAAATAATGACGCATTGACAATAAATTCATCAGGCAACATCGGCATTGGAACCTATAGCGCACCGACACCCTTAGCTCTATATAGAAGTATAGGCAATGCCGGTCCTTCTGGTACATTCAATGGCACGATTACGGAAACTGAATATATGAGATTTATTGGTGCCGGACTGACCACTGAAGTAAATTCTGTATCTATTGGTTTTAAAATTGCCGGTGATTATCTCGTAGACGCACAATACTCAGGACGTCTGAACATATACGCAAATGATGGTCCAGACGGCGGAAACGACTACGGGTCAATTCCAAACAGGCGTATTGCTTCTATTGGTGCGGAGAGTGCGTATTTTGCTGAAGGTGAGAGTCTGAGACATCGAACGCGTGAACTCTCGACGATGCGTAAAGATTGGATGCAACACGAGTGGGGACAACCTGGTACAACAGCAGACGCGGCGACGAGTTTTTATTATAGCACAACTCCATCTAATGTTGGGTCTACGGATCACAGAGATATAAGGACATCTAGTGACCCTTACGGACGTTCATGCAGTGTGTGGAGAAACACGGGTGTAGACAACAATGGTGCGTGTGGTGGATGGGATGTTAAGTTTCCGATAAATGCAAACAGGAGCTACATGAGCGTGGTATACGTGCGACGTACAGGTAGTACAACGGGAGGGAGTTTTTATCACGGATGTGACGGCGAATACACAAAAAATCTGACTGGTACTGACAACACTAATCCATATTTCACCGGTGGTTATTCTGTAGGTGCCTTACCACAAGACGTCTGGTGTGTGTCAATTAGCTTCATCCATTACTACGGCGCAACAAGTAGTGACGCCACCGGTATCGCCGGTATATACCGCCTGGACACGATGCAGAAAATAAAAGCGAATTCCGAATTTGCACACCGCTACGAATATAGTTCAACGACTGAACGATACCAACGTCATCGAACATTTTTATTTTACAACCCCAACACTGGTGTTAAACTCGATTTCTGGAATCCAGGATTTTTTGAGCACCAAACAACGTTTCCGGAGACGAGTTTATTGAAGATGCTCACAAATGATCTCGTGGCGACTAATGGATACTTTCACGACAAACTGGGCATCGGGGTGACTGGTCCGTCTTACAACCTACATGTCGCCAATCATGCAAAAATTGGAAACATGACTACTTTAAGTGGCGCTGGAAGCGTAGTCGACTTAGTTAGTACAAACATTGACACCTCAATATCACTCATCGGTGGATCAGGTGGTGGCACAATCGTTTTGTATATCAGTGTAAATACAAGCGGTGGAGACGCCACAGGAAGCGCCATAGTACATTTTAGAATGATACATAGTGGTACATGGACGGACAGCGCAACGAGAAAGAATGTCATCAGTAATCTTAACATGACTCTACCGACGTTTTCTGACGATGGCAGTGGCTATTTAAGGATGACAACATCCGTTGGCGGAAATTATGAGTACAGTGCGCACATTCAAAATACATAAAAATATATTACGTATATTATAAATACAAATGGGTCTCATCATAGCTGACGAAATGAACGTGTACGGACTCTCTCTGTCGAATTGTTACGTGAACGTCGATAACCTCATCATCAGTAAAACTGGTTCACAGGACATGAAATATGTCATATCAACAAACGTACAATGTTTCACGTCTAGAACTGCCAGAAACCAAAACGAACAAACGATTAGTATGAGACAATTGCGACTTCTCACAAATGACACTACAAATTTACACGAGCAGGTGTACACATTACTCAAGAAAGACTATAAAAACTACACCGATGACTTTGATGAAATCGAAGAAACCAGTAATTTGCCACGCATTTAATAACACGTGAATTTTTCCTCACACTATATTAAATGTCTTTGAGTGGGGCGAACGCGGGGTACTTGGACGTTCGGAACGCCATCTTACGTGTGGGGACTCTTGACGTTCAGACCATCGTCTCAGGCGTCGACACCGCCACGAACATCGCCAAGACAAACACTATTTTATTATGGGACGACCAGGGCTCCGATATGAACAGCCCCCCTTTTGTCCTCAGCAGCGCGACACGCAGTACATCGCCACCCTATCTGGAACTCGGTGGTGGATTTGCCTACGCTGGTATTAAGTTGCCCAATGCGTGGTTGGGGGCTTTTGAGGTGTACATGTCAGACAAG
>Ga0102963_1000851_pt1 | contig 13345 bp, 13 predicted proteins | sample SalPon2_C_H2O_MG_2_FD_84522 | JGI IMG/M metagenome (GOLD analysis project Ga0102963, IMG submission 84522) | Salt pond water microbial communities from South San Francisco under conditions of wetland restoration - Salt Pond MetaG SF2_C_H2O_MG | ecosystem: Environmental > Aquatic > Non-marine... | reverse complement strand
TCGCTTAAAAACAAACCAATTCGAATGACAAAATTACATGCAGCCATTTCAGCTGTGGGATCTTATGTCCCAGACTTTGTGTTAACAAACGCGCTTTTAGAGACCATGGTGGAGACCAACGACAAGTGGATTACATCTAGAACAGGCATTAAGGAGCGTAGAATTTTAAAAGACAAAGACAAAGGGACTTCTTACTTGGCTATTCAGGCAGCTAAAGACCTTATTGAAAAGAAACAATTAGACCCTCATTCCATAGATTTAGTGCTTGTAGCTACAGCTACTCCAGACCTTTTAGTAGCTTCTACTGCCGCCTATGTGGCCTCAGAAATAGGCGCGATTAATGCTTTTTCTTATGATTTACAGGCCGCTTGTTCAAGTTTCTTGTATGGAATGTCTACTGCCGCAGCGTATATTGAGGCAGGGAGGTATAAGAAAGTACTTTTGATTGGCGCAGATAAAATGTCTTCTATTATTGACTATACGGATAGGGCTACTTGTATTATCTTTGGAGATGGTGCAGGAGCGGCTCTTTTTGAGCCCAACAATGAAGGCTATGGTTTACAAGATGAATACCTAAGGTCTGACGGAATAGGAAGAAATTTTCTTAAAATGGAAGCAGGAGGCTCGTTGTTACCCGCCTCTGTAGAAACGGTTCAAAACAAGCAACACCATGTTTACCAAGACGGTAAAACAGTATTTAAATTTGCCGTTTCTAATATGGCAGACGCTGCCGCTAAAATAATGGAGCGCAACGCACTCACAAAAGATCAAGTAGATTGGTTGGTGCCCCATCAGGCCAACAATAGAATTATTGACGCTACAGCTAAAAGAATGGAAGTAGATACTTCCAAGGTAATGAACAATATTGCTAAATACGGGAATACTACTTCTGCTACTTTACCCCTGTTATTGGCGGATTACGAAAATCAATTAAAAAAAGGAGATAAACTGGTCTTTGCCGCTTTCGGTGGAGGCTTTACGTGGGGTTCTATATATTTGACATGGGCCTACGATAACTAATACTTTAACGCAACTAAACCTTATTAAAATGGATATTAAAGAAATTCAGAACCTCATTAAATTTGTGGCTAAATCAGGAGCCAGTGAAGTTAAATTAGAGACAGAAGACGTAAAGATAACTATCAGAACGGGGCCTCTAGGTACGGCTGTTTCTGAACCTGTTTATATGCAACAAATGCCTATGGCAGCAGCTCCTGCACCAGCAGCAGTTGAGGCATCGGCGCCAGCCGCAAAAGCTGCCCCAGCGAATGAAGACCATTTGATCACTATAAAATCGCCCATTATTGGAACTTTTTACAGAAAGCCTTCACCAGACAAACCCAATTTTGTTGAGGTGGGAAGTGAGATAGGAAAAGGAGAGGTGCTTTGTGTGATTGAAGCCATGAAACTATTTAACGATATTGAGTCAGAAGTGTCGGGTAAGATTGTTAAGATTCTAGTAGACGACTCTTCCCCAGTAGAATTTGATCAACCACTTTTCGTAGTAGACCCTTCTTAATTAGCCTTTGAAGGCTAACATATTTCATGTATTATAAATAGCACTACTATGTTTAAGAAGATATTAATTGCAAATAGGGGAGAGATAGCCTTAAGGATTATCAGGACCTGTAAAGAAATGGGAATTAAGACTGTTGCGGTGTATTCCAAAGCAGACGAAGAAAGTCTTCATGTGAGATTCGCAGACGAGGCGGTTTGTATAGGACCTGCAGCAAGTAGTGAGTCTTATTTGAAAATCCCAAATATTATTGCTGCTGCTGAAATTACTAATGCAGACGCCATTCACCCTGGCTATGGGTTTTTGTCTGAAAACGCTAAGTTTTCTAGAATTTGTGCAGAGCATGGTATTAAGTTTATTGGTGCTTCAGGAGACCAAATAGACAAAATGGGCGACAAGGCCACTGCTAAAGAAACCATGAAAAAAGCAGGAGTACCCTGTGTTCCTGGTTCTGCAGGTATTTTAAAGGACGTTAAGGACGCCATTGCTACGGCAAAAAAAGTGGGTTATCCTGTAATGATCAAAGCCACTGCTGGTGGTGGAGGTAAGGGAATGCGCGCCGTTTGGAAAGAAGAGGACATGACCAAATTATTCGAAAGTGCTGTACAAGAAGCTACAGCGGCTTTTGGAAATGGAGGCATGTATATGGAAAAACTGATAGAAGAGCCCAGACACATTGAAATTCAGGTAGTTGGAGATCAGTTTGGAAAAGCATGTCACTTGTCAGAAAGAGATTGTTCGGTGCAACGCAGACACCAAAAACTAACAGAAGAAACCCCTTCTCCATTTATGACGGATAAATTGAGAGAAGAAATGGGTACCGCAGCTATTAAAGCAGCGGAATATATTAAATACGAAGGCGCTGGAACTATTGAGTTTCTTGTAGACAAGCACAGGAAGTTTTACTTCATGGAAATGAATACTAGAATCCAAGTAGAACACCCCATCACTGAGCAGGTGGTAGATTACGATTTGATTAGAGAGCAAATTTTAGTAGCAGCAGGAGTACCTATTTCAGGAAAGAACTACCTCCCTAAGCTTCATGCTATTGAATGCAGGATTAATGCAGAAGACCCTTATAACGGCTTTAGACCGAGTCCAGGGAAAATTACCACCCTACACACACCAGGGGGGCACGGGATTAGACTAGACACCCATGTGTATAGCGGCTATGTGATTCCTCCAAATTATGACTCTATGATTGCCAAGTTAATTACAACGGCACAAACTAGGGAAGAGGCTATTAACAAAATGAAAAGGGCTTTAGACGAATTCGTGATTGAAGGCGTTAAGACCACCATTCCTTTCCACAGACAACTCATGGATCATCCGGATTATTTAGCGGGTAATTACACCACTAAATTCATGGAAGATTTTGAAATGGATCCGATTGATTAAACAATCAAAGAACCTGGGGTAATGAATACCCAACAGATTCTTAAGTATACATCACCCCCGAGAAGCGTTTGCTTTTTAGGGGTGATTTTTTGATTTAAATGTGTCCAAAAAGTATTGGAAAATGTAGTATTTTTAAGCATGGACGCACTGAGTTACTGGGAGCACAAACACTGGTTGTCAAATATAGATTATGCCGTAATTGGAAGTGGTATAGTCGGATTAAGCTGTGCCCTTTCTTTAAGGGAAAAACACCCTAAATCTACTATCGTAGTCTTTGAAAAAGGTATTTTGCCGCACGGAGCAAGTACTAAAAATGCAGGATTTACTTGCTTTGGTAGTATTTCTGAAATTTTGTCCGACATAGACCGCCAGGGCGAGCAAAATGTTTTAAATATTGTTCAAAGAAGGTATGAGGGGGTTCAATTACTCAGAAGTAGACTGGGGGACGCTCCAATAGGCTATGAGAACCTGGGTGGTCACGAGGTTTTTTTAGCGATCCATACAGCCCTTTACGAGACATGTTTAGATCAATTAACCGCAGTGAATTCTTTGTTACAGCCGGTTTTTAAGTCGGATTCGTTTTACACTGCGTCCAATAGGTTTAATTTTAAGGGGGTAAATGAAAATTATATTAGCAGCCCTCATGAGGGACAGATAGATACCGGCCTCATGATGAAGCAGCTTATCCGTAAAGTGCAAGCCCAAGACATTCATATTTTTTATGGGACTGAGCTCACTGATTTTTCTAGTTCTAATGGATCGGTTCACCTGAAAACTAAATATTTTGAGTGTAAAGCAGGGGCTTTATTTATAGCTACCAACGGTTTTTCTAAATCGCTTCAAATAGAAGATGTTAGCCCTGCCAGGGCTCAGGTTCTTATTACAAAGCCTATAGAAAACCTTCATATAAAAGGGGCTTTTCATTTGGATATGGGCTACTATTATTTTAGAAATATAGACCAAAGAATACTGCTAGGAGGAGGGCGAAACTTGGCCTTTAAAGAGGAAGAAACTACTGATTTTTCTCAAACATCGCTTATTCAAGACGCACTTGATCGCTTACTGAAAGAAACCATACTTCCAGGGGTTTCTTTTGAAATTGATCGTAGGTGGTCTGGAATTATGGGCGTTGGAGCTGGTAAAGAACCTCTTTTAAAATGTGTTCAGCCCAATGTGTATTGTGGGGTTCGTTTGGGAGGAATGGGCGTGGCTTTAGGCTCAAAAGTAGGCAGTGAATTGGCTGAGCTACACTGCTAAAGATTTTAAACGCTGTTCACAGCGTTCTAAAGACACTTGAATACGCTTATTTTCATTTTCTAAAAGAGCCGTTTTTGAATGCATATAAAGGCGTTGCCCCTCTGTTGATTTAAAGACTATTAAATAACCATTTCCAATAAAAATACTCTTTTCAACACTGACTTTTATGCCAGTTTTTGAGTTAAATGACCATTCATGTGGCCAAACAACAATTTCTTGTCCTTCTTTTATTTTAAGGGATGGATACAGCGACAAAGCTGTGGCTTTATCTAAAATATTTAAAACGCCAAAAAGCTGGGCTACTTTAGTGTTAGGCGGGTTTTGATATAAGGATTCGGGTGTTCCAGAAGCGATAATTTTCCCTCCTTCCATACAGACCACTTCGTGGGCGTGACCCATATAATCCTCGGGATGGTGAGAGGCTAATATACAAGCAATTTTGTGCTGCTCTAAGTAGTCGAATAGTTTGGTTCTCAATAGAACTTTTAAAGGGGGGTCTATATGACTAAAGGGCTCGTCTAAGAGTATTAATTCTGGTGCTTTTGCCAATACCTTTGCCAAAGCCACGCGCTGTTGTTGTCCGCCTGATAAATTTTTAACTTGGGTGTTGGCAAAAGCCTTCATATCTATGAGCTCTAAAAGCTCAGCGGTGCGTTTTTCTAGATGCTCTGGCTCAAAAACAGATAAATGTTGGCTAATATTTTCAGCAACAGAAGTAAATGGCATGAGATCAAAATCCTGGGCCAGATACCTCAAAAAAGGGGCGCCTGGGAGCAGGTTGTATTCGGGCCCTAATAAAGCTTCTTTTTTCCAATATATTTGACCTTTTTCAGGAGCCAAACTCCCGTAAATTAGTTTTAATAAGGTGCTTTTTCCGCTCCCGCTAGCGCCTGTTAAAGCCATAAGCTTTCCAGGAGCTAGTCGCAAGTGTATGTTTTGAAGAAGGGGTTCTTTGTATTTAAAATGGATGTTTTCCAGTACAAGCATACCGCAAAGTTACACCAAACCGTTTGCAATTAAGTATTCTCCAATTTGAACCGCATTGGTGGCAGCACCTTTTCTGAGGTTGTCTGCTACAATCCACATATTTAAGGTGTTTTCTGCACTTTCATCTCTTCTAATTCGCCCTACAAAAACGTCGTCTTTGTCATGTGCATAGGCTGGCATTGGATAGGTATTTGTGTCGGTATTGTCTTGAACCACTACCCCTGTTGTTTCATGGAGGATTGTTCTTACTTCAGAGAGCTCAAATTCTTTTTCAAAGCTCACATTGACAGATTCAGAATGCCCTCCAGCAGTAGGTATTCTCACTGCGGTGGCTGTAATATTAAAAGAGTGGTCCCCCAATATTTTTTTAGGCTCATTGGCCAATTTCATCTCTTCTTTGGTGTAGCCGTTTTCCAAAAAAACATCACAATGGGGAATAGCATTTCTGTGTATAGGGTAGTGATACGCCATTTCTCCTTGAATGCCCCTTGTCTCGTTTTCCATTTGTTCCACCGCCTTTACCCCAGTTCCTGAAACCGATTGATAGGTAGACACCACCACGCGTTTCATTTTGTAAGCTTGGTGTAAAGGAGCTAAAACCAAGACCATTTGAATGGTAGAACAATTGGGGTTGGCTATAATTTTATCTTCTTTTGTAAGGGTATTGGCATTAATTTCAGGGACGATTAATTTGTGATCTGGGTGCATTCTCCAGGCAGAAGAATTATCAATTACTGTAGTCCCAGCAGCGGCAAATTTTGGTGCCCACTCCAAAGAAGTGTCTCCTCCTGCAGAAAAAATAGCGATATGAGGTTTTGCGTCTACCGCAGTTTGTAAACCAATTACTGTATGGGTTTTGCCACCGTATTCCATGGTTTTACCCACCGATCGTTCAGAGGCTACCAGAAGCAATTCACTAATTGGAAAATTGCGTTCTGCCAATACTTTTAACATGACTTCACCTACCATTCCGGTAGCGCCTACAACAGCTACTTTCATTTTTTAAAATTTTAATGTGCCAAAAGTAATCATTCTGATGGTTTCCGCTCTATTACTTTTCAATTTGTTATAAAAATTTAACAAAAAGTTATTTTTACAACAATTTATGATTTATTCTTTAGCAGATCTCTTATTTCTAGCAGAATTTCCTCTAAAGTAGGTCCCTTTTTAGGACTTGCTTTTGGTGGCACAGGGTTAATTTTTTGATAGGCCTTTACTACCACAAACATTACCATACCCACAATGAATAAGTTAATGATACTATTGACCCATGCGCCATAACGAATAGCATTTTCAGGGATATAGCCTTTTTCTCCAGGGAGCCCACTTGCCTCACTAAGCACTATTTTTAAATTTGCAAAATCTATTCCCCTTGTAAATGCTCCTACAATTGGCATCATAATGTCACTGACAAACCCGCTCACTACAAGGGCCGTTGCACCAGCCATTATAACCGCTACGGCAAATTCTATGACATTTCCTGTCATAATAAATTTTTTAAATTCTTTAATCATGGGTGTCTTTTTAAGGGTTGAATCTAAAAGTAAGATTTCTTGAAATAAGAGGCATAGTCATTCTGTAAAAAGCTTGTTTTAACCGACAATCACCCTTTTTACTCTTGCACCAATCCCTGTTAATAGTTCGTATGAAATGGTTTTAGCTCCGTGAGCAAAAGTTTCTGCAGAAGCGCCTTTTCCAAAGATCACTGCGCTGTCTCCTTCCTTAGCTTCATGGTTTCCTAAGTCTATCATTAGCATATCCATGCACACATTTCCTATTATTGGACAGGGTTTTCCCTTTACAAAAACCACCCCTTTGCCTTGGCCATAAACCCTTGAAATACCGTCTGCATGGCCAATGGTTAAGGTGGCTATGCGCATTTTTTTAGCCGCTACAAAACCTTTGTTGTACCCTACCCAAGAACCTTTTTCAATGGAGTGAATTTGAGAAATTTTAGTGGTTAAGGTGGCTACAGGCTTTAAAAGTGAATCTATTTTTGAATGATTTCCATAGCCATATAGGGCTATGCCACTTCTGACCATATTAAATGCTGCTTCCGGAAAATTTAAAATCCCTGAACTATTGAGCAAATGTTTTAGTGGTACTTTGCCAATTTTCTCTTCAATACTAGTAACTGCTTCTTTGAATTTCTCAATTTGCGAGTCAGTATAAGCCTTTTCAGAAAGATCGTCAGTGGCTGCTAAGTGAGACATGATACCTTTGACCTTTACTCTTGAACTATTCAACAGGTTTTGGCAAATAGCCTCAAGCCCATGAACAGGAAACCCTAAGCGGTTTAAACCAGTGTTTATATTAAGATGAATAGGATACTGATACTCCTTTTCAGTGGCCTCCATAAACATTTGCAGGGTCCTATTTGAATAGAGGCTTGGCTCTAAGCAATGTTCAATAATATGCTTGAATTCTTCTGGTTGTGGGTGTAAAACTAAGATAGGTGTCTTAATCCCTTGTTCTCTAAGAAAGACACCTTCATGGGTATAGGCAACACCAAGATAATCTACCCCCAAAGCGTCTAATTTTTTAGCTATGGAAATAGCCTCAGAGCCATACCCATTGGCTTTTACTACCCCTAATAGCATTGTTTCTGAGGATATTTTAGACCTCAAATAGTGATAGTTGTGGGCCAGAGCGGCAAGGTCAATTTCTAAAATAGAGGGTCCCATTAAAAAGGGTTAATCATTGGATTGTTTTATTTCTAGAGGCTCTTTTACCTCTAAGCCTTTCACCTTTTCTTTGAGCATGGCTTTAAAATATGCGGCCCTGCTTAAAGGCTCGTATTCTGCTGTTTCTCCAAGGAGCACTAAGTTTTCGTCGGCAGATTTTCTAAAGCTGTAGTTGGCTAGGTTTCCAGTTCTAGTGCACACAGCGTGAACCTTTGTTACATATTCTGCTGTAGCCATGAGGGCTGGCATTGGACCAAAAGGATTCCCTTTGAAATCCATATCTAAACCAGCAACAATAACGCGTTTTCCCTTATTGGCAAGGTCATTGCAAACATGTATAATTTCTTCATCAAAAAACTGCGCTTCGTCAATTCCTACTACGTCGCATTGATCTGCTAAAATTCTAATATTTGCCGCGGCGGGAACTGGGGTAGATCTGATCTGATTTTCATCATGAGACACCACCATTTCATCGTGGTAGCGGGTGTCTACTTGAGGCTTAAAAATTTCAATTCTTTGCTTAGCAAACTGCGCTCTTTTTAAACGCCTAATAAGCTCTTCTGTTTTTCCAGAAAACATAGATCCACAAATCACTTCTATCCATCCAAAAGGCTCTTCATGATTTACGGTATTTTCTAGAAACATATTATTTTATTTAGTAGACCCATCAAGGCTTTTGCCTTGGGCCATAAAAATATAAAATTAGGAGCAAAGCAAATGGATTTTTATCTAAAAAACCCGATATTAGCTATCCTATGAAAGAAAAGCTTCATCAAGAACTTCAGCGCCTCGCAAAACATATCTTAGACGCCAATCACAGCAGTGAATTGGCACCCCTGTATGAGGCTGCAAAGGAGCTTTATGAGAAATTAGCTGTTTTAAAATTTATTGATAAAAACTTAGATGATCCTCATTTAGATACGGAACAAAATGAGGTGGCAGACAAATTTCAGCAAATGGCTCAAGAGGTGTTAGCTTCTAGTGAAGGAATCCCAGAGTCTAACCCACATGACTCAGACATTATAACCCCTGGAATGGATACCATTATAGACATGGTGTCTCACATGCCTAAAAAAGAGCCAGAATCTGTTGCTGATCAGGAAGATGCAGCAGCACACTTTACTGCACACAGTCTGTCTCAAGAGGCCAATACTTCTGAAACAGCCGCTACTTTAAACGGTCGCTATGGGCAACAAATCTCCTTTGGATTGAACGATCAGATTGCCTTTGTGAAGGAGCTTTTTAATGGGGAGGAGGAAAGCTTTAAAAGAGTGGTTTCTCAGCTAAATACCATAGATTCTGAAGAACGCGCTAGGTCTTTTGTAGACCACTTAGTAAAGCCAGAATACAATGACTGGAGAGGGAAAGAGGCCTATGAAAAACGTTTTATGAACCTGATTTGTCAGAAGTACCAATAACCTAAGCTACCTAAAAACTTATGTCTAAATTATACTTAGTACCTACACCCATTGGTAATTTAGAAGACATGACCCTAAGAGCGATTAGAGTTCTAAAAGAGGTTTCTGTGGTTTTAGCAGAAGACACCAGGACAAGTGGAAAGCTGCTCAAACATTTTGACATTGAAACCCCCATGTTTTCTCACCACATGCATAATGAGCATAAAACGGTAGCGAGTTTGGTGCGTAGAATAAAAACGGGAGAAGCCATGGCTTTGATCTCAGATGCAGGCACACCCGCTATTTCAGATCCTGGTTTTTTATTGTCTAGGGCCTGTATTGAAGCGGGGGTTCCCATTGATTGTTTGCCCGGAGCTACGGCCTTTGTTCCCGCGCTTGTCAATAGCGGTTTGCCCAACGATAAATTTATCTTTGAGGGGTTCTTACCCGTTAAAAAGGGAAGACAAACCCGTTTAACGCTACTTGCGGCCGAGCCAAGAACGATGATTTTCTATGAATCGCCCCACAAATTGCTTAAAACACTTCAGGATTTTTGCACTTATTTCGGACCCGAAAGATCTTTGAGTGTGTCTAGAGAAATTACCAAACTTTTTGAAGAGACCATTCGAGGCACTGCACAAGAAGTATTAGACCACTATACCGCCCAGCCCGCTAAAGGAGAAATTGTGATCGTAGTAGGCGGAAAGCCAAATCTAAAAGCGTCTAAAAAGTGAGTGCTGCGTGGGTTATTGCTTTGTTCACTATTGTCGCAGTTTATTTTTTAGACAAGTCCAAAAACAAAGTACTTGCAGTAGTATTTGACTGGATTCCAGCTGTGCTTTTGGCCTACGTAATACCGGCTTTAATTTCGTATTCTTTCTCTGTAGATTACAGCGCAGACGCCATTCATAGCTTTAGTAAAACATGGGTTATTCCCATGGCTATTGTTGCAGTAATGAGCAGTCTTTCTTTTTCTCAATTAAAAATTATTGGCTTTAAACCGGTGGTGTTATTTGTGATTGGTTCTGCCATTATTGCCCTGTTTCCAGTGGTTTTTACTTGGGCTTTTTTGGATTCCGATCTGGTACAAAACCAATGGATTCAAGCCGGTTATTGGAAAGGCATTCCACCCATTGTAGGCAGCTGGATAGGAGGGAGCACCAGCCAATTGGTCTTAAAAGAATTGGCAAAAACCTCGGAGAGTCTTTTTTTACAAGTATTAGTTGTAGACACAGTTTTGGTTAATATTTGGACCATATGTATGTTTCAAATCATTAAAAAGAGTCAAAAATTAAATGCTTTTTTCAACATTTCAGATAAAACCATTCCTTTACCCATCACTGAGGACAAGCAAAAAACCCTCCCCTGGTACGGGGTTCTCACCCTTCTCATTTCAGGGGTTTTTCTGATAGAAATTCTTTTGAATGCTTTCGTAATCAAAGTGATTGCCTTATCCATATTAGGCTTGTTGGTCAGTAATTTCATACCGCGATGGAATTACCGATTTGCCCTTAAATTAGGCGGTGTTTTAATCATAGTAGTCATGGCTATATTAGGACTTAAATTGCAGTTTACCGCTTTGTCAATGCCCATAGAGTTTATAGGGTTTTTGGTTTTTTGGATTTTTGTTCATTTTATAGGAATGGTATTGGCTGCAAAGTTTCTAAATGTACATTTGGCTTGGGTACCTATAGCAAGTATGGCCAATGTTGGCGGAATTGCCACAGCACCTGCTGTGACCGCTGCTTATGAAAAAAAATGGATGCCCCACGCCATTGTTTTAGCTATTTTAAGCATGGCAACTGGAACTTTTTGGGGAATGATCACCATATATCTTTTTGAAAGCCTTTTTAAGGTTTAAAAGCGCTGGGTTTTTTGTACTTTTAAGTTCTTATAAAAATTGTAAAGAATGAAAAATCTTGTGACCACAAAGTGGCTTGGAGGAATGGCTTTTGAAAGCGACAACCCTTCCGGACATACCTTAAAAATAGATGTAGATGCTGAGAATGGCGGAGAGAACTCTGGACATAGACCCAAAGCTCTCATGCTCACTTCACTGGCTGGTTGTTCTGGATTGGACGTGGCGTCATTAATGAAAAAAATGAAATTAGAGGTACGTGCTTTTGAGATTCAAACAGAAGCCAATCTAACAGATGAGCACCCCAAATTCTATGACGCCGTAACTATTTCGTATCATTTTTTTGGCCCGAATTTAGTAGAAGACAAACTTCAAAAAACAGTAGACCTTTCCGTAGAGCGATACTGTGGTGTTATGGAAATGTTTAGACAGTTTGCCAAATTAGAGATAAAGACTGTTTTTCATCACGAGTAAAATATTAATATACCAATTGGTATAAAACAAGCTCATTAGGTTTCCTAGTGTGCGAATCCTATGGTATTGTAGTATGAATTGGATTGAAAAGCCCCTTCCATCAAAAGAAATAGTAACCGCTTTAAGTAACTCTCTAGGAGTTTCTGAGGTACTTGCCCGCCTGTTGGCACAAAGAGGTGTTTCAGATTTTGAAGCGGCAAAAGTTTTTTTTAGACCTGAAATGTCTCAGCTACATTCCCCCCTTCTCATGAAGGATATGGAGCTAGCAGTAGCACGAATTATTCTTGCTATGGAACGCGAAGAGGCTATTTTAGTCTATGGAGATTACGACGTAGATGGTACTACAGCGGTAGCATTAGTAGCCGATTTTTTACAACAGTACTACCATAAAGTAGCCACTTATATACCAGACCGCTACCAAGAGGGGTATGGGGTTTCTTATCAAGGTATAGATTTCGCAAGTGAAAACGACATAGGGCTCATTATAGCATTAGACTGTGGGGTAAAGGCTATAGACAAAGTAGCTTCCGCCAAAGAAAAAGGGATTGATTTTATCATTTGTGACCACCATACGCCTGGCGCTACTTTACCAGATGCTGTTGCCGTATTAGATCCTAAAAGATCGGACTGTAATTATCCTTATAAAGAGCTTTGTGGTTGTGGCATAGGATTTAAACTTATACAGGCTATTTCCATGGCTTTGGACACCCCAGAAGAGGTAGTTTATCCTTATTTAGACCTAGTAGCAACTGCCATTGGAGCAGATATTGTGCCTTTAGACGGAGAAAACCGAACCTTAGCCTATTTAGGATTGGCGCAAATTAACAGCCACCCAAGACCAGGATTTAAAGCCTTTTTAGAGGCTTTTAAAAAACCTGTAGTGACTCTTACTGACCTTAATTTTACAGTTTCTCCAAGAATAAATGCTGCCGGCAGGATGGTTCACGGCGCTCATGCAGTAGCCTTATTACAAACAAAAGACATGGCTCAAGCCAAGCAAATGGCCGCTGCTATTGAAGACAATAACACAGAGAGAAGAAGTTTAGACCAACATATTACAGAAAAAGCTTTGAAACAAATTGCTGGAGATTTGGAAACAACCAACGCTAGCACGGTGGTTTACCAGCCAGACTGGCACAAAGGTGTGATAGGAATTGTAGCCTCTAGGCTTATTGAAACGCATTACAGGCCTACCTTAGTTTTTACTCAGAGCGGTAATGTTTTAGCGGGTTCCGCCAGATCTATAAAAGGATACAACGTGTATAAAGCCATTGAAGCCTGCAGCGAACACCTCATTCAGTTTGGGGGGCATATGTATGCAGCTGGTCTAACATTGGCCCCTGAAAAATACCAGGATTTTAAAAATGCCTTTGAAAGCCATGTGTCCCGTACTTTAGACCCTGATTTAAAAATTCCTCAAATCAGTATAGACAGCCCGCTGTCCTTATCAGATATTAGCCCTAAGTTTATTAGAATCTTAAAGCAAATGGCTCCTTTTGGTCCCCAAAATCCCATTCCTGTTTTTAAAGCGGAGGGGGTATATGACACCGGTTATGTGAAAAAAATAGGGGCAGATCAAAACCATCTCAAGGGTACTTTATCTCAGGATGGTTTGCAGAAGATTCCTTTTGTGGCCTTTAAAAAGGCCGATGCCTTTTCGCTTCTCACCCACCAAAAAAAGGTAGATATTGTCTTTAATATTTCTGAAAATTACTGGCAAGGACAAACCACCATTCAATTACAATTATTGGACATTAAGCCGCATCAGGGCTAG
>Ga0102963_1000847_pt1 | contig 13379 bp, 10 predicted proteins | sample SalPon2_C_H2O_MG_2_FD_84522 | JGI IMG/M metagenome (GOLD analysis project Ga0102963, IMG submission 84522) | Salt pond water microbial communities from South San Francisco under conditions of wetland restoration - Salt Pond MetaG SF2_C_H2O_MG | ecosystem: Environmental > Aquatic > Non-marine... | reverse complement strand
GCGGCGGCTGAAATGATTGCCGCAGTTGGAGAAATTCCTCCAGAGCTTAGTGCAACTATTGTTGAAGATCCTCAAACCGTAGAAGCTCAAATAGACAATGAGCCTATAGAAGTTCAAGCGGCTGTAGCGGCTTTACCTACAGAGGCTCTTGTATCTTCACAAATGGAAACGCTTCTTGGTGGTATTGAAGACGGTGAAGTTCCTGTATGGGCTAGACCAGCAGTAGAACAAGTAAATAGAATGCTAGAGCAAAGAGGCTTGACGGCTTCTACAGTAGGCCGTGATGCACTTTTAAATTCTATTATTCAAAGTGCTATGCCTATTGCTCAGTCTAATGCACAAGCACTACAGCAAAGGTCTGCTCAGAACCTCTCAAACGAGCAACAAGCCAATGTACAGCAAGCCAATCTAGACGCACAGCGAAGACTACAAAACACTGCTAATCGTCAGACAGCGGCTTCTCAGACGGCTCAGATGGCACAGCAGATGTCAGTGCTTCAGAGTCAGTTTGCACAGGACGCTATGATTACTTCTGCGGCTCAGGCACAGCAGACAAGAATGGCAAATCTTCAGAATCGTCAGCAAACAGCAGTACAAAATATTCAGAACCAGCAATCCATAAATGCTCAAAACTTAGGTAATGAACAACAAACTGAACTAGCTAATCTTCAGTTTGAATTTCAAACTAATGCGGCGAATATGTCTGCTGAGAATCAGTCACGGCTTATTGAGATGCAGACTGCCGCAGACTTTCTTGCTAAGAATGCTGGTTTTAAGCAACAGATGGAGTTGGCAAACCTCAGTAACGAACAGCAAATGGAGCTTGCAAATCTGACCGCTTTGAATCAAGCAGGCTCAGAAAATCTGACGGCTGAACAACAAACAAGGCTTGCAAATCTTGATTCTCGTATGAAGACCAATATGCTTCAGGCTGAGATTGCAAATCGTATGAATGTTGCACAGTTGAGTGCGGATCAGCAACGCGCTGTTACAAATGCTTCAATGGTTGCAAACATGGATATGTCTCAGTTTAGTGCAGACCAACAAGTTATTTTGTCTAATAGTAAGTTTATACAGTCTATGACAATGCAAGATTTAAATAATCGTCAACAGACTGTTATTCAAAATGCTACGGCTATGGCACAGTTAGATATGGCTAATCTTGATGCTCAAACAAAACTTGCGGCTCAAAATGCTCAATCTTTTTTACAGATGGATTTAGCAAACTTAAACAATCGTCAGCAAGCGGCAGTGCTAGATGCACAAATGCAACAACAAACTTTGTTGTCAAATCAGGCTATGACAAATGCTGCAAAGCAGTTTAATGCTCAAAGTGAAAATCAAGTGGCCCAATTTAATTCAAGCCTAGCGGCTCAGATAGATCAATCTAATGTTGCACAACTAAATGCTATGAAACAATTTAATACTGAACAAGTTAATAGACAAAAACTTGCAAATCAACAGGCTCAAAATCAAGCAGAATTAGCAAATCTAGGAGTTGAAGCAAATTTATTACAACAAAAAAATCAAATTGAAAGTAATGAGTATCTTGCAAACTCTCAGATGACTTTACAGGCTGAACAGTTTAATGCAGATCAAGAGTTTAGACGCGATCAGTTTAATGTTGCAAATGCACAAGCTGTTGCACAGGCTGATGTAGCATGGAAGCGTCAATTAGCTACTGCTGATACTGCCGCACAAAACGCGGCTAATCAACAAAATGCTCAAAATTCTTTTAATATGTCTATGCAAGAACAGCAAAATCTCTGGCAACAGTTTAGAGATGAAGCAGGTTATCTTAGACAGCAGTACGAAAACGAAGAAACTAGAAAGACTCAGCTATATGCTGTAGCTCTTGGTAATGAAGCGGCGGCTGGTAAAGACTCTAAAGTTGGAACAAACGCTTTAAAATCTCTAGTTGATTTAATATTTCCGGGAGGTTAAGTAATGGGATTTTTTAAAAAAATATTTAAAGGCATTAAAAAAGTCATAAAGAAAATTGGCAAGGGAATTAAAAGCGCCTTTAAAAAGATTGGAAAATTCATGGGCAAGATTGGCATTATTGGTCAAATAGGTCTTGCTCTAATCCTGCCGGGGGTCGGGCAAATGTTGTCAGGCTTATTAGTTGGCACAGGCAGTACTGTTGGTGGTCTTGCAGGAGCTTTGCAGGGCATGGGTGCTGTCGGTCAAGCCGCTTCTAGTTTTATTCAAGGGGCTGTAAAGGTTGCTTCAAACACCTCTAAATTTTTTAGTAGTGTCAGTGATGGCGTTACACAAGTGGTAGGCGATACTATTGGTGCAGCAGCACAAAACCTTGGCATTACCGCTGACAGCGCACTTGGTAAGGGATTAAGTAAGGTTGGTATAAATATGGATGTAGGCGGCTGGGGCGAAGTTTTTACAAATACTAGAGGATCTTTAAATACTATAGGGCAGGCAGGTAAGAATATATTTATGCCTGTTGCTGAACCTAGTCAGGTGACATCACTAGCGGCAAGACAGGCAGGGCAAACAGCACAAGTTCAAGAAGGCTTACAGGGACAGATTGATTCTACAACATCTTTTGATGTTACAAGTCCAGTAGGCGAAACAGTTGTTAAAGCGCCAAACCTTTCTACAGAGCCTTTTGGCCCTGTTGGTGAAATTGGTGGTATAACCTATGAGGCAGGCCCATCACTATATGGTGCTCCACTACCGCCCCCACAAATTCCAAATATGGCGGGAGATGTGGCAAAAGCTTTACAAGAAAATATTGCTACTCAAGGTGGGGCAGGTACAGCCGCAAGCCCGTTTTTTGCTTCTGGTCAAGTAACAAAGCCTACATCTTTATTAGATAGGGCTAGTGAATTTATAACAGGTAAGGATTTAGGTCAAAATATTGCTGCTATAAGAGGGGAGGCCGCAGATGCCGTTGCTAGTTTTATACCTGACACAGGAGTAGCACTAGCTAAACAGGCGGCAGGACAGGCGCTTGGGGTTGTAGCTACACCCGAAGATCTTAAACCTGTTTCTTATAGTAGTGCTGTCGCATTAGGAGACTTTGAAACTTCTATTGGTGCTGTTACTACTAGCCCATATCAAGGTCTAATAGATCAAGTAGGAGCACAGTACGCTTCAGCTAATCCTTATGGGTTAATGGCACAACAATACAACTTTAATCAGTACGTTGAACAAGCAAGGGCTAGAGGAATAGCATAATGGACGAAGAATATTTTGATGCACTCATGCGTGGTGGGCCTATTCCTGGCTCAAGTTTAACTGCTGATCCAGATGATCCTGCGCCTTATGAAAAGCCTCCAGAATACACAGATATTCATTCGGCTTCTGAGTGGATCTTTTCTTCACTTATTGAAGAAGACAGATACGATCAACTAATACAAAGTCTACTTGAAGGTATTCCTGTTATGGATATTACTCAAGTAATTCTTTTTACAGGCTTTACACAAGGAAAGTGGGACGTAAATCTTATGACTCTTTTAGCAGAACCTACAGCTTATATTGTTATGGCTTTAGCTGAAAGAGCAGGAGTAGACTTTGTAATAGAAAGAGGTCAAAACACTGAAGAAAATAATGATCCTTTAAATGTAGATGCAAAAATAACTGAAAAACGTCGAGAGAATATACGAAAATTTAAAGAAATGAATATGACTTTACCGTTTTTATCACAAACTTCACAAGAAAAACTTGAGACTATTCAGCCGCCAGAGACAGCTACGGGTGGTATAGAAACAGAAATGGAAGAAGAGCCTGAAAGCCTTCTGTCGGCTCCGCAACAAGGAGGTATTGAATAATGGTTCAGGGTATAGATCCAGTATATAGTCTCTTAGACAAGCAGAAACAAGACCGTGCCGCTGCACTAGCTTCCCGCAAAAGAAAAAATGAAAGAAATGATGTTATTACTGATCTTCTTGTTAAGGGTGGAGTAGCTATTGGAAATACTTTGTTAGAGAATAAAACAAGAGACTTTATAAATTCTACAGAACAACAAGGTTTAAGAAGGGCGGCAAACGCAGCAGATGCTACTGTTGTACGTCTTGAAAAAATAAGTAGCGCAATGGATGAACATAAAGGCGGCAGATTAGACTATATGAGAGAGGCAGTCACTCCTTTAGTAACTGCTGAATTTAATGCGACTACGCAAGATTATAGGGAGGGACAAGATCCTTATAATAATGTATTACAAAATAGAATAATGGACGCGGCAAAAGAAAGGTTAAGAATTTTTGAAGAAGCAGAAGCTATCTATAAAAACAAAGATATGAGAAACTTTGGAGATCGTCTTGATATTTTACAAAATAAATTTACAGATTCGAGTCTATCTGAGTTCGCTGTTTCTGCTGTTAGTAATCTTGGAAAGTCTAAAGAAGATTTAGAAATGGAACAAATAATAGCTTTTAAAGAATTTACTGATGAACAAGAAGAAGGCACACGCGGCTATTATATGGCGCAACTACAAGACCTTGTGACGGCCTACAATAAGACGGGAGACTTGGCTTTGTCTTCTCGTTTCGCAAAAGAAAACAATGAAGATATGATACTACAAGATCCAACAGACGAAGAAAGATATGCTTTCAAAACCTCAATTACATTTAAAGAGTATGGGACATCGACCAATAAAAAACTCTATGTTGTAAAACAAAAACAACGCATGGATCGAAGCGTTGAAGGCCCAGACGGTAAACCTTTTTGGCAAGATATAGGAAAGGCCGAGATTAATCTGTATTCTGATGATCCTGAATTTGGGCTAACTGAACTAGAGTATGTTCAAGGTGTGTATGATTCAGTGGGCTTTGCAGATTTAATTGCTAAATTTAAAATTGATAAAGAAAAACTAAGCGATTATCACACAAGATTACAAAATCAAGAGCTTTCTCTTGTGCCGCGAAATAAAGCAGAATTAGCTAAATACTTACAAATTACATCTCAGTTTTTAACTGAAAACACAAGCTATTTTACAGAGGGCCAAGAAAAACTTCAAGAAGGACTGATAGACGCTGTGCTTAAAAATGGCGGTGAGATAGATAAAATTATTAGGGAGATGGGCCAAGCTGATGCAGAGCTAGAAAAAACTATAAAACGAAAGATACAGGCTGGAGAACTAGATCCACAAACAACCGTAGAGATGTACAAAAATATGTTGTCCCGACAAGCAGCGCAATTGTCTGCTCAAATGACTCAAGGGATATATAGTGCAGTACGCGGGATAAAATCAGATGCCCCGCCTAAATCAAAAGTTCTAGATACCCGTACCTCTTAATAAGGAACCCGAACTAAATGGCTAATTTTATTTCAAGAGTTCAAACTCCTTCTGGTATTATGGAAGTTTCGCATGATACAGAGCTATCTGACGAAGAACTCATTAAAAGAGCAGAAGAAATGGCGAGGTTACAGACTTTTAAAATTACTGTACCAGATATAGAACCTGTTCAAAAAGAAGAAAAAGAAGAAGAAGAAACCGAAGAAAACCTATTGGCTGATTTAGCTCAGAGCGCCACACGAGTTGGGGCTGGCCCACTTGAATTAGCACGAGATATTGTAAATACAGCCGGGCGTTATGCAGGAGCAGATGATGATTTAATATCTGATAAGTTTGCTACTTCAACAAAAGCATCTTTTATTGACGCAATGTTTGGGCCACTGGGCGTCGAGCCTTCAGATGTTCTTACGGAAGAGGGTGAGTATAAAGACCCAACGACCACTACTGGAGTAGTCACTAATATTGTTCCATTTTTTGCTGGAACAGGTATCGCAAAAACGGCAGTTAGTAAAGCCCTACCAAAACTTGGTGAAGTAACGCAGTACACTATAGGTGGTACTCTGGCTGAACAAGCCCTATACGGTGGAGATGGTGTAATAGCAGATCTTTTTGTAGACCCTAACGATCCTACAGCGTCTGTTGCTAAAGACATTATAGAGTTCTTAGCTATTCAAGAAGATGATACAGTCCTAGAAGAGCGTCTTAAAGTAGCCTTTGAGGGTTTAGCTATAGGTGGAGTATTGGGCTTGTTTATGAAGCCTTTTACAGCTAAAACAGGTTTAGAGTTAAAAGGTTCAGCAGAAGAACAAGTTGAGCAAACTGTAGAAGGTTTAAAAAAACTACGCAAAGAAAAACAAAGAAGCAACAAAAATGTTCATGCAGATTTAAAATTTTCTGAAACTCCAGAGACTTTAGCGCAGATCGATCAGCAACGAAGTAATCGAATTATGCGTTGGGCTAGACAATTTTTTACGTCGCGTGGTCACTGGACTCCGGGGGCATATAATGCTGTTAGAGGTAAGGAATATGCAGAACGGCAGACTGTTAGAGAAGCTGAAAATATTGCTAATAGATTAAAAATTTCTTTAGATCGTTTAGACTATGATCTTCCTGAAGAAAATGTAAATGCTTTTTTAGCGGGTTTAGGTGAGCCTAATTTAAAAACAAGGGTTCCGGGCAATTTGAATCAGGCACGAGCAGATGGCACAATTACTGACACAGAATTTAAAGATGAGGCTTACGCATTAGCAAAGAAGTTAGGCATACCAAGAATTGCGGCTGATGAACTTTTAAATGCAAGAGAATTAATTGATACATTATCTGCAAGACTTATGAATTCACAAATACCAAACGAACAACTAAAAGAAGTTATTGGAGAAAATGTTGGTCAGTATATAAATAGATCTTATAGGATATACGAAGACACTAACTTTAAACCAGATGAAAATCTTAAAGAACAAGTTATCCAAAGGATTGCTGATTCTTTTGAAGACCTTCTTAATGATGAAGGTCTACCGCTCTCTCAAAGTGAAATTGCTCGTCGCGTTCAGATGTCTCCAGAAGATAGGCTTGTTGAAGCTACAAATATTGTAGAAAATATCTTAGATAAAAGGACAGGCTTTGCTGGATTAGATCATTATTCAAAAGCTGTTAGATTAAATAAAGGTATTCTTCAAGGCAAGAAAGATATTGACGATGACATTCGACTATTGATGGGTGAAATTACTGACCCTGTTGATAACATTGTTTTAACTGTCGGTAAGTTGTCTAACCTTGTAGAGACAAATGCTTTTGCTAGTAATCTTTTACAAGCTGGGAAAGGTAAATATTTTTTTACAAAACCCTTTACAAGAACAGATAAAAACGGAAACGTAATAAAATATGATACGCCCGTAAAAGGGACAAACACTGTTTTAGATGGTTACAAACAAAAGTTTGAAGTAGATGGAGAGCCAAGATCAAAAACAACGGTTTACTACACTACGCCAGAATTGGCAGAGGCTATTGCAGGAAGACAGTCCCATTCTAAACTATTCGATCATTGGACTTTTCAAAACTACGCGGCCTTAAAGGGTGGTTCACAAGCTATGAAAACTGTAGCTAGTCATGTAACACATCTGAGAAATATGCTAGGGGGAATGCAGTTTGGTATTGCTAATGGAATAAATCCGTTTTATGGGGGCGGTAATTCATTTGAAGTGCTGGTTAATGCGGCTAAGAATTCTGGTGATAAAGAACTTGATGAGCTTTATGAAAGATACTTAGGGTTAGGCGTTATAAACACCAACGTAAAAGTTCAAGAATTTCGTAGATTGATGCAGATGGGTGCTGAAGGTATACAACAACCCTCAGAGCTAATGTCAAAATTAGGTTCATTTAATTATGGTGTTCCAAAAGCTGTAGCAGAGCCTATCAAAAGCGGTTTAGGTAAAAGTTATCGGGCGGCTGAAAAACTCTATGTAGCCGTAGATGATTTTTACAAAATAAATGCGTTTGAAAAAGAGTTAGAATTTCTAAAAAAAGCAAAGCCTAATGTATCCGCTAAAGAATTAGAAAAAGAAGCGGCAGTAATAATTCAAAATACATTTCCTAACTACGATAAAGTTTCACCCGGTATAAAAGCTTTTAGATATCTACCTATGGGTAGCTTTGTTTCGTTTCCTACTGAAATACTTAGAACCTCTTATCATATTATGAGGCAGGGTGCGCGGGAAATGCTGTCGGGCAATGCTACGTTGATGCGTAGAGGCACACAACGCCTTGCTGGTTTTGGAACATCAATGGCTGCTTGGGACTATCTAGCCGAAAAGGGTGCTATGCTGGCTGGCCTTACTCAAGAAGAAAAAGAGGCTATTCAAGAGGTATCTCACACCCCTTGGTCTAAAGCTGTACGAATACCCTTTAGAGATGAAAGCGGTCAACTCTTTGCTGCTGACACACAATTCTTAAACTCTTATAGCACTCTACAAGAGCCTGCAAGAGAGCTTATGTTTGCAATAGAGCAGGGGAAACTTAAAGAAGAAGATGCACTAAAATATATTTCCCAAGCTGTATTTAATGCTGGCTGGGCTGTATTGCGGCCTTACGCTCAAGAAGCAATTATTGTAGATGCTCTGACAGATATAGGCGGGGCTTTTGCTAGTTACATGAACGATGGTGATGGTAGAACAAGAGATGGTCAACAACTTTTTGCAAGGGGCAGACTGGAAGAGGGGCTTATAGATAGCTTTGGTTTAATGCTTCAGACAATGTTGCCCGGAAGTATCACAAGCGCAAAAGGTTTATACGAAGCTAACCTCTTTGATTTGAGAGGGGAGGCGGCTATTAGGGAAGGAACTGGAACACCTAAAAGGGATTTAGGTGCAGAGCTTTTGGCTAATACTACAGGCATTAAATTTTCTAAGATAGATCCAACCGACACTGTTTTTTATAGAGCACAAGATTTTTCAAGATTAGACGAAAGTCTTGCAAATGAATCAATGAGGTCTGATAGGCCAGCAGAAGATACCAAGGAGGTGGTACAAGACAATATTGCACAAAGATATAAGGCTCAACAAGAGCTATATTTAACTGCTTCAAGGGCTATAGAGCTTGTTGGTTATGGCCCTGTTTATGACGCATTGAGTCAACATATGAGTAGAGATAAAGCCGCAACTTTACTATCAAATATATTTTCAACTTCAGAGTATATGGACAGAAAAGCAGATGACATTTGGAAGAGTCGAGATACTTCAACTAAAGCAAAAGAAATATTGCTTGAAATACAAGAAGAAGAATTAAAGTATCGCTACACGCCTTTAATTCCCGTCAGAGAGCTTTCAAGGGCTGAGTTAGAACGAAGGGCCACAAGAGCTAAAGGAGGCGTAGTCTTAGACGTTCCTAGAGTCCCTGTAGAGCCTGATGAGCGCATAGATAAGATGACAGGACGCCCCTACAATGAACAAGCTGGAGAGGCGTTTACAGATGAAGAGGATCGCATAGCTCTAAGCAAGGGTAGTGCAATTGTGAAGGGACTTACAAAAATATTTGGTAAACAGGCAGACGAAGCTAGAAATGTTATGCCTGCACCTCAAAGATTTTTTGACCCAGAAGACAAAGCCTTTAAGCCGTTCTTAGGTGATATGGAAGAGCAACCTGGAGGCAGATATCTTGAACTAGGTTCAGAAGGCCCAACAGATATTACGGGGGAGTTTCCTGAAAAGGCTTTGATTGGTGTAACGCCTGAAGGTAAGCCTGTTATGAAAGTTTCTAAGGATCTGTTAGAAGGAGAAACACGTACAGACGGCAGAAAGATAAAAACTAATTTGTTTAAAAGAAAAGCAGGTTGGAAGTGGACTCAAGTACCCGAAGGCTTTGACCCAGAACCACCCTCTAACTTTCCACTCGTTTCTGTTGAGGATGGTAAACAACATTATTACACGCTTCAGACAGAGTTTCCCGAAGGCGTTGAGCTTACGCGCTATGAAAAGTCTAAGTCTGAGCCAAGACTAAGGCCAACTAAAAAAGGAAACGTACATTTAGGTAACAAAGTAGGTGAAATATCTGTTCGCGGTAAGAAGCATCCTGTCTATGACAAGATTGAAGTCTATGGTTTGGTAGGGGCTTCTACAGCCGGTATGTTGGAAGATGAAGATCGTGATGAAATCATGGCAGGGGGCTTAACAAGGCGCTTTGCAGTTGCCAAGGGTGGCAAGATTGACAAGAAGAAGATGGCCTGCAACAAGCCTCGACGCACACCTAACCATCCTAAGAAGTCTCATGTTGTCAAAGCCTGCAAAGACGGTAAAGAAAAGATTATTCGCTTTGGTGAACAAGGTGCTAAGACTGCTGGCAAGCCAAAGGCTGGTGAGTCCAAGCGTATGAAGGCCAAGCGCAAGAGCTTCAAAGCCCGTCATGGTCGTAACATCAAGAAGGGTAATATGTCTGCGGCTTACTGGGCTGATAAAGTTAAGTGGTAACGATACATAAGATTGTATGGCGTGATGCCTCTGGAGGCTCTAACGTAGGTTGGAGGGACATAGAAGAACTAAAGAAGATTACTTCAGCCTTAGCAGTCTCATGCGGAATCATTGTTTACGAAGATAAAGATACAATAATTATATGCCCACACTTTCTTATTGAAGATGGGGCAGCTGTTCAAGGCGATGCAGAAATAGCCATACCAAAGTCTTGGATAATTTCAAATGAAAAGATGTTAGGCTTTCCACCGGGAGATTAAGTAATGCCAAAGAATAATATTTTAGATCTAGAAACAGCTATAGCAGGGATTAGTGCTGTTGTAAGTCCCAACCCATATACTATAGGTAATCTTGTTTCTCATGTAACAACCGGACAAAGTATTGGTGCTAATATGCCGGGGAAGGTTGGTGAAACTGTTCGTAGTACTGAGGGTGCAATTAAAGACGCTGTGGAAAATACGATTGATTCAGGATCAAAGAATAATAAAAAGAATAACAAAGGCAAACCGGACTTTGGTGCGGGTTTTGCATACAATGTTGGTAGTGAAGGAGAGCGTAGAGCAAACGCCAGAAAGACGAAGCGCAGTGTTGCGGCTAATCGTGGTGGACTAATATCTTATAAGTCTATATCAGATATGGGGGGGCGGTAGATGAAAAGTATATACGATTTAGAAAAAAGACAGCAAAGATTTTTTGGTGGTAAGATAAAAGAAATGGTTAACAGGCTAAAGGCTCAAGCGCGCTCAGGCCCAAACATAGTTGATCCACTGGCTAATATTATGCAGTTAGAGCAACGTATGATGTATAACAAAGGTAGTACAGTTAACGAAGCAGGTAACTATACTAAGCCGACAATGCGTAAGAATCTTTTTAACAAGATTAAAGCCAGTGGTAAAGGGGGTGATCCCGGTCAATGGTCTGGACGTAAGGCTCAAATGCTTGCTAAACAATACAAGGCTAAGGGTGGAGGCTATACATGAAAAAATCTCAAAAGTCTTTAGCTGATTGGACAAAAGAAGATTGGGGAACCAAGTCTGGTAAGCCTTCAACGCAAGGCCCAAAGGCTACAGGGGAACGCTATCTTCCTAAGAGTGCTAGGGATTCTTTATCTTCAGCGGAGTATGCGGCTACTTCCGCAAAGAAAAGAGAAGACACAAAAAAAGGCAAGCAATTTTCAAAGCAACCTAAAAAGATTGCAAAGAAAACGGCTCGCCATAGGTCTAGTACAGGTGGTCTTATTGCTGGTGCAATGCCAAAAGCAAGTCCCTGTTAATCTATAATAACTTCTCTAATTCTACGGGCCTGTACTTTAACAGGCTTTAAAACTTTATCTTTTTTAAAACCTTCCTCGTTTATTAAAGACACATCGTACCTAATTCTATTAATAGAATAGGCGGTGTCTGAAATATCTCTATATCCTGCTGGCGTTAAGCCCCCTGCATAAAATATATCTGAACACATCAAGTCAGAATTTGTGTGATAGTTTCCATGATATCCATAAGACATAAGATCATCATAAACACCACATATATTATTCCATCCGTGTCCAAACTCAGGAAAGATGTAGCCTGACTTAGCGTTGCTTTGATTCTCTGGGCCATGTGCAAGCCCTACTGAGTGTCCTATCTCGTGTAGGTCTGTGTATATATCACAACGGGACATAGAAGATGGTGGTTTACCAGAACTAAATTTTATGTTCGGATAGGCTACACCACAAGTACCAGCATAAGATACGCCATGTGCCAGCACAACATCTACAGGAAGCTGATTAGCCTGTCGTTCTACATCACGTAAGGTGTGATAATGTGCAAGCCAAACTTCTTTTAGTTCGTATCTTACATATACGCCAGAGTCTTTATAGATTTTATTGTATTTATCTACTCTTCTTTGCCACTTGTCCCAAGCCTCTGGATACTCATACATAAGTTCTATGGGTGTATCTTTACCATACTTGCTGTGAGAAGCATATACTAGAACCCCTAACTCCCAAGTCACTAAAGTACTATCATCTTCACCATAATAAATAAAGCCACTACTTGGCCCATTGAAACTATAACCTAAACAATCTAGGCCACCGTCTTTAGGGCAACGAGGTTCTTCTTCTATACGGAATTGTATTTCTTGTACACCTAACGTAAAGATACCATCACCTGTAAGGCCATCTCCAAAGATGTGAACAGTATCTCTACCGACTCTAATCGCTTTGCCTATAGTAGTTGAGTGATGCACCATCCCCCAAGGCTCTAAACGCCCCAACATATCTTTATAATCTACGTTGACTATAGCAGGATCAAACCTGTCTCCAGCATCCTTTTCCATCGACAGGTTTAAGTAACGACGAAAGCCACATTTCCAAGATCTAGGATCTTTTGTTGAATAACGATTACCGTCAGCGTCTTCGTAGATAAACCACTGAACGCCGGGATAGTCTTTAGAACATCCTGTCCTTACTAGTGTATCCGCTACAGCACTATAAGATAGAATTAAAAAAAGAATAAATCTAATCATTAGAGTATTCTATTGATAGCATCTATGTCTGCTTCAATCTTAGAGTGCATATCCCCCGTGTTTTCTTTAAAGGACTTTATTGCCGCACGAACCAGTATCTGCGTTTCTTCTTCACGAAATATCTTAGCGATATGTTCGTCAGGAAGTTCAGTAGCTTCGGTGACAAAAAGCCCTTCTGAATCTATCAGGATGCGGAAGCCTATTATTGTTGCATCCGTCTGAGCCATTAGAGTTCGCAAGCACCGCCAACACAAGCTAGTGTCTGAGCGCCCTCAGTAAAATCATCTGACTCATTAAGATCCCAATTAAATTCTTCTGGGAAGCCCTTCATCATTTCATTATATTCTTTTTCTGTTATCTGTTCGTATGGTGCTTGAGCATATGTGTGTTCGTCATAAGGTAAGAAACTAATACCAGAGACTGTATCAAAGTTATTATATACCCAATTACCAATCTGAAGGAAGTCAGAGTCCCGATAGTACACAGTAATGCTGGGCTTATGTTCACACCAGTGTTCTTGGTATGCGGCCCACAGTTCTAACTGCTCCATACCAGACTGCTCAGAAGCGAACACAGCGCCTTCTGGAGCCTTTTTAGGAAAGGAGAATACCTTAGTACTAGGTGAGAAGTTATCAAGCTCACAAGGCACTCCAGCG